>Ga0049085_10000406_pt1 | contig 17151 bp, 17 predicted proteins | sample GreLakmeSU08MSRF_FD_66721 | JGI IMG/M metagenome (GOLD analysis project Ga0049085, IMG submission 66721) | Freshwater lentic microbial communities from great Laurentian Lakes, MI, USA - Great Lakes metaG SU08MSRF | ecosystem: Environmental > Aquatic > Freshwater > Lake | place: Great Lakes... | reverse complement strand
GGCCTCGGACACGGCACGGGGCTCGAGGTCCATGAGGGACCGACGCTCCGGAAGGGGTCCGAGGACGTGCTCGCAGCAGGCCACCTCGTGACGGTCGAGCCCGGCATCTATCGTCCCGGTAAGTGGGGGATCCGGATCGAAGACCACGTCGTCGTGACCGCTTCTGGGCACGAGATTCTGACTGGCTTTACGAAGAACCTCGTCGAGACTGCCGGGTAGAGGCCGATCAACTTTGCTTTGGGGTCAGACCCCTAAGCAAAGTCCAGCTTGTTGATTGAAGACGGCCGAGATCGGCTTTGCTTTGGGGTCTGACCCCAAAGCAAAGTTGGACCGCTACCCTCTCCGACATGGCCGAACACGTTTCGACGAACCAATTCAAGAACGGCATGCACATCGATGTCGAGGGCACGATCTATCGGATCGTCGAGTTTCAGCACGTCAAGCCCGGCAAGGGTGGCGCGTTTGTGCGCACGAAGTTGAAGATGTTCAGCACAGGCGCCGTCGTCGATCGCACCTTCCGCGCTGGCGAAAAGTTTCCACGCATCCTCACCTCCGTCGCCGACATGCAGTTCCTCTACGACGATGGCACGGAAGTCGTGATGATGGATACCGAGACCTTCGAGCAGGTCTCGTTGTCGCGTGCAGTCTGCGCCGACGATCTGCAGTGGTTGAAGGAGGGCGACACGGTGCAACTCTTGTCGGTCGACGACAACCCGGCCTCGTTGCAGCTGCCTGCCTCGGTCGAGCTGGTCGTGACCGCCACGGAGCCCGGCGTCAAAGGCGACACCGTGTCGAACGTGATGAAGGCCGCCACGCTGGAAACCGGCGCCACGGTGCAGGTTCCACTCTTTGTCAATGAGGGCGATACCATCAAAGTTGACACCCGCGAGGGTCGTTACATGTCGCGCGCGTAGCCGTTCCGCCTCTAGGATCGCTACCCTTTCATTCTGATGGCTCGTCTCGTCGACACCACCCTGCGGCTTTTGGCGCAAGACCCGATCGCCGGTCGTGTGCCCACCTCGCTTCAGCTCGAGGCCTGCGAGATGCTGGACAGCGCTGGTTTTCATGTCCTCGAGGTGACGGGCGGAGGCTGTTTCTACAGCGCCGTCAACCGTGGCGTCGAGAGTCCGTGGGAGCGCATTCGCAACCTCAAGAAACGCGCCACCCAAACACCATTGGGCATGGCTCTGCGCGGACGCTTCCTCGTCGGCACGCAGCCGGTTGAGCAAGATCTGATTCGCCGTTTCGTCGACAGTGCCGCCGAGTCGGGCATTGCGGTCTTCCGCATGCACGATCCGATGAACGACCCGGAGGATCTCGTCGGGCCTGCCGAGGCTGTGCGCGAGACGGGCGCCCGCCTGCATCTTGGTCTCGTCTACGACGACCATCCCGACGGCGCGCAGCGCCTGATCGACCGTGCGCCTGCGTTGGCCCAACTCGGTGCCGATCGCTTGCTGTTGCTCGATCCGGCCGGCGCGCTTGACCCATCCCGAACGGGTGCACTGATTACTTCACTGCGCGATGCCGCTGGCATCCCAGTTGGCCTGTATCCGCAGGGTCCAGGTGGCACCTCGCTTGCCGTTGCGATCGAGGCAGCACGCGCGGGCGCCGATCCGATCTCTGTTGCCACCTACTCGCTGGCGGTCTCGGGCCATCGGACGAGTTCCGAGCTGCTCTGCCAGGCCGTCGATGGCCTCGGCCTCGAGTCGGGGATCAACCAGGGCATTCTCTGGGAAGTTGCAGAGTTGCTCGATCGTGCACTCTTTGCGGACACGACGCTGCCGCCGCCCCTGTCTGCTCACGTTTCGCTGCTTGCTGCGATCAAGGGTGTGCCCGCGGGGTTGGTTTCGGGGGTGGAGCGCAGGCTCGCCGCGATCGATGCCAGCGACCGCTTGGCCGATGTGCTCGACGAGGTGCAGCGTGTGCGCGAGGATCTTGGCTCGCCGCCCGCCGCGTCGCCGCTCGGCGATGTGTTCGTGCGACAGGCGATCGACCACGTTCTCGAAGGGCGCCGTTGGCACTCGATCGACGGCGAGATGCGGGCACTGATTCGTGGCGAGTGGGGTCGCCCGCCGGCTCCCGTCAACCCTGAGGTGCTCGCACTTGCCGAGGCCGGTAATGGTGGTGCCTCGTCGATGCCCGTCCCTGCCGATCTCGAAGGCGCTCGCGCCGAGGCCGGCGAACTCGCAACCAGCGAGGAAGAGCTCTGTCTCGTGGCGCTGTTCGGTGAGGACACGCTGCCACTGCTCGAGCGTCTACGTGGTCGGCATAACGCGATCACGCCAGGCGCTACAAACGAAGAGGACGATCGCATCCGCAGCCTCGTCGAGGTGCTCGAGGAGACCGGACTCGGCGAATTGACCGTCGAGGAGAACGGCACGCGTATTACGCTGCGCCAGCAGAGTCAGGTCCAGCACGTTGTGGCCGCGCCGGTTGCCACCGACGCACCCGAGGCCGCGGCAGCGCCGACCGGCACGCAGATCACAAGCCCGATGGTTGGCACGTTCTACCGCTGTGCTGCCCCCGGCGAGCCTGCCTTCGTCGAGGTTGGCACCACCGTGGCCGTTGGTCAGGTGCTGTGCATCCTCGAGGCCATGAAGCTCTTCAACGAATTCAAGGCCGAGACCGCTGGCACGATCAAGAAGATTCTCGTGGAGGACGCATCGGCCGTTGAGTATGGCCAGCCGCTCTTCGAGATCGACCCCAGCGGAGCCTGAGGCCACCGGTGCTGCGTCGCTGCCTCGTTGCAAACCGGGGCGAGATCGCCGTCCGGATTATTCGGGCTTGCCGCGAGCTCGGTATCGAGTCGGTCGCCGTCTATTCGACCGCCGACAAGGACGCGATGCACGTGCGTCTCGCCGATCGTGCGGTCCAAATTGGACCGCCCGCTGCGGCTGACTCGTACCTCCGTGTGGACCAACTCGTCTCGGCGGCATTGACGACGGACTGCGATTCGATCCATCCCGGCTACGGCTTTCTGGCCGAGAGCACCGAACTGGTCAAGGCCTGTGCCGAGCACGACCTGGTCTGGATTGGTCCCTCCGCAGCGGTTATTGAGACGATGGGCGATAAGGCGGTTGCGAAGGACACCATGCGCAACGCTGGCCTACCGCTCGTGCCTGGCTCGGCTGGGCGCCTGTCGGGGCCAGAAGAGGCCGCGATTGTGGCGGAAGCGGCGGGCTACCCGGTGTTGCTGAAGGCCGCAGCGGGCGGTGGCGGCAAAGGGATGCGCCTCGTGCACGGCCCCGACGAGGTGCGCGACGGCTTCCTGGCTGCGAGCACCGAGGCCGAGGCCGCCTTTGGCGATGCCGGCATGTACCTCGAGAAGGCTGTCATCAACGCGCACCACATCGAAATTCAAGTGATGGGCGACGGCGAGGGTGGGGGACTGATTCTTGGCGAGCGCGAGTGCTCGATTCAGCGCCGGCACCAGAAGCTGATCGAGGAGTCGCCCTCGCCTTTTCTCGCCGCCGCGACGCTCGAGACCATGAAGGCCGCCGGCGTGGCCGCCCTTAAGGCGCTCAAGTATTCGGGCGCCGGGACGATCGAGTTTCTCGTCGGCGAGGACCAGTCGTTCTACTTCATGGAAATGAACACGCGGCTCCAGGTTGAGCATCCCGTCACCGAGCAGGTCGCTGGCTACGACCTCGTGCAGGCGCAGTTGCTCGTCGCCGGCGGCGAAGGCGTGCCACCATGGGACGGTGAAACACGTGGCCATGTGATTGAGTTCCGTATCAATGCTGAGGATCCGATGCACGGTTTTCGCCCGGCGCCAGGCCGGATCGAGAAGTTTCGACCACCACTTGGACCAGGCATTCGGATCGACACGTTCGTCGAGGATGGCGCGACCGTGCCGCCGTTCTACGACTCGATGATTGCGAAACTGATCGTGACCGCACCGACGCGCGAGGCTGCACTCAACCGTGCCGCTCGAGCACTCGACGAGTTCGTGATCGAAGGCATTCCAACCACTATTCCACTGCTTCGAGAGATCGTCGACGAGCCAACGTTTCGTGCGGGCCGCTACACCACCACGTATATCGATGAGGTTGGCCCGTCGTTGGCCACCCTCGGGGAGGCCTAGGAGTGGCCGCCGCTGCAGAGGTTAAGGACACCGATGGCTCGCGCCGACAGTCGCGTCGCGCCGCCGTGATGCTGCTCTACCAAGAGGACATCACGGGGTATCCAATGGAGCAGATCGTCACGCAGCACGAGGTCGACGCCGCGCGCCCGTTGCCCGCCTACGCACGCTCGCTGATTGATGGTGTTCACCTGCACCGCGTTGCGCTTGATGAGGAGATCGACGAGCGCGCCGACGGTTGGAGTCTCGAACGGATTGCCCCGGTTGAGCGGGCTGTGCTGCGCGTCGCCCTGTTGGAACTTGATCAGGACGATCCGCCTGCTGCTGTCGCAATCGCGGAGGCAGTGGCGCTGGCCAGTCGCTATGCGTCACCCGAGGCCGCTGCGTTCGTCAACGGGATCATCAGTGCCGCGGCCCGTACGCGCGGCAAAGGGCGGTAACCTCCGGTTGATGAACGACGTCGACCCCTTTGACGAGTTGGTTGTGCGGCTCGAGACGGCTCGCACGCGGCTCGACGGCGTCGAGACGCCCGACGATGCCGTAGCGGCCCTCGAGGAGCTTCAGGAGACAGCGCGACAGATCTCCGCCGAGATCGATCGTCGCCGTCGCGCCCTGTCGGATGAGCGTGGCGATGGAAAACTCGACCTCCTCTGATCCCACGGCGATCGCGCGGCTCGGCGCGATTGCTGAGGCAGCGCTCCAGGCCTCCACCGGTGGCGCGATCGGCACGGATCCCGACCTTGCACCGTTTGCGGCGGCACTGCGCTACCCGCTTGCCGCGGGTGGCAAGCGATTGCGACCGGTTCTGCTCTTGGCAACCGTCGAGGGGTTGGGTGGCGATGTCCAGGCGGCACTCCCGAGTGCCTGTGCCCTGGAGCTGATCCACACCTTCTCGCTGGTGCACGATGATCTGCCGGCGCTCGATGACGACTCGCTGCGCCGTGGCCTACCAACGACACACATCGAGTTTGGTGAGGATGTCGCGATCCTCGTTGGCGACGGACTGTTCGCGCTCGCCTTTCGTCTGATCGCGGAGGCGAATGAGACGCCTGCTGAGGTACGGCTGGCAGTTCTGGCTGAGCTCGCCCGGGCAACGGATGGCATGGTCCGAGGCCAGTACCTCGATCTTCGACCGGTTGCCAACCCCGACGAGGCCTGGTTGCGGAAAATGTGTGGTCTCAAGACGGGCTGCCTAATTGAAGCCGGCGTCACGATGGGGCTCGCGCTGGCTGCCGCGGATACCCAGACCACGGAGTCCTACACGGCGTTTGCGGCCGAGCTCGGTGTGGGGTTTCAGATCGTCGACGACGTGCTCGACGCCACGAGCACCACTGACACGTTGGGTAAGACGGCGGGCGCAGACGTTGCAAACGAACGGAGCACGTTCGTCACCGTCTTGGGTCTCGACGAGGCGCAGGCTGCCGTTGAGCGCTCCTGGCAGAAAACGGAGCGCCTGCTTGCTGCGCTCCCTGGCAACCCCGCAGCGCTCGCGGCAATCGCCAAACGTATCTACCACCGCGATCGCTGAACATGGCCGATCGTCCTGCGCGCGAACGGCTCGACCAGGCATTGGTAGCGCGGGGTCTCGCGCCGACTCGTTCGAAGGCACAGGCCTACGTCTTGGCCGGGCTCGTGACGATCAATGGTGAGCTGGCCCGTACGGCAGGACAGGCTGTTCAGACCGACACGGCGATCGTGGTGCAGGATCTCCCTCGCTTTGTCTCCCGCGCAGGTGACAAGCTCGACGGCTTCTTGAGCTACCTCGAGTGGGATGTGACGGGCGCCGATGTGCTCGATATTGGGGCGTCGACCGGGGGCTTCACGGACTGTCTTCTGCAGCGCGGGGCTGCACGAGTGATCGCGGTGGACGTTGGCTATGGGCAGCTCGATTCGAAGTTGCGTAATGACGAGCGCGTGACGGTTATGGAGCGCACGAATGCGCGCAGTCTCGATGCGGAATCGCTCTCCTACGCGCCAGACCTGATCGTCGCTGACGTCTCGTTTATTTCGCTTCGCCACATCCTTGGGCCTGCGTTTGCGAGTGCTCGAGCGCCCTGGCGGGCAATCGTCCTTGTCAAGCCACAGTTCGAGGCGTCGCCCGGCGACGTTGGCAAAGGTGGCGTGGTGCGCGATACAGCGGTAAGGAGACAGGCAGTTGCCTCGGTCGCCCGCTACGCTTTAGATCTCGGCGCGGTACCTCTGATCGCCCGCGACTCCGGGCTACCGGGTCCCGCCGGAAACCACGAATATCCCCTCGCCATCGTCTCTCACGACCACCCCCTCGCCCATGACTCCAACTCCAACCCCGACCACATCGCCCTCGAGGCAGTCCACGATGTCTAGCGTTCGCCGTGTCTTGCTGGTTACGCACGACGACCCCTCGATTACGCGGGCGGTTTTGCCGACCCTAGCGACGGTAATCGCAGACCGTGGTGTCGAGCTGGTACTCGGTGAGGAAGAGGTTGCGAAGCACCCCGACCTTCAGCCCGTCAGTGTCGATCGCCCCGACGAGGTCGACCTCGTGCTCGTCTTGGGTGGCGACGGCACGATGCTGCGTGCGCTGCACCGCGTGATCGGTCGCGCGATTCCGTGCGTTGGTGTCAACTACGGCACCTTCGGCTTTCTGACGACCCTTCGCGCCAACGAGGTTCCAGACAACCTCGAGCTGATCCTCGGTGGCGGACTCGAAGTCGTCGAGCTGCCAACGGTGGCAGTCGAGACGCCTGAGGGGCGCTTTGTCGCGATCAACGATGTGCTGGTCACTGCCGACATGCTGGGCCGGATGGCCGTGCTCGAATGGGCAGTCAACGGCGTGCAGTTGGGCAAGCTCGGCTGCGACGGTGTGCTCGTCTCGACGCCGACGGGTTCGACGGGCTACAACCTCTCTGCCGGCGGCCCTGTGATCAGCTGGGGCGTCGACGCTTTTGCTGTCACCTTCATCGCGCCACACGCACTCGATGGGCGGCCGTTGATCCTCGCGCGTGGTCACGAGGTCGAGGTGGTCTCGCGCACGCGTGGCACTGCCAGCAGGGTCGTTGTCGATGGTCATCCCGTTGCCTCGCTCGCGTCGGGTGCGATGGCGACGATGCGGATGGCTCCGGAGACTGCACTGTTGGGCATCCTTCCGGACCGCCCATTTTTGTCTCGCTACCGCGACAAGTTCGGCCACTGACCGTGCTGGAGCGGCTTCGCGTCGATAACCTCGTCGTGCTCCGCTCGGCGGAAATTGAACCCGCGTCCGGGATGACGGTGATTACCGGCGAGACCGGAGCGGGCAAGACGATCCTTGCTGGTGCCCTTGGGCTGGTGCTCGGCGCAAAGGGTGAGGCTGGCCTCGTTGGTCCGCACGGCGACGAGGTCTACGTCGAGGCGGATTTTCGCATCGACGAGACGATCCTCGCCGATCCCGCGTTTGTAGGAGTGAGCGAACTGATCGACGATGTCGATGATGGCCTGCTCGTGGCGCGCCGTGTCGGTCGTGACGGCCGTGGCCGCACACTCGTTGGTGGCAGGAGCGCCACGCGAGGTGCCTTGGAAGACGCGGGTGGTCGCATGGTTGGCGTGGTCTCGCAACACGAATCGCGGCGCCTCTCGAAGCCGGCGGCACAGCGGGCAATCTTGGACGCCTTCGGTGGTGAGGACCAGGACGGAAGGCTCCGCACGATGGCTGCGGCCTGGCGCGACTTGGTGGCGGCTCGAGCGGCACGCGAGGCCGCAGAGGTTGAGGCCGCTGGCTTGGCGGGGCGGGTCGCCGAGCTCGAGGGGATTGCCGAGCGGATCGCTGCTGTTCAGCCACAGGCGGGCGAAGACGATGCGCTCGAGGCCGAGCGGCAGCGGTTGCGTTACGCCGACGTGTTGGCCGATGGCACGCGCACGGCTGCCACGTTGTTGTCGCCCGACGATGGTGCGGGTGCGCTTGGGCTTGCCGGGCAGGCGGAACGGGCCGTGCGTTCGGCCGTCGACCGCGATCCCGATCTGTTATCGGTTGCCGAGGAGTTGCGCGAGGTTGTGATTCGGCTCGAGGAGGCATCGCGGACGCTGCACGCCTACTCCAATGAGGTCGAGCACGACCCCGAGCGCCTGCAACAGGTTGAGGGTCGGCTCGATCTACTCGCCGATCTCGTGCGGCGCCATGGCACGCTCGCTGCGGCGATCGAGGCCGGCGACGAGGCCGTGCGTCTGCTCGCCATCGTGCAGGGAGAGAATGGTGGCGTAGAGGCTGCCCGCGCTGCCGAGATCGCCGCGATGGCGGCCGCAACGACAGCTGCTGCCGCTTTGACGAAGGTGCGCGGACAGTTGGGACCGAAGCTCGCCACGTCGGTGCAACGGCACCTGGCCGACCTTGGCATGGCGGATGCTGAGGTGCAGATCGAACTGGGCGAACGCGAACTTGGCGCCTCCGGGCACGACGAGGTGCAGATTCTCTTGGCGCCCAACCCCGGACTGGCACCAGCGCCGATTGCAGAGGCGGCCTCGGGCGGCGAATTGTCGCGCGTGGCGCTCGCGCTACGGGTCGCAGCTCACGACCGCGCTGCCGTTCCGACCCTCGTCTTCGATGAGGTCGACGCCGGAGTTGGTGGAGCGACGGCCGTCGCCGTCGGCCAGAAGCTGCGCGAGCTCGCCGAATCCACGCAGGTCATCTGCATCACGCACCTTGCGCAGATCGCGGCCCTCGCCGACCGTCACTACCGCGTGCTCAAAGTCCCGGGCGATCCAACCGAGACGACGATCGAACTCCTCAACGACGCTGGCGTCGAGGCCGAGCTCGCACGCATGCTGGGTGGCGATGAGACCGCGGAAGAAGCGCTCGTCCTCGCTCGGCGAATGCGTTCAGACGTTTCGTCGTAGACTCTCGTACGCGCGCGACGACTCTCGGAGGACCACCATGCAGGTGATCGATCTTTCCCAGCCGCTCGGCCCCGCCACCACGCCGTGGCCCGGGCAGGAGCCTTTCTCCGCCCGCGTCGACGCAACCGTCGCGACCGATGGCTACTTCATTCGGCGGATCGATATCAGCGAGCACGTCGGCACGCACTTCGATGCCCCCGCACACTTCCACGCAGAGGGCATCACAGTTGATCAGGTTCCTGCGGACCAACTGGTGGTTCCCGCTCGGCTGCTCGACGTCGCCGACCGCGTTGGTGACGACTCGGACTACGCGGTCTCGGCTGCCGACGTTGAGGCGATGGAGGCCACCCATGGTCGGCTCCAGCCGGGCGACGCGCTGGTCGTGCGAACGGGTTGGGATCGCCACCTCGGCGATGGGCCGCGCTACGTCTCGGACCTGCGCTTTCCTGGCCTTGGTCTCGATGCAGCCGAACTCGCTATCGAACGTGGCGTGGTGGGCATTGCGATTGACACGCTCTCGATCGACCGAGGAGTAGCCACAGATTTCGTCGTGCACTACCGCACGCTGCCCGCTGGTCTCTGGCAGGTCGAGGGCCTTGTCGGACTCGAGCGGCTACCGGCAGTTGGCGCACTTTTGATCGTTGGCGTGCCGCCGATTGTTGGCGCCTCGGGCTTTCCGGCACGCGTGTTGGGCCTCGTCCTCTGACGCGACTGGGGCCGACCATCCGACACCCTGCCTAGGATGCTCTTGGACGACGACGGAGGATCGAGATGGCGGAGACCAAGACCCGGTACGTGTTTATCACCGGCGGTGTCGTCTCCTCTCTCGGCAAAGGCATCACTGCCGCCTCGCTCGGACGGATTCTGAAGAACCGCGGGATGCGCGTCGCGGTGATCAAGCTGGACCCGTACATCAACGTCGATCCCGGCACGATGAGCCCGTTCCAGCATGGCGAGGTGTTCGTCACCGAAGACGGTGCCGAGACCGACCTCGACCTCGGCCACTACGAGCGCTTTATCGACGAGAACACGTCGAGCCTCTCGAACGCGACGGCCGGCGCGATCTACGACAGCGTGATTCGTCGCGAGCGTCGTGGCGAGTATCTCGGCTCGACGGTGCAGGTCATCCCGCACATCACCGACGAAATCAAGCGCCGCGTCTTGCGTGTCTCGGAGGCCGAGGCCGTCGACATCGTGCTCGTCGAGATTGGCGGCACGGTCGGCGACATTGAGAGCCTGCCGTTTCTCGAGTCGATTCGTCAGTTGCGCAACCAGGTCGGCAAAGACAACGTCTGCTACGTCCATTGCACGCTTGTGCCGATGATCGAGGCCGCGGGCGAACTGAAGACGAAGCCGACGCAGCACTCGGTCAACGAGTTGCGGCGCATCGGTATTACGCCCGACATCGTCGTCTGCCGAGCCTCGCATCCAATTACGCGCGACCTCAAGGACAAGATCGCACTGTTCGCCGATCTCGAGCCGAGCCGCATCCTCGCCTGCGAGGACGCCTCGAATATCTACCGCGTCGCGCTCGCGCTGCACGAGCAGGGCTTTGACGATCTCGTGCTAGAGGGGTTTGGGATCGAGGCGCCTGCCGCCGATATGTCCGAGTGGGAAGCACTCGCCGACCGAGTCGATGCCCTGACGGGCGAGGTTCGGATCGCGATCGTGGGCAAGTACATCCAACTCCAAGATGCCTACCTGTCGGTCGTCGAGGCGCTCAAGCACGGCGCGATCCACCATGGCGCGATTCTCAAACTGGTCTGGCTCGATGCCGAGGCCGTTCTGCGTGGCGAGGCTCGTGAGGAGCTCGCCTCGGTGGATGGCGTATTGATCCCCGGTGGCTTTGGCGGCCGCGGTATTGAGGGCAAGATTGCCGCGACCCGCTTTGCCCGCGAGCACCAGGTGCCATTCCTCGGCGTCTGTCTCGGCATGCAGATCGCGGTTGCCGAGTTTGCGCGTGACGTAGCGGGCATGCCCGGAGCGAACTCGACCGAGTTCGACCCCGAGACGCCGGCCCCGATCGTCGATCTGCTGCCCGAGCAGAAAGACGTGCGCGACATGGGTGGCACGATGCGGCTCGGCGCCGAGCCGGTCACGCTCAAGGCAGGCACGAAAGCCTTCGCGGCCTACGGTGAAGAGACGATCTACGAGCGTCACCGACACCGCTACGAGGTCTCGAACCTCCTGCGCCCTCAGCTTGAGGCGCATGGGCTGATTGTTTCGGGCACGTTTGCCTCGAAGGATCTCGTCGAGATCATCGAGTTGCCAAACCATCCGTGGTTCGTCGCGAGCCAGTTCCATCCCGAGTTCAAGTCGCGCCCAACCCGCCCCGCGCCACTGTTTCGCGATTTCGTCGGAGCCGCAGTCGCCTACCGCGACTCGACGCCGGCCGAGACGCGTCAGGCAAGCGCCGCTTCGACCACGGTCTAACGCGTGGACACCGCGCTCGAGTTGTTCCTGGCGCTCGCGCGACTCTCCACGCCGCCAGGGCAGGAGCGCGCAGCAATCGACCTCTGTCGTGAGGTGCTTGCCACAATCGGGATCGAGTCGGACGAGGACGACGCCGGCTCGCGGATCGATGGCAACGCAGGCAATCTCTACGCGCGCATCCCGGGCACGGTCCCCGGCACGCCGCTGTTTTTCAATGCCCACGTCGATACCGTGCCGCCCTCAGCGCCGATCGACCCCGTCGAGCGTGACGGCTTCATCGTCAATGCCAACGACACCATCCTTGGCGCCGACAACAAGGCGACCGTGGCGGGCATGATCGACGGCATCCGGCACGTGCTTCGCGAGGACATTCCGCACGCTGGCATCGAGTTGCTGATCACGGTCCAGGAAGAGATTGGGTTGCGTGGCGCGAAGGAGTTCGACACGGATCGCCTCATGGCCCAGGTCGGCTTTGTCTACGACGTCGACGGACCACCGGGGCGGGTCGTGCTGCGGGCACCAAGCCAACTGTCGATGAACATCACGTTTCGCGGCAAGGCGGCCCATGCCGGCATCGCGCCCGAGGAGGGTCGCAACGCGATCCACGCCGCGGCGAAGATGCTGGCGGACCTCGAGATGGGGCGACTGGGCACCGGTAGTTCCCGCAATGTCGGGTTGATCAACGGCGGCAGCCAGCGCAATATCGTCCCGGAGGCCTGTTCGCTCCAGCTCGAAATGCGGAGTCTCGACGACGCGGAGGTCGTCAAGATCGCCTTGGAGACGGTGGCGGCTGCAAACGCGGCAGCGGCTGCCACTGGCTGCTCAGTCGAGCTGGCTCAGACCCGCGAGTACACGGCCTACGGGTTCGCGGACGACGCGCCCGTCGTCGCCCTCGCCCGCACCGCGCTGCTCGCAGCAGGTTGCCAGCCGAGCATGATCGAGACGGGTGGTGGAGCAGATGCCCACGTCTTCAACGAGCGTGGTTTCCAGTGCCTCAACCTCTCCAGCGGCATGGAGGCCATCCATTCGGCCGACGAACACATTGCTGTGGCGGACGTCGAGGCGCTCTCGCGCATCACCGTCGAACTGATTCGCGCCGCAGTCGCCTAACCATCACGTGGAACGCAGGAGTCCGAACGGGGTGGAGAGCGATACCATCTTGAGGTTCCCAGTTCTGATCGTGTCCCGGAGGTGCTCCACATGCGCGTAGGTGTCGTCAAAGAGATCAAGAAGGACGAGTACCGCGTCGCACTGACGCCCGCTGGCGCGCGCGAGCTCGTGCTCCATAGCCACGACGTTGTCGTCGAGACGACGGCCGGTGATGGCAGCTCGTTCGATGACGCTGCCTACGTCGCCGCGGGTGCGTCGATCGCTGCCTGCGACGACGTCTGGGGTACGTGCGACATGGTGATGAAGGTCAAGGAGCCCTTGCAGCCAGAGTACGCCAAGATCCGCGACGGGCAGATCCTCTTTACCTACCTGCACCTCGCTCCCGATCTCGAGTTGACGAATGCGCTGATTAAGACGGGCGCTACCTGTATCGCGTACGAGACGGTCGAGACCGACGACCATAAGCTGCCGCTGCTCGCTCCGATGAGCGAGGTCGCTGGCCGCCTCGCGCCGCAGATGGGCGCGCACTCGCTGGAGAAGCCGAAGGGTGGTCGCGGCATTTTGCTGGCGGGTCTGCCTGGCGTTGCTCCCGCCAAGGTGGTTGTGCTTGGTGGTGGCATCGTGGGCTACAACGCCGCCCTGATCGCGGTGGGTATGCAGGCCGATGTCTGGGTATTGGAGCGTTCGGTCGATCGCATGCGCGAGCTCGAGAACATGATGGACGGGCGCATTACCTTGGAGATCTCGAACCGCCACATGGTCGAAGAGGCGATTGCCGGTGCCGACATGGTGATCGGTGCCGTTCTCGTCGCTGGCGCTCGCGCCCCGCGGCTGATCACGAAGGACATGCTCAGCGGGATGAAGCCCGGTGCCGTGCTCGTCGACGTGGCGATCGACCAGGGTGGCTGCTTCGAAACGTCGAAGCCCACCACGCACTCCGATCCGACGTACGTGGTTGATGGCGTCGTCCACTACTGCGTGGCCAACATGCCAGGCGCTGTGCCGATCACCTCAACGCGTGGCCTGACCAACGTGACGTTGCCCTATGCCGAGCTCCTCGCCAACAAGGGCCTCGAGGAGGCAGTGCGCTTCTCGAAGCCGCTTGCACGCGGCGTCAACGTGATGGCCGGCAAGATCACAAATCAGCCGGTCGCCGAAAGCCACGGCCTGTCGTACATGCACCTCAGCGACCTGATCGACGGAGTCGACCCAAGCGTCTAGGTCGATCAGCTTCCTAATGGGGTCAGACCCTTTTAGGAAGTCAGATCAACTAGCCGAGCAACCCACCGGCCTCTAACTTCCTAAAAGGGTCTGACCCCATTAGGAAGCTGATCAACGTTGGACTTTGTTGGACTTTGGGTTTTGGGCCTTGGAGCGTGGAGCAGGACGCGCAGCTGCGTCCGCGAACTTCCCCGTTATGCACGACCGTATGCAGGATCCGCGGATCAGCGATTTTCTCGAGGCGTTGCAGCTCGAGCGCGACGCCTCGCCGCATACGATCACGGCCTATCGCACGGATCTCGCCGATCTGCAGGTCTTTCTGACGGCAAACGATTTGGATCTCGACGCGGTCACGGGCGTCGATCTCGAGCCCTATTCGTTGGCCTTGCAGGAACGCGGACTGGCACCGGCCACGGTGCGGCGTCGACTGGCAGCAGCGCGCTCGCTGCTGCGTCACCGCACGCGTGAGGGAGCGCGTACGGCCGGGGTGCGCGATGTGCCGTTGCCCCGCGCCCCGCAGGCACCACCGCATGCGCTGACGAGCGAGCAGACGATCGCACTGGTCGAGCATCCCGACACCACGCCGCTTGGCCTCCGCGACCGCGCCGTCCTCGAACTGCTCTACGGGGCGGGACTGCGCGTCTCGGAACTCTGCGGCCTGCGTCCCGGCGACCTCGATGGAGAACTCGGGCTCGTCCGCGTGCTCGGCAAAGGTGGTCGCGAGCGCGTCGTGCCGTGCGGCGGCCAGGCCGTGCGTGCGGTCGAGCGCTACCTCGCTCGCAGTCGGACCCATCTCGGCGCGCGACAAGACGTGGACGCCTTGATCGTCAATAATCGCGGTGGCCGCATCACGCGCCGCGGTGTCTTTCTGATCGTCCGCCGCCATGCCGAGCCGCTTGGTTTGCCGGAGTGGGTTGGTCCGCATGCGCTCCGTCACGCGTTCGCGACCCACCTCGTCGAGGGTGGCTGCGATCTGCGCACCGTCCAGGAACTGCTTGGCCATCAACGCATCGCGACGACGGCAATCTACACGCACGTCGCAGGTACACATCTGCGCGACACATTCTTGGCAGCCCACCCGCGCGCTCGGTCAACATAGGCGCACTCGCGGTGTGAGATCGCTCGTTGCGCGCGCGACTGCACGCGTGCTGGTTCGGAGTGAGCCCGGCAACACTAGGCAGGTGCCCGACGAATACACGCAGCACGCTCAATTCCGCCGCAGTGAGCGTCGTGTGCCTCGAGAAGCCGTTGCAATGGTCATGCGTGAGGCGGACAAAGAGACACTCCTTAATCCGGGGCTCTGGAATGAGCGCTGGCATTCGCAGCGCCGTTTTGGGGATCGCGTATTGCACGTGATCTGGGCGCAGCGTGACGATGGCGTCTTGGTCTTCACCACGTGGTGGAAATCCACTCTGCGAGAAAGGAGACGACCGACGCGATGAAGTACGATCAAACTATGACGATTAGTGCATACACGGCGCCAGGTGAAATCCTGATGATCACGATTGCAGCGGGCGAGATTGAGCAGTGCGAAACGATCGAGCCGACAGTTGCCGTGATTGATCTGGACGCCGACGAGCGAGTGCTTGGGATCGAGGTACTTGACCGGTCCAAGTTCGACTTAGACGCCGTCGCCGCAGAATATGGAATTGAGATGCTCGTACCCGAAATTCGAGCGGCGATTTCGACGGCTAAGCCCGGCCCGTAGACGACGCCGTCTAGGCTGCAGGCATGCCGGAGCTGCCTGAGGTCGAGACCGTCCGTCGTCGCCTCGAGCCTCACGTGGCCGGGCGTCGCCTGACGTACGTCGAGGTGCGTGACGCGAAACTCGTGGGAGGCGACGACGCGCGACGCGTCGAAGAGCGTCTGGCGGGCCGCACGATCCTCGCGATCGATCGGCGTGGCAAGTATCTGCTGTTCCGGCTCGATGGTGAGGAGACGTTGGTTTCTCACCTCCGGATGACCGGCAATTGGCTGCTCTGTGCGGATGGTGAGCCGAAGTACACGCGTGCCGTGCTGGCCTTCTCGGACGCCACCCTGGTCGCCTACGCAGACGCGCGTCGCTTTGGGACGTGGGATCTTTTGACGAACGACGAAGCGGCTGCCTACCTTGCCACTCGACTCGGACCTGAGCCGATCGACAGCGAGTTTGACGGCGCGATACTGAAGGCTGCCTTCGCTGGCCGCCGAGCGCCCGTCAAAGCGCTGCTCCTCGACCAACGTCTGGTGGCTGGTGTCGGCAATATCTACGCTGACGAGGCGCTGCACGCGGCCTGTATTCATCCCGACACACCCGCCGGGCGACTGCGCCAGCCACAGCTCGACCGACTCGCCGCGACCGTGCGTGAGGCACTCGAAGAGGGCATCCGTGCACAGGGTGCTTCGATTAGCGATTTTCGCGATCCCGAGGGCGGTTACGGCTCGATGCAAGAGCGCTTTCGCGTCTATGGGCGCGACGGCGAGCCGTGCGTTATCTGTGGATCCGAGATCATCAAAACGCGCTGTGCCGGGCGCGGCACGCACGTCTGTCTGACGTGCCAACCGAAGCCACGGCGGTCGGGAATGCAGCGACCAAAACGGACGTTGAAACAGATGTGAAAAACGTCATTGTGTACTCCGCTGATTGGTGTCCCTTCTGCACGCGCGCGAAGGCGTTGCTGACCTCGCGCGAGATTCCGTTTGAGGAAATCAACGTCGATCGCGTGCCTGGTTTCCGTGAGAAGCTCGTCGAGATGACGGGGCGGATGACGGTGCCGCAGATCATGGTTGATGGTGAGCCCGTTGGTGGGTTTGACGAGATCACTGCGCTTGATCGCAACGGCGAGCTGCTCGCGCTCGTCCAGGACTAATCTCGCGGTGGCCGGCGCGTACGCGACCGAGGCAATTGTCCTACGGTCGTTTCGTACGGGCGAGGCCGATCGCGTCGTACACCTCCTGACACCGGGTTTTGGTCGGGTCAACGTGATCGCAAAGGGAGCCCGCAAGACGACGGGCAAGATGGGCGCGCGGCTCGAGCCATTGACCCGGATCGATGCGATTGTGCAGCCAGGCAAGAGCGATCTCTCGACGATCACCGGGGCCGACGTCTTGTGGTCTGGCGATGAGTTGCGTCGGGATCCGATCCGTGCGCTTGCTGCGACGGGCGGCATCGAGGCGATCGTGCGGCTGTTTCCTGAGCCCGAGCCTGATGAGCGCCTCTACCGCGGCCTGCAGCGGTATCTCGAGGCGCTCACGGAGCCGCTTGGCGACGACGTTCGTGGCGGTGCCGACACGATCACGCTCGGCTTTGTCTTGAAGCTGCTGGCGCTGGCAGGCTGGCGCCCAGAGGTCACTGCCTGCGTGGCGTGCGGAGCGCCGGTCGCTGTCTATGACGCGGCAGCTGGCTGTGCATTCTGTGCGACATGCGGTAGTGGCAGCCCACTCGATCCGATCGCGGCGAGTGCTGCAGCCCAGTTACT
>Ga0049085_10000402_pt1 | contig 17230 bp, 17 predicted proteins | sample GreLakmeSU08MSRF_FD_66721 | JGI IMG/M metagenome (GOLD analysis project Ga0049085, IMG submission 66721) | Freshwater lentic microbial communities from great Laurentian Lakes, MI, USA - Great Lakes metaG SU08MSRF | ecosystem: Environmental > Aquatic > Freshwater > Lake | place: Great Lakes... | reverse complement strand
AGAAATTTATGCGACGGCGGCCTGGTTTAACGCCGCCCCTCGCGCGGCAGCGGGCGCCCGCTCCGTGCAACTGATCACGCCAGAGGAAATGGCGCGCGCTAGTCATTTCCCTACGCCCGCCTCGATTTTAGCGGTCGGTAAAATCACGCGCCCCCCCTTGGTTCACGGCACGCTTAACCACGGGCTGACCCTCGCCCTCGATGGAATACAAGATCCGGGCAATGTCGGCACGTTGTTACGGCTAGCTGATTGGTACGGATTAGATCGCGTCGTGCTGTCACCGGATAGCGCTGATCTTTTTTCCCAGAAAGTTATTAACGCGAGTATGGGCTCGTTCGCGCGGGTGACCGTCCACACTCAGCTTCTCCCCGAGGCCTTAGCGGGGTGCACCGCGGCGGTGATCGGCTGCGATTTGCAGGGCGCGCCAGTGCATGCCCTCGCCCCTCACCACCATGCGGTGATTGTGATCGGGAGCGAAGGTCGCGGCTTGTCGCCGGCCGTGCAGGCGTGCGTGACCCAACGCGTGACCATTCCGCGTTACGGCCACGCTGAATCGCTCAACGCCGCGGTGGCGGCAGCCATTGTTTGCGACAATCTTCGGCGGAGCACGGCGACGCCCTAAACTCCCGCTTTAATTTTTCTGCGGCGCAATCCAAGCGCGCACGTTTTCTTCCAAGAGGTCCAGCGGAACGGCCCCATTTTTTAACACGAGGTCGTGGTACTCACGCAAGTCGAAGGCCGATCCTAGTTGTTTTTTAGCTAGCTCCCGTAATTCAAGAATTTTGAGCATCCCAATTTTATAGGCGGTCGCCTGACTCGGCCAAACGATGTAACGATTGGTCTCGGTAAAAATATCCCGCTCAGGATTCGGCGTGTTCTGTCGGAAATACTCCATAACCTGAGCGCGCGTCCATTTTTTGGCATGCAACCCCGTATCAACTACCAGACGCACGGCCCGCAACAATTCATCATAGAGTCGGCCAAAATCCTGATAGGGATCTTGATAATAACCGAACTCCTTGGGGAAATATTCCGCATAGAGCGCCCAGCCCTCCGCGTACGCGGTATTGCCGCCATACATGCGAAACTTGGGCATATTCTTTAACTCCTGCGCGATCGCAATCTGCATGTGATGGCCGGGGATAGCTTCATGGTGAGCCAGCGTTTCCATTTCAAAAATTGGCACGCCGCGCATGTCGATGGTATTAACATAATACGCCCCAGGGCGCGTACCATCGGCGGAAGGTTGCTCATAGAAAGCTCCCGCCGAACCTTGTTCACGAAAAGGCTCCACCGGTTTCACGACCAACGGCGCCTGTGGCTTAGTGATAAAAAATTCATCTAAGCGGGCGCGCATAGCATCAATGATTTGATTCGCGCGTTTAAGATAGGCCGCTTTTCCCGCCGGGGTCGTGGGATAATAAAACTGCGGGTCCTCTTTGATGAATTTAAAAAAAGCCTGCAGATCACCTTTAAACCCAACCTGCTGCATGATGGCCGCCATATCATGATGAATGCGCGCCACCTCACTCAGCCCCAATTGATGAATCTCCGCCGCGGTTAATTGCGTGGTGGTCGAGCCGCGCAGGGCGAAAGCGTAATAATCAAGCCCCTCCGCAAATTTCCACACGCCATCATCATTGGTCGCGATCTGTTGCTGCGCCACGAGCACTTTGATTAATTTTTCGTAGGCTGGCCCCACCGCTTCGAGGAGCGCCGCTCGCGCCTCGGCCAATAAACTGGCCCGGGTGGCCGCATCGATCGAGGGCAACGCGCCGACTTTAGTGGAGAAATCTTCCCACAAGGCACTGGATTTTTCGGTCTGCGCAAAAGGCTGACCACTGATCACCTCTTTGATCGACTCGATCACTAAAGGAAACACGAAGCGCGGCGGAATAATATTCTTCGCGGCCCGGAGCTCCACCCCGGCAATGAGCTGATCAAATAACCGGGCCAGCCCCCGCAACCGCGCGATGTAAGCCTGCGCTTCCGCAACGGTGGTAATCGGATGATAATTAATTAAAAAAGCCGCCGCTTCCGAATGCAGCCCCGACATCTGGTTGAGCGGATAATTGTAATGCCGCCACTTCCAGCCTTCGATACTCCGCTCCGCGTCTTTAACAAACATGCGGTAGCTCACCTTGGCCTGATCATCGAGGAGCGCAAAATTGATTTGCTGCTTCAACTCGGCAAAATGCTGCACCGTCAGCGCGAAATCTTCGAGCGCCCGCGCCTCGGAAATATCATCCCATTGGTCCATGTCTTTTTTTATCCCTAACGCCCCCATCATCATCGGACTGCGAGCGACGGCCTCATCAAAGACTTGGTCGAAAAAAGCATTGGCCTTCGCCGATTCGGCCGCGACCGCCGCCGCGGCTAGTGGCTCGGCCGCGCGCGCGGCTACTCCCTGAGTCAGCAGCGGCAGCAGAAGCGCGCTACCCAACAGCCAGCGATAAATATTTTTCATAAAAAATTAATTAAGTTTTCCGAGTCACCCGCCAGCCCTCGTGGATTTGACCCGAAGAGTGCGTGTTACCAGGCCCGCTCCGCATCAGCCATCATCTGTTGCAGCACAGGGAAACGAATCTCCCCGTAGTTAAAAGCAACTCGCAGTTTGCCGTCACGAAAAACCCACGTGGTGGGAATCCAGGTCACCGGCAGACCCAAAAAAGTATTAAGCCGATCCGCCACCAAGCGCGAAGCATTGGGGTGATTGCGCAGCACCAAATTTGGCTGGGGGCCGAGTCCGCCGGCGGTGAGGGCCGAGACCGGACTTTGGCCGCCATGCCAAATGTTCAGGAGGACAAATTTAACCGATGGATTGGCCGCGATGAACTGCGCCCAACCCTCGGGCTTTAGCTCGGCTTGGCAATTGGAGCACCAAGGCGCCCAAAAATGCACCACCGTCGTTACGGCCGGGCTGGCCACGATTGCGCCGATTTCTTTTTCGAGATCGGCCGCCGGATTTTGCGCGGAGAGCCAAGGGGCGAAGGCCAGCGCGACCAATAAAATAAAATGCCTCATAGGATCTAAGCTGCGCGCCAACTGAAGCTTTTCCAGCCCCAATTTCTGCGGATAATTTACGGGGCCCCGTCGTGCAAGACGACCGGGACAGATTTCTTGCGCAACTTAAGATTGAGCAGCTCCACCCCGAACGAGAAGGCCATGGCGAAATAAATGTAACCTTTGTTGACGTGCTGATGCGTGCCCTCCGCGACAAGCGTCACGCCAATCAAGAGCAAAAAAGACAACGCGAGCATTTTTAGCGTAGGGTGCTCGTGCACGAAGTCGCTAATCGCGTCCGCATACCGCAGCATAACCCCGAGCGCGATCACGACGGCCGTAATCATTACCCCAAGCGTGTTGGCCATCCCGATCGCGGTGATCACGGAATCGAGCGAAAAGACAATGTCGAGCAGCAGGATTTGCACGATGACCGCATTAAATTTGGCGGGGCCTTTTTTCTGCGCGGTAGCCTCGGCGCCCTCTAACTTTTCGTGAATCTCCATGGTGCTTTTCACCATGAGAAAAAGCCCGCCGCCGAGCAAAATGAGGTCGCGGCCAGAAACGCTAAACCCACCCACCGAAAAAATCGGGGCCGTTAATTTAATCATCCACGCCAAGCTGCAAAGCAGCAAGATGCGCGTGACTAAGGCGAGCATGAGGCCGGTTTTACGCGCTTTGGCCTGCTGCTCAGCCGGGAGTTTGCCGGCCAAAATTGAAATAAAAATGACGTTGTCGATGCCGAGTACGATCTCGAGGGCGGTCAACGTGATCAGGCTAATCCAAATTTGCGGGTCAGTCATCCATTCCATAAGGCGGCGAGTCAGGAGGCCCACCGTGCCCGCGTCAAGTGGAGCCGGACTGCAATCTCCCGCTTTTTTTCCACTCGCCCTGTGGCCGCTATTGCCGGCTGAACTTACGGCGCGAGCCCGACCAAGCTGAGGCCAAAGCGGAATCGTAAAGAGCGCCAAGACTGTCGTCCCGACAATAATCTGGACCGCGACCAAGGGCTGACCGCCGTAGACGCGGGCCACCATCACGGATACCACCGCCTCGGGCAAAGCCAGAGTAAATCGTGCTCACCGCGCCATCGCTTGGCCTGCTAGCCAACCGCCGGTCCAAGCCGCTTGGAAATTAAATCCGCCGGTAATTCCATCGATATCCAAGACCTCTCCCGCAAAATAGAGTCCAGGCACGAGGCGGCTTTCCATGGTCTTAAAATCCACCTCGCTCAATCGCACCCCGCCACAAGTCACGAACTCTTCTTTGAAAGCGCTCTTACCGGTGACGGCAAACTCGCCCGCGCCCACCTGCGCCGCCAACGCCCGCAAGGCCGCGCCTGAGGCCATAGCCCACTGCGTCTCGGGGGCGAGGCCGGCGGCAATTAATAATTTTTCCCACAAGCGCAGCGGCAAACCCACGGGACACCACGTGGCGACCTGTCTCTTAGGCTGCGCCGCGCGAGCTTGCTCCAATGCGTTATGCAACGTGGCCGCGCTAAACGTCGGCGCCCAGTTGACGAGCAAAGTAAATTGATAACTGCAGTCGTGAAGGATCCGCGCGCCCCATGATGAAAGCTTGAGAATTGCCGGGCCGCTCTGCCCCCAGTGCGTCACCAGCAACGGCCCGCTCGCCTGCAAATTTGTGCCCCGCACCGTGGTCAGGGCTTCCTCCACCGCAACCCCCGCGAGACCTGCTAAACGCGGGTCCTTAATGTGAAAGGTAAACAGCGAAGGCACCGGCGGCTCGATCGTGTGACCGAACTGCTGCGCGAAGGTGAAGCCAAGGTTAGTTTGGTTGCCGCCGGTCGCGAGCAAGAGCCGATCACTCGTCACCACTTCCCCGGTCGTTAAGGTGACCTGAAAAGGACCCGCCTCACCGGGCCTAGACGGAGCAAGCCGCCGCACTGATTTAATTCCCGTCTGCAAGACGAGCGACACCCCCGCTCGCTCCGCCGCGCCGCGCAAACAATCGATAATCGTCTGCGAATTATCCGTCACCGGAAACATTCGACCATCCGCCTCAATTTTTAGCGCCACCCCGCGTTGCTCAAACCAATCGACCGTATCCCGCGGCTGCCAGCGATGAAAAGCCCCGAGCAATTCCCGCGAACCGCGCGGATACCGTTTCACTAATTCGCGAGGATCAAAACACGCATGCGTCACATTACAACGACCGCCGCCGGACACTTTCACTTTCGCTAACGGGTGCGCGGTCGCCTCGTAAATCGTCACGCGACCATGCGGATTGGCTTCCGCACAAGCGATGGCCGCAAAAAATCCGGCGGCTCCCCCCCCAGCGATGATGATTTTTTGCGGCTGCATCCGCTGGCAGCGTGAGCCGGCGCTGAGCCGTTGTCCAAAAATAAAAATGCCGCGACCTAAGTCGCGGCACGCTTAAATAAAACCAGCCAAGCTAAAGCCTAAATTTGCTGGCGCGGCGCTTCCGCCGAGCCGTTACTTGTCTTTTTTATTTTTCTTGGGTCCGCGCGCACCGGCTTTGCGCATCTCATCGAACTTTTTCAACTGCTCGGGATTCAACCCCGCGCGCCGTTGATCGGCGAAAGGCTTGTTAGCTGCCCGCAGCTGAGCGCGTTTGGCCTTAGGAGCGAGCGTGCTATCATTCATGATTGCATCGGCGGCCGCTTTTTCCTGCTGATTAATGGCCTGCCATTTAGCCTGCTGGTCAGCGCTCAGGCCGAGTTCTTGCGCGGCGCGCTTCATCATCTGACCGGGGCGACCAGGGCCGCGACCGTGTTCGAGTTGACCGGCAGGGGGAGCCGGCGGGGCTTCCGCGCGCAGGGCGGAAGCGCCGAGTAACAGGAGACCAACAAATGCGATACTAAGCTTAAGTAAGTTTTTCATAGAGGGATTAATGGTTACTCGACATAGGACGCTGAGGAAGACGCGAGGTTTCAGCCCTGCATTAAATCGTGCCAACCCCCCACCCCCAATGCTCGCGCTCGGCGCCGCTTTACTCCTGCGGAAATTAACTCACCCTCATCTGCGCCCTTATTCACCCCGACTCATGAACTTAATCCCACGCGTACAAATCGCCGTGCAAGTGGTGACCGCCGCACAAAATCAGTTGCCCGCGACTGTTCGCGCCGTGGCCCGGGAGGTGCCGGTTTGCTATGAATCTCGCCCTCATCTCGCCCTCATCGCCGATGGTCTAGATACCGATCTGCTCGGCTTATTTGTGGGTGATGAGCACGGCGCAGAACTCGGTGAAGCGCAGCCCTTACCCCCGCAGATCCTGCTGTTTCTTGATAATATCTGGGACCTAGCAGAAGCGGATGAAGCAAATTATCGCGCTGAAGTGCGCCTAACTTACCTCCACGAACTCGGCCATTATCTGGGCTGGGACGAAGAGGAAATTGCGCAGCGCGGCCTAGAATGATTGGCCCGCCCACCCCGCCACCGCGCCCTCGCCCAGAGTCCCCGTGAAGTAGGGCTTTCATTTAGCTGCTAAATCTGCTTATTCCGTTCTTAAAAACAGCTTTGCGCTAACCGCGCGATCGCCTATATCTAATCATTATGAAGAAGCTCCTCACCGCCATTTTTTGTGCCACCGCCCTGGCGGGCGCCCTGTCCGCTGCCGGCGAATTAACCCGCGCGTCCGTCATTGAGCGCCTCGATAGCTGCGAAGCAATTTTGCAGTCCATCCAAGGTAACTATAAAACCGCCATTCCCGCCGACATTCTTCGTCGTGCGAAGGGCATCGTCATCGTCAACCAATTCCAGGCCGGTTTTATCTTTGGGATCAAAGATGGCTACGCGATCGCCTTAGTCCGCCGCCCCAATGGTAAATGGTCCGTCCCCGCCTTTATGCGCGCGGGTGAACTCAGCCTCGGCCTGCAAGCGGGCGGTAAATCAATCAATGCGGTTTATGTTTTAATGGACGACGCCACCGCCCGCCTCCTCTTCAAAAACCGCATGAATCTCGGTGCGGAAGCCAAAGTCTTGGCCGGCATTCGCTCAGCGGAGCGCGAAAAAATAACTTCCGCGCTTCAAACCGAAGCGAATGTCTTAGTCTATTCCAACAACGAAGGCCTGTACATCGGCGCCGCCGTTAAAACCGGTTACATGTCACCCCATGACGAAGCCAATCGCCTGTTCTACAGCAGCACCAATCGGCTGCCAGAATTACTGTTCAGTGATTGGGTCACGCCTCCCACTGAGGCGCACTTCTTGATCGATCACGTGACACGCATCACGCAGTAGGCACCCCCACTGCCGCCACCAACCCGCCTTAGCTGGCGGGTTTTTTATGCCCTAATTTTGGCCGGGCCGGGCCGCCGGAACTCTTGCAGATAAATCACCAGCGCGGCCAGTACCTCGGCCACGACCCGCGCCTGCGCCGTCGCGCGATCGGCCCCCGGCATTTCCACCTGCCCAGAAATAACCACGAGTTTTCCGCCGCGCCGCCGATGACATAACGCCCACCAAGTCATCGGCACCGCCACGCCGTGCTCAACACTCGGCTCAGCGTAACCGGTCGTCGCGAGCCCCAAATCCGCCCCAAACAAAACGCCGGCCCCCTCTGCCATTTCTACGGCGACGCGCTGCGAGACGCTATTAACCCGCTGCGCATGGGCTCGATTGACCCCGAGATGGCGCACCTTTTGCGCGAGTGAGTAGGCGGTGATCCCGCCTAAAAAATAACGCGAGGCCCCCGCCACTGCCCCAATTTTCGCCTGCACTTGGCCACAAGTCAGACTCTCCGCGACGGCGAGCGTCAGCCGTGGTTTTGCTAAAAATAAAGGGGCTAGGTCCGGGTTCGTTCGCATCGCCACCAGCATGGGTTCTGCGGAGGAAAAGGAAAGTCTCCTTAACGCGCACGCCCCACCACCGCCGGCGATCAATTATTTTTCTGCGGCCAGCCGGCGCCGCGCCCGCCACCGCTGGGCAGCATTAATAATATGACCGACGCACTCCGTAGCCCCGCAGCGACAGGGATGATCTCGCCACTCCGTATAGGAAAATCCGTAATCATAAGTCAGCTCCTCCCCCGGCGCGATATCGCGACACGCCACGACCCAAATATGGCCGCGGATATTCTGCGTTTCACAATTCGGCCCACAGGAATGATTGATCCGCCGCGCTAAATTCCACGCGACGTCCCCATCGAGGTCGTAACGTTGATTTAATTCGAAAATATAAACGCACCCATCTGCACCCGCCGCACGGCGCGCCAGCCGGCGATCCTCGCGCCGCTGCGCCTCAGCCTTGGTGATGCGTGCGCCAACATATTCCATCACCCGTTCGCCCTGCGGCACAAAATCGCGCGCGAATAATCCATAGCCGTGCAAGCCCGAGCGGCGCAGCTGAATCAGGGGAGCGGAATAAGTTTTGCGGGGACGTGGCACCGTCAGGCGAGCTCCAGCCCCACCGGACAATGATCACTGCCCATTACCTGGGGTTCAATCCAGGCGCGCTGCAGCTGTGACTTGAGCCCGGCTGAAGCCATGAGGTAATCGATGCGCCAGCCAATGTTGCGCTCGCGGGCCCCCGCCCGATACGTCCACCAACTATAATGATCAGGCCCCGCCTCGAAATGCCGAAAGGTATCAACGTATCCGGCGGCCAAATAATCCCGAAAGCCCGCCCGCTCCTGATCAGAGCATCCGGGGCTACCCACATTTTCTTTAGGCCGAGCGAGATCGATCGCCTCATGGGCTACATTGAGATCCCCACAAAAAACGACCGGCTTTTTCTTTTCTAATTTTTTCACATAAGCCAGCAAGGCGCGATCCCAGGCTTGCCGAAAGTCGATCCGCGCCAATTCCGGCTGGGCATTGGGCACATAGACCCCCACCACATAACAATCAGCAAATTCCGCCGTCAGCGCGCGGCCTTCGGCGTCGTGTAGCGGTGAACCAATCCCCGTCGTCACCGCAAGCGGCGGCCGCCGCAGAAAAAAGGCCGTTCCACTATACCCTTTTTTCTCCGCCGCATTCCAATGCACCGTATAGCCCGCCGGCCAAACTACGCCCTGCACGTCTCCCGGCAGGGCTTTTACTTCTTGGAGGCAAATGACATCAGCTTTCGCTGCCGCCATCCAATCGAGCAAACCCTTGCCGAGAGCAGCCCGTACGCCATTCACATTCCAGGAAAGTATTTTCATGAGCCCCCACTGCTTCGTGGTTTCTCGCTCGCGGTGCAACACGTTTTGCCTTTCGTGCGATAAAACTCCGGCGCAAGCTCCTCGCCATGCTCGGCTCACCCCACCCTCGGCTTAAATTATCAACCTTTCCCCTAGGCCGCCCCGCTGGCTTATCTTTTATTTATCCTGATTTATGACGCTCGGGCCGCATGACACACCGCTCGATTGCTTCCCCAGCTAACGGGCAATGAACTAAACTTGCTTTTGCTATGTCCATCTTTTCTCCCATTCCTCTGGGTCAACGTATCCCGGGTAGCCCACACTCGGTGGCCTGCAGTCTGCCCACCTTGGCGGATGTCATTGGCTACGAAGAAGGCCAGACCGAGACCACGCGGCATATCTCTTCCGGTTATCCACGCTTTGTGGTGCATACGTACGCCAAGCAACTGTGTGAGCTACTCCAACAGCAGACCGAATTTGCGGGCCGTTCCCTATGGCTTGTGACCTCAGCTAAAATGGCGGCGGCGCTGGCTGACCATCTGGGCCGGACTGGTGCCGCCCGCGCCGTGCCGTTCCTCGCCGCCGGGATCCATGGGGTTGCGCATAATGACACCCCCGAGCTCAACACGCGCGGCAAACAATTCCTGCAGCACTTAGGTGGTTTTCTCTCTACCCGAGCCGCGGAGGATCAACTCGTCGCCCAGGGTCTCCGTCCCGCCGCGGCCGCAGAAACTCTTTTTGCTGGCGACGCTACGGCGGAAATCAAACGCTGCCTCCACCGAGTTTACTCTGGGGTAAGCGACCCCGATCTCCTGCTCGCCCCAAGCGGCATGAACGCCCTACACGCGGCCTTCCGCGCGATTAGTACCTTGCAGGCAACCCGCGGCCGCACCGCTTGGGTGCAGCTCGGCTGGCTTTATCTCGATACGATTGCGCTGCTCAAAAAATTCACCCCCGACCCCACGCGCGATTACTTGCGTCATGGTGATGTGGCCGACCTCAGCGGGCTCGAACGCTTGTTGGCCACTGACGGCGCGCGTATCGCGGGAATAATTATTGAGGCGCCCACGAATCCGCTCATCCAAACGCCAGACATCGCGGCCGTGGCCGCCTTAGCCCGCCGCCATGGGGTGCGGCTTATTTTAGATCCCGCCATCAGCTCACCTTACAACGTTGATCTGCTCCCGGCCGCTGATCTCGTGGCGCAAAGTCTTACCAAATATACCGCGCATGAAGGCGACGTCATTGCGGGAGCGGTCGTCGTCAATCCCCAAGGGCCCGATGCGCCTGAGCTGCGGCGGCTCGTTAGTGAATATCTTGAGCCGGTTCATCCGCGCGATCTGGCCCGTCTCGCTGCGCAAATTGGCGCCACTGAAGACGTCGTGCGGAAAATTAATGCGAGCACGATGCAAGTCGCAGCCTTGCTCGAAAATCATCCCGCGGTGCAGCAAGTCTGGTGGGCACTGCAGCCCGGTTCCCGCGAAAATTATTTAAAAATTGCCCGTTCCCCAACGGCCGCGGGCAGCATAATCTCATTCACGCTCAAGGCGCCGATGAAAGATTTTTACGACCGCGTACGCCTGCCCAAGGGTCCAAGTTTCGGCATGCGCACGACTCTAATCTCACCATTTATCTACCTCGCCCATTACGATCTGGTGACCTCACCGGCAGGTCGCGCCGAGCTAGCGGCTCATGGCCTCTCGCCCGATTTGCTGCGCCTCTCCGTCGGCTTAGAACCCATCGAAGATATCTTGGCGGCTCTCCACGAAGCTTTAATCTGAGATCCGCCGACGCCGGCGGACGCTTGCAGTCCGGGCACCTGGCTGAATTTTACCTGTCTAGCGCGGCGCGGGGCTAAACTCACCGTTACCTGCGTCTAAGTAGCGCACGCCGTTAACTTCACTGATCTGGAGATACTGCGTCCAACGCCCACCGTTAATCTCCTGCTGTGCGTTGAGCCGCTTTAGCTCATAGGATGTCAGCGGCGGCGCCGGCTGAGTCAGGGCCTCGCTCAACACGCGGCCATCCATTTTCTGGGCAGCCTCCTTTAGACCCAACAGCCAAAGAATCGTGGGGGCGACATCGAGATTGCCCGACGGCAATGTGCTGATAACGCCGGCCCGAATATCAGGCCCAACAGCAACTAAAGTATTGTGCATATCGAACGGGCTGAGGCTCGCATGATTGGCCAATTTAGGACTGTTCGCAGCTAAGTCAGAAATGTGCAGCCCCGGCACGCCCGCGGCATTTTTACCATCCTGCCATTTAAAAGAAACTACCAGATCCGGAGCTTCTGGCGCATCAATGTTGGCCGCCGCCAGCGGAAAAGCTCCGGCCAGCGGGAAGCGAGAGAAAATGACGCCGGTCCACGATTGCTGCTGTAAAAAAGTAACGACGCGTTCGATCGTAGCCGCATCGTGTCCCCCCACATAAATAAGCGAACTACCGCCATTCCCCACCACCAGCACCTCGCTTTGTTTTAGCCCCCCCAGCGCCACCCGCTGGGCCGAGAAGCCGGCGACTGAAAGCTCGACCGCGAGATCAACTTTTTCCGCAATGGTGGAAAAGCCATGATCGGATACGATAAAAATATTTGTCGTGGCGAGCTCACCGCGCCGCGTCAATTCCGCTACCAGCAACCCGAGCTTCTCATCACTTTTTTTAAGGGCCGCCAGCGATTGTGCCGAACCCAAACCCGACGCGTGCTGTGAGCTATCGGGCTCCGCCAACCACAGCAATGAGTAGGGTGGCACGCCGTTGCGCCAGAGAGTCCCGAGGAGAGCCTGCGTGGTCCAATCATCCCGCGCGGTCTTATCGTCGCGCTCCGTCGCACTGGGCAAAGCACCTTGCGTGGCCTTGAGCGCGGTGGTCACAGCCTCAGGGCGCGCCTCGCCTTGAGACACCAGCGCAGAAACTCCTGGGGTAGCCGACGGGAGAGCGCGGTCGTGTAATAAGGCCACCGGCTTGGAGCCCGCGATGGCCGTCGCTAAACCCTGCGCGTGGAGAATTTCTGCGACCGTGGGCCGCGCGAGATAATGACCCCCGCTGAGTTCATCGCCGCGGCGGACCATGTCCGGGGCTTGGGTGGCAATCGCATTTTGTGGATCGAGCCGTGGGCGAAACTCATTATTCGCGATGATGCCGCTATGGGCAGGATAAGACCCCGTCGCCAGCGCCGTGCCATTGACCTCGGTTGAGCTCAGGTAAACCGGGTGATGATGGGCAAAAAATACGCCCGCGGCCGCGAGCTTCGCCAGTTGCGGGGTGGTCTCAGGCGAAACAAAATCTGGCCGTAAACCATCGATGACCACCACGACGGCGGGGTGCGGCCGCGGCGGTGCGGCCGCCGGCGCGCGTACTGCAAAATCTTCTGGCCGGACCGCCAAAGAATTTGAGCTGCTCCCGGCATCGGCCGCTCGAAGCGACTGCGCCAAAAGCGCCGCCAACGTTAATGGAAAAAGAATTCGGAGCTGTCTGCGCTGGGTGTTCATGCACCGATAAAATCCCGAACATTCCGCCAGCCTGACAAGCGGACTGAGGGCACTTTTATGACGAACCGGTGATAATTTGGTGACGGGCGTGCAAATCACCGTCGAACAGGTCTAGCCCGCGCCCGCGCGAGCTTCACCCATGCCTCGATGACGAATCAATTACGGCGCAGCTCCGGGGGCGGATAAACCAACGTTACCCCACGCTCGCTGACTGACGCCGCTGATCTAACCAGTGCGCAAAGCGGTCGAGGTAAATATAAATTACCGGCATGATATAGAGCGTGAGCATTGGGCAGACGATCAACCCACCGACGACCGCAAGCCCGAGGGAACGGCGCGCATCAGCTCCCGCGCCGGGCCGTAATTTATTTTGAAAACGGCGGTGCCCTAAGCTTGCAGCCAAGCCATAATCAAAGCAGATAAATCTGATCATCGATCGCCTCCTCTTTATGAAAAGCACCCCTCTCCTTGCCGCAGCCGTCTTGGTGTTAATCTTGAGCCTAAATGCCCGCGCCGAAGTAGGCACGGTGCCCAGCCCGGCACCCACAGTGACCCCCGCGCCCATCGCGCCTGCCACAGAGAATCCCACCGACTTAGCGCCGCGCCTCAGCGAAGCCGAAACCAAATTGGAGGTCGCTCTGAGCAGTTATGGTCTGTTGCAGAAAGAATTTGATGCGCTCACTGAAAATTTGAACAAAGCGGCCGAGGCTAGCCTCAGCGAAAAAAACACCTTAACCACCCAAGTCGCCGCCGCGGAAAGTCGGATCGCGGCGGCTCAAGCGGAAGCCACGCGGGCTAATGAAGCCCTCGCCACTCTCCAGCGGGCATCAGCGCAATACGCCAGCGATCTCGCCACGGCCCGCGCTCTGATCAGACAGTTGCAGGGCACCAACACCATTATTGTCACTGAAAACTACCAACTGAAAACTCGCCTGGCGGGCATCGCGACCTCCGCAGTCAGTCCCACCCCGCCCGCGGTGAGCCCCAGTGAAAAATCTCACTTGGTGGTGGCGGGCGATTCACTCGCCCGCATCAGCCAACGCTACTATGGGACCGCCAATCGCTGGCAGGATATTTATTTGGCCAACCCGGATAAAATTGGCTTGGACGGCGTGCTGCGCCTCGGCACGCAATTGCGCATCCCCTAAGCGACAGCTCCCCGGGCGGAATCACCCCTGATCTAACCGCCGCGTCAGCACGCTCAGCGCGATGGTGCCGGAGGCCAAGGCCGCGGCAAATATTGCTTCGCCTCGCTTCAGCAAATTTGTTCCGGTGGCGCTATGTCTCAATCTATCGCCTTCATCGGCACCGGCGTCATGGGTCGCAGCATGGCAGGGCATCTCCTCGCCGCGGGCCACCAACTGCATATTTTTAATCGCACCAAAGCCAATGCGCAGGCCTTACTAGAGCGCGGCGCTCAGTGGCACGAGTCGGCGGGGGCCGCGGCCGCGCAGGCGAATTTTGTGTTCACCATCGTCGGCTTTCCCGCGGATGTAGAGCAGACTTACTTTGGTCCGACGGGCATTTTGGCTCAGGCTAAGCCCGGCACCGTGCTCGTTGATATGACTACCTCGAGTCCGTTGCTGGCCCAACGCATCGCCACCGCGGCCACGGCGCGAGGTTTAGCCGCGCTGGATGCGCCGGTGTCCGGGGGTGATATTGGGGCGAAAGAAGCGCGCCTCGTGATTATGGTCGGGGGCGAGGAGCCAGCTTTTCAACAGGCGCGGCCATTATTAGAATGTATGGGTAAAAACATCATCCGCCAAGGCGGACCCGGCGCCGGCCAACACTGCAAAATGGCTAATCAAATTTCCATCGCTTCGATTATGATGTCTTGGTGCGAAGCGATCACGTACGCGCAAAAAGCCGGCCTCGATCCCAGTCGCGTCATCGAAAGCATCGGGGGCGGCGCCGCCGCGAGCTGGTCCCTCAATAATTTGGCCCCGCGCGCCCTCCGTGGTGATTTTGCGCCTGGTTTTTACGTGAAACATTTTCTCAAAGATATGCGCATCGCCCTCGAATCAGCGCGCGCGATGCAGCTCGACCTGCCGGGCTTGCAACAGGCCAATAAACTCTACGAAGAAGTCGCCGCGCAGGGTTGGTCCGAAAACGGGACGCAAGTTCTGTTAAAATGGTACCAAGCTCAGGGCTAAATCTCCGACTCTCCGCCCCCCTCTCACGATTTCCCCCTAACCATTATCCATCTCATGGCTCTGCCCTCTTCCTTTGCCGGCGTCACCGTACACTCGAAAGCTAATATTTACTTCGACGGTCGCGTCGTCAGCCACACCGTCCTGATGCCTGATGGGGCCAAAAAAACCCTCGGGTTAATCTACCCAGGCAGCTATCACTTTGGCACCGGTGCGCCGGAGCGGATGGAAATTGTCGCGGGAAGCTGCCACGTGACCCTCGATGGTCAAACTGGCCTAAAAAATTATGCGGAAGGCACGGCGTTTGATGTGCCAGGAAAAAGCGGTTTCACGATCGAGGTAAAAACGGGGATCTGCGAATACATCTGCTCGTTCCTCTAAGCGGTGCGCGGTGCGGCCAGCACTCGCGACCAGCTGAGCTACTTTGATGCGCAAACTTGCTCGCGCGAGGGCGCGATCCCGCTAGGTTGCCGCAATGCGCTTCCTTTCGACTGCCGTTTTGGCCGTAGGCTTGGCTCTCCTCGCTGCCCCGTTAGCGGCGGAGCCACTCCCCGATGGACTGTACGCGGATTTTATCACGCCGCACGGCGTGATTACCGCCGAACTCTATTACCCCCAAGCTCCCCTCACTTGCGCTAATTTCACCGGACTCGCGGAAGGCACCCTCGCCCCGAAAAATGGGCAACCTTTTTACACTGGCCTCACTTTTTACCGCGTCGTTCCGGGTTTTGTGATCCAAAGCGGCAACCCCGGCCTCAAGGACACTGATGATGAAAAAGTTCCAAGCCCGCATCATTTTGCGGATGAGTTTGTCCTCGGTCTGCGGCACGACGCAGCGGGCATTCTCTCGATGGCCAACGCCGGGCCGGACACCAACAGTTGCGAATTTTTTCTCACCTTAGCCCCGACCGATCGGCTTAATTACCTGCACAGCGTGTTCGGCCGCGTGGTGCGGGGCTTGGCTATTCTCCCGCTAATTAAACCCAACGAAGCCTTCACGATTAAGATCCAGCGCGTGGGCCGCGCGGCGCAGGCCTTCAAGAATGATCGCGCCACCTTTCAAGCGCTGGCGGCGGCGGCTAAAAAATACTCGGGCGCGGCGACCCCGGGTCCGACCGCCCCTTTTGACGATCCAGCGCATCTCTTACCCCAGGAAATTCCGCGGGCCAAAAATTTTAATTACAAGCTGGCGAATTTCGAACGCGTTACGGGGTTGAAAATTGTCGCGCGGTTATTTGCCAAATCCCCGAGTGCCGCGGAAGACAATGCGCCCGGCGCTTTCATGCAGGCGCTCGCGCAACAACTCGGCACGGCGCAACGCGGCGCCGTCGCGGCTTATTTTGCTGATGAAGACGACTGGCGCATCTGGATCGGCACCGAGTCTACGCCCGCTTTTTTTGGCTCACCCCCGACGCTGGCTGATCTAAAGCCAGACGGGACTTTTCATCAACAAAAGGAAATCTTCTTGGCGCAAGCCGCCGCGGCGGGCCACGCCGCTTTTGCGCAGCAGAAAAAAAATGCTCCGGCCGATCAGCCGCCGCCCCCCGCGCAACACCTCAAGCTCCGCACCGATGCGTTACTTGATAGCCTAATCTTTAAACTCGAACCTAAAATTAAACTACCCGCTCAACAATGAACGCCCCCACCCGTATTTTTCTCGCCGCGCTCCTCTTCGCCCCCGGCCCGCTCTTGTTCGCCGCCGATGGCCTCCATGGCCTCGTCGCCGCTAAAGTAGCGGCCGAATATCCTTCGCTCGAGCGGCTCTATCAAGACCTGCACGCGCACCCCGAGCTCTCGCTGATGGAAGAGAAAACTTCGGCCAAAATCGCGCACGAGCTGCGCCAAGCAGGTTTCGAGGTTACCGAAAAATTTGGCGGCTATGGCGTCGTCGGCGTGCTTAAAAATGGCCCCGGACCCACCTTGCTGATTCGCACCGATCTCGACGGCCTGCCGGTCACCGAGGAAACCGGTCTCGCCTACGCGAGCCAAACCCGCACCAGCGACTTGTCCGGCCAGACGGTCGGGGTGATGCAGGCCTGTGGGCATGATATTCACATGACAATTTTCACTGGCACCGCACGGACTCTCACGGCGCTCAAGGACCACTGGTCAGGCACCTTAGTGCTAATCGGCCAGCCGGCCGAAGAGCTGGGCGTCGGTGCGCGCGCGATGCTCACGGCCGGACTTTATCGGAAATTTCCCGTACCGGATTTTGCTATCGCGGTGCACGATAGCGCCACCTTGCCAGCGGGTACGGTCGGCACCGTCGAAGGCTACATTATGGCCAACGTCGATTCGATGGACATCACGGTGCACGGCGTTGGCGGCCACGGCGCGTATCCGCACACCACCAAGGATCCCATCGTGCTCGCCGCGCGGATTATTGGAGCGCTCCAGACGATTATCAGTCGCGAAACTCGGCCCATTGATCCAGCGGTGATCACCGTGGGTTCCATTCACGGTGGGACCAAGCACAACATC
>Ga0049085_10000401_pt1 | contig 17235 bp, 16 predicted proteins | sample GreLakmeSU08MSRF_FD_66721 | JGI IMG/M metagenome (GOLD analysis project Ga0049085, IMG submission 66721) | Freshwater lentic microbial communities from great Laurentian Lakes, MI, USA - Great Lakes metaG SU08MSRF | ecosystem: Environmental > Aquatic > Freshwater > Lake | place: Great Lakes... | reverse complement strand
TACAACGGCCAGGTCCAACTGATTCTCTCGACCATCCGCCGCGTCAATCCCGATCAGGATCGCCTGCAGGGCTTTCGCGAGGACGAGTGCATCCTGAGCGCGCCACGCCCCGTCGACGAGATGTGGGAAGAGCTGCAAGGCCGGTTGCGCGCGATGACGAACGACCACCTGCGCGTGCTGCTCAATCGCATCACCACCGACCACGCTGATCAGTTGAAGACCTGGCCGGCGGCGCAGACCATTCATCATGCCTATCGCGGCGGCTTTCTCGAGCACATCACCAAGATGGCCGAGGTCGGGGCGTTGCTCTCTCAGTGCTACGGCGCCAACCGTGACCTGGTGCTCGCGGGTGTCGTCCTGCACGACATCGGCAAGCTTCAGGAGCTGGCCTACGAGGGCAGCACCGGCAGCTACACCCGCGACGGCAACATGGTGGGCCACATCGCGCTCGGCCTGATGCTGGTGCGCGAGGCGATCAACGGCATGACTGACTTTCCGGTCGAGTTGCGCGCACAGGTCGAACACCTGGTCGCCTCGCACCACGGCACGCGCGAGTACGGGTCGCCGGTCGAGCCCAAGTCGATCGAGGCGTTCATCCTCGCGTCAGTGGACGAACTGGACGCCAAGATCAACCAGGTGCGCCGCGCCATTGCCGAAGACCCGTCATCAGACGAATTCACCGCGTGGCACAAACGGCTCGGCCGGGTGTTGTACAAGGGACAGTGACGGGATCCCGGCCGGCTACTTCCTCCCAACAATCCACGTCCCCGTGAGCACCAGTCCAGCCGCAAGCATGATGCGGCTCGATAGCGGCTCGCCCAGGAGCACGGTCCCGAGCGCCACCGCGATGATCGGGTTGATGTACGCATAGAGCGAGACCAGCGACAGGCGTAGGTGTTGAATGGCGTAGATATACGCCGAGTAGGCAACCAGCGAACCGGCAATCGACAGGTATGCCATCGCCGCAAACGTGCGGGGCGTGAACGTCAGGTGCGCCCAGTCGCCATGCACGGTCGCGGCCGCCAGCAACATCACGCCACTGAAAATCATCTGCAGGGCCGCCGACGGAAACGGGTGGTCGCCCAGCTCGTGGCGCTTCGCGTACGACGTGCCGATTACCCACCCCACGCACGCCAACTGAATCGCGATCACGCCGCCGACAAACGCGCGGCCGCCCGCACCGCCTTGCGACATCTCGGGCCAGACCAGAATGACGATGCCCGAGAAGCCGATGGTGAGGCCGATCAAGGCGCGGGGCGTGAAACGATCGCCATTGGGCAACAGCCGCTCGAGCAGCGCCGACCAGAACGGCGTGGTCGCAATCAACACCGCGGTCAAGCCACTGGCCACGTACTGCTGCGCGAACACCACGAAGCCGTTGCCCATGATGTTCATCAGGAAGCCCAGCAGGATCAACGGACCCCACAACCGCAGCGGCGGCAGGCGGCGCCCCCGGGCGATCAGAATGCCTGATAGCAGCACACCGGCGGCCATCCAGCGCAGGCCGGCCAGCAACAATACCGGCACGGTTTCGAGCGCGACGTGAATCGCAAGATAGGTCGTGCCCCAGACGATGCAGACGGTGATGAAGGCGAGGTGCGCGAGGCTCACAGCCTGGACCCCGCGAGCGTCTTCTCTTTCGGGATCTGAATCCGCGGGTCTTCCTTCACGGTCTCGAGGACGATCGTGGTTCGGGTAGACGTCACGCACTGGGCCGCCGCGATCTGCTGGCGCAGAATCTGTCCCAGGTGCTCGGCGTCGCGGGCGCGCACCTTCAGCAGGTAACAATCGTCACCGGCCACGTGATGCACCTCGAGCACTTCGGGAATCCGGCTGAGCTCGATCGCTGACGGCATGTCGGGCCCGTGCTCAGAGGTTCGCACCGACACAAACGCCAGCAGTCCACGGCCCACGACATGGGGGTCGATCAGCGCGACGTAATCCCGGATAATGCCCTTCGCCTCAAGCTTCTTCAGGCGTTCGGTCACCGCCGAAGGGGCCAGACCCACGGCCTTGGCCAGTTCGGCTTGGGACGTCCTGGCGTTATACTGAAGAATATCCAGTATTGAGCCATCTATTTCGTCGATCATTCTTAAATATTAGCTATTAACTGGAGATTATTCAACATATGAGCTTTTGGAACGAAGCCTCTCCAGCGGCCAGGAAGGCCCTGATTGCCGCCTCCCTGGGCTGGCTCCTCGACGCCTTCGACGTCATGCTCTACGCCCTGATCCTCACCGCCGTCGTGAAGGACCTGAACCTGACCCTGGCGACGGGCGGGCAACTGGCGTCACTCACCCTGGTGGCCTCGGCGCTCGGCGGCCTCGTGTTCGGCGTCGTTGCCGACAAGCTGGGGCGCACGCGCGCGCTGTCGCTCAGCATCCTGCTCTACTCGGTGTTCACGTTCGCCTGCGGCCTCGCCCAGAACGTGTGGCAACTCGCGCTCTTCCGTTTCCTGCTCGGACTCGGCATGGGTGGCGAATGGGCCAGCGGCGCCACGCTCGTCAGCGAAACCTGGCCCGAGAAGCATCGCGGCAAGGCGCTCGGCATCATGCAAAGCTGCTGGGCCATCGGCTACGGCGCCGCCGCCATCGTCGTGGCCCTCGTGCTGCCAACGTACGGCTGGCGCGCAGTGTTCTTCGTGGGCATCATCCCGGCGATCTTCACGCTCTGGATTCGGCGCAACCTGGAAGAGCCAGAGATGTGGACGCGTTCTCGGGAGGCAAGCGTTCGTCCGGATCCCGGATCCCAGGTCCCGGATCCCGGACCCCGGACCCCGGACCCCGGCCGTGTGCCGCTGCGCATCATCGTGACACTGACGCTGATGAACGCAGCCACGATGTTTGCGTGGTGGGGCTTGAACCTGTGGGTGCCGTCGTACTTGTCGCTGCCCATCGCGCAGGGCGGTATTGGCCTCTCGACCACCACGATGTCGATGTTCATTGTCGCCATGCAGGTCGGGATGTGGCTTGGCTACGTGACGTTCGGCTTCATCAGCGACAGGTTTGGCCGCAGGCCGACGTACGTGACGTACCTGGTCCTGGCGGCGGCGCTGGTGTGGGCCTACGGCTCGACGCGCGAGCCGGTGTTTCTGCTCGTGCTCGGCCCGTTCGTCGCGTTCTTCGGGACGGGATACTTTAGCGGCTTCGGCGCGGTGGCCTCGGAGATCTTCCCGACCGCCATTCGCGCCACCGCGCTCGGCGTGACTTACAACAGTGGACGACTGCTGAGCGCCGCTGCGCCGTTTGTGATCGGCAGCCTGGCGCAGTCGCGGGGATTTGGACTCGCGTTCACGATCACGGCGTTCGCATTCCTGATCGCAGCGTTGCTGTGGATTGGCATTCCCGAGACGCGTGGACGGCGGATGGTGTGAGTCCGGGATCCGGGGTCCGGGCATCAAGGACAAGAGTTCTTTTCGACCGGATCCCCGATCCCGGACCCCGGATCCCGGTTCTCAGCTGACCCGATTCTGCCGCGTGCGTAGTCGAGCATCCGCGTAATGGGCGACGATGAAGACGACGAGCAACGCCATGGTCAGGGCGCCGATGAGCAACCAGTCCTGTCGGCCAAACAGCTTCATTTGGAGGAGGCCGGTATAGCAGCGAGTGGTGTTAAATTAGCTGCCATGAAGATGCGCCGACAATCCTTCACGATTCTGCTCGGCATTGCCGGGCTCGCGCTGGTCACGACCGTGGCCCTCGCTGCATCGCAGGTGGCGAGCCCGAAGCCCGCGGCCCAAGCCAGTTCCGTCAAACCTCAAGCCCCAAGCCCCAAGCCCCAAGCCGTGAGAAAGACCACACCGCCGCTGCCGGCCGTTGGGTTCGCCCCCGTGCGGCCCATGGAGATCGTGCGCGCCACCTACGACTTTGCCGCGCAACATCCCGAAATCCTTCAGTACGTGCCATGTTATTGCGGCTGCGGCGCCGACGGCCACAAGGCCAACGATTCGTGCTTCGTCGCCAAGCGCGACCCCAAGGGCAACGTGCTCGAATGGGACACGCACGGCTTTGGTTGCACCATTTGCGTGGACGTCGCTCGCGAGGCCATGCAGCTGTACTCCTCGGGCGCCGATGTTCATTCGATTCGGGCCGCGATCGAGAAGAAGTGGACGCCGGGCAATGCGGCCGGCAAGACGCCCACGCCCTTCCCACCGAAGAAGTAACGGGTGGAAGTGTTTCAGGCCGTTCGCGAGGGGGTCTACGTCGGTACTCTCGGTGCGGTCGGCACGACCACGCTGTCAGCCAATCCCCACCTGAAGACCATCTTCGGCTACCCGCCGGAGACCGCTGAATCGCTCGTTCAACCGTTCGCTGTTTCCCGGTTTGTCGATCTGCAGGCGCGTACGCTGTTCATCGAGCGCCTCGCTCGCGAGGGCGTCGTCACCGATCACCTGCTGCGCTTGCGTCGCGTCGACGGCGGCCCGATCTGGGTGGAAGTCTCCGCCAGCGCGTCGGACAGTGCCTCCAATCGTCGTGCCCCCAACCGTCGTGGCGACGAACCTTCAGGTTCGGCGGCGGCAACACTCCACGTCGAAGCCCTCATCCGCGATGTCAGCGAGCGAAAGAAGCTCGACGACCAGTCGCGCGACGGCCGCTACCAACTGCTGCAGGCCGAGAAGATGGCCGCCCTCGGCCAGACCATTTCAGGGGTCGCGCACGAGCTGAACAACCCGCTGGCCACCATCTTGTCGTGGGCCGAGCGCCTGGCCGAACGCAACGTCGACGACAAGACCCGTCAGGGGCTCGAGGTCATCCTCGCCGAATCCGAACGCGCCGCCCGCATCGTCCGCAACTTGCTGACCTTCGCGCGCAAGCGTCAGACCACTCGGGCCATGGTGGATCTCAACCAGGTGGTTCGCGAAACACTCGCGCTGCGCGCCTACGAACAGAAGGTCAGCAACGTCAAGGTCGTCGAAGCGCTCTCGAGCGGAGTGCCGGAGGTGTTTGCTGACGGCCACCAGATCAAGCAGGTGTTACTCAACCTCGTGATCAACGCCGAGCAAGCCTGCATTGGCGCCAACGGCCGTGGCACCATCGTCGTGCGCACGTCTCACGATGCCGACCGCGGCTCCGCCGTGCTCGAAGTGAACGACGATGGGCCGGGCATTGCGGAGGAGAAGCAGGGACGGGTGTTCGATCCGTTTTTTACGACCAAGGAAGTGGGCCAGGGCACCGGCCTCGGACTGACCGTCGCCTATGCGATCGTGCAGGAGCACAGTGGACGCATCTGGCTCAGTTCCAGCAATGCAGGGACGTCGTTTTTCGTCGAGTTGCCGGTCAGCGGTCAACACCTGAACGCGCCCGCGGCGCGCGCGGCGCAGCAGCCGATCTCGCTTGAAGCGTTCAAGGGACTGCGGGTGTTGGTGGTGGAAGATGAGCCGGCGCTGGCGGTGGCGGTGTCTGAGGCGCTGGAAGATGCGGGGTTCACCGTCGATCGCGCCGGCGACGGTGAGCAGGGCCTGACCCGCCTCACCGAGGCCAACTACGATCTGATCGTGTGCGACCTGAAGATGCCGCGCATTGACGGCATGCAGTTCTACCGCACGATGGCCGCGGCCACACCGGCATTGGCGCGTCGCGTGATCTTCGTCACCGGCGATGTCGCCGGGACCGATGCCGAACGCTTCCTTGAAGAGACCGCCTGCCGCTGGCTGTCCAAGCCCTTCAGGTTGGGCGACTTGCTGCGCGCCGCCCGCGATACGTTGTCCTGATTCGAAACCAACACCAACTCGGCTCGTCTTTGAGCAGCATGCGGTACCCGGGTATCCGATTCGGGCAACGCTGCTTTTGCCATCTTCTTGTCGACCGTAGCCTTGGCGAAGGTGGAGGCCATCTTCGGCTTCGCAGCCGCGACAACCCTGAGCCCTGGTCCCTGAGCCCCGATCCCCGAATTGCCCACCTCGAACGCCGCAAATACTTCGCGCAACGCTGCCGAGGCCGCGATCGGCGTAATCTCCGCGCCCAGCGCTTCCTTCATTCGCTTGATGGCGCGCGCATGCAACTGCGACACCCGCGATTCGTTGACGCCCAACTCCGCGCCAATGTCCCTCATGGTCACTTCGTTGTAGTAGTAAAGCGCAATCACGCGCTGCTCGCGCGGCGGCAATGTGGCAATGGCGTTGCGGACACGGCTCTTCACTTCGTGGCGCTCGTACTGCAGGTCAGGGCGCTCCGGCTCGGCGGGCACCATCACGGCAGGCAACTGCGATTCATCGATATTCTCGGCGCTCGAAAACGGCGACGTCGATTCAATGGTGTTGATGCGGACGATCGTCTTGCCGAGGCGCTTTTCGTCAGAACCAATCTCTTGGGCGAGATCGGCAAGCGACGGCTCGTGACCGAGCGTTTTTCGCAGTTTCTCACGGGCGGCTTCGAGTTCGCGCCGCACACGGCGCACCCCGCGTGGCCACGCGTCCTTGCGCAGCGCGTCGATCATCGCCCCGCGGATGCGGCGTTCCGCAAACGTCTCGAACTTGATCCCCCGCGAATCGTCAAAGCGGTGCGCAGCATCGATCAGGCCGATCACCCCGTCCTGAATCAGGTCGCCGAGGTCGATCGAGTGCGGCATGGTAGCGGCCATGCGACGGGCCAGGGCCTCAACAAAAGGGATGCCGGCTTCTACGCGTGGGTTGGCAATTTCAGTTCTCGGGGTCATCTCAAGAATCTCCGTTGCCTGCGCTAACGCAAAGGAAATGCCTGAGTTGTGTCAGTTCGGTCAGCAGTGTGCAGGAGATTGGTTAAGTATCTGAAAAGTCAGTCACTTATACGGATGTGCGCAGCACCGCGCGGGCGATTGGCGGGTGAGATGAGAATCGAAAACCGCCATTTTATTGGCGATTCTGATTATTGAAATGTCAATTATTTGGCGTTAGAAACGTTTCTGTATTCCGGAGCCAGGATCCCGGACCCCGGGCCCAGCTATTTCGGGTCGGCGACCGTCTCACGCAATTCGCGCGACACGGCCATGGCCTGGAGCGCCGCGCTCACCACTTGCGACGCGCGCGCCCTCTGCGAGGCGTCTTGCGCCTTGGTTTCAAGCAACTCGGCGTGCGCGAGAATCACGCCGAGCTGGTTGTTCAGCCGGTGGAGGAGTTCGCGAGAATCTTCTCCTGCCATTGCTTGCCTTTGTTCTGTCAGGGGCGTCTCGTAGAGGCGCACTTCAGTGCGCCTTACGCGACGGCATTGGGACTGTTCGGGTGCTTCGTGCCATCGGGCTCGCGCCACAGCGTGTCAACGAAGATCCGGATGCTGCCGCCGGCGGTGCGCAGGTACTCGACCTTGTTTGCCGCGATCCAGTTGTAAATGGTGCGCCGGCTGACGCCGACCATCTCGCACGCCTTCATGATGCTGACTGTTTGCCGTTCCACTGGGGTTGCCTCCACAGGGTTGTATCGGACCTTGCCAGCGTGAGATTAGGTGTGCAGTTCCGGATCCCGGCTTGACAATGGCAACGGTGGGCGTCAATATCCTGACAATCCATGGCTCACCTGCTGCTGGTCGATGACGAAGAATCCCTGCGAAGTGTTGTCGCAGAACGACTTACCGACCATGGCTTCGAAGTGGTCCAGGCCGCCGACGGCGAATCAGCCCTTACAGCACTCGACGGTTTTGCTTTTGACGTCATCGTCTCGGATCTCCGCCTGCCGGGCGTCGACGGCCGCCAGGTCATTGACGCCGCCCTCACCCGCTACCCCGGCATCGTCGCCATCGTCGTGACCGGCTACGGCACCGTGAAGGACGCGGTCGACATCATCAAGCGCGGCGCCGCCGACTTCATCTCGAAGCCGTTTCAGTTCGACGAGCTGATGCACGTGCTGACCAACGCACTCGAGCAGAAGCGCCTGAAGAGCGAGAACGCGTACTTGCATCAGCAGTTGGATGAACGCTTCGGCCTGGGATCGATGGTCGGCAAGAGCGCGGCGATGCGCGCGTTATTTCAGTTAATCGAGACGGTCGCGCCAACCCCGGCGACGATTCTGATCAGCGGCGAAACGGGTACCGGCAAGGAGATGGTCGCGCGCGCGATCCATCAGACCAGCCCGAGGCATCGCGAACGTTTTGTCGCGATCAACGTCAGCGCCATTCCCGAGACGTTGCTCGATGCCGAGCTGTTCGGCCACGCCCGGGGCGCGTTCACCGGGGCGGTGGCCATGCGGCAGGGCCGGCTCGAGCAGGCCGATAAGGGCACGCTGTTTCTCGACGAAGTGGGCACCATGCCGATGGCGCTGCAAATGAAGATGCTGCGCGTGCTGCAGGAACGCGAGTTCGAGCGCCTTGGCGACAACCGCACCATCAAAGTCGACGTTCGCATCGTCGCCGCCACCAACGCCGACCTGGCGAAGATGGTGAAAGACGGGACGTTCCGAGAGGACCTGTACTACCGCCTGAATGTGATCGCCGTGCAGCTCACGCCGCTACGCGACCGTCCAGACGATATTCCACCGCTCGTGCAGAACTTCCTGCAGAAGTTTTCTGATCGGGATCCCGGACCCCGGACCCCGACAGTCTCGCAAGAGGCCATGCGCAGGTTAATGGCACACGCATGGCCAGGTAATGTCAGGCAATTGGAGAACGCCATCGAACGCGCACTCGCCATGCTCGGCGGGCGCACGCAGGTCGAGCTGACGGATCTGCCACCAGACCTGCAATCCGTGGAGACCGATGCCGCGGCACCGTCGCTTGACCTCCCCGAAAAAGGTCTCGACCTGCCGGCATTGATCGCGCAGATCGAGAAGGGCCTCATCGATCGCGCGCTGACGCGTACGGCACAGAACCGCGGCGCCGCCGCGCGCCTGCTCGGACTAAAGCGGACAACGTTAGTGGAGAAGCTTAAGCGGATGTAGAGAGCTCAGGGAGCATCACGCGGCAGAGGTGTGATGCTCACTGTCTGCGAATCGTCTGATCCGTAAACACCGTCACATCCTTCGCCTGATGCAACAGCAGATCCAGCGGCGTCTTCCGTTGCGTCCTTGACAGGGCCGCGTGCAGAACCGGCAGCTTGCGTGGGCCGATGGCAACCAGCCAGATCTTCTTCGTGCGCAGCACGAACGGCAGCGACAGCGTGAGCCGGCGGGCCGGTGGCTTCGGCGCGGCTTCAACGGCGACCACGCGCAGGTCGTCGGCCATCAGCGCGCGATGGCCGGGGAAAAGCGAGCAGATGTGGCCGTCCTCGCCGACGCCCAGCAGCGCCAGGTCCATCGCGCGGCTTCCGAGCTCGCGGGCGAGCAGCGTGTCGTAGTTAGTCGCGGCGGCGCCGAGACCAGAGTGTCCTGGGCGATCGAGCGTGGGGTCGAAGACCATCGGGAACGCGCGCGGCGCCGTCGCGCCCAACGGCTCAAGCAGCATCCGGTGCGCGATGCCGTAGTTTGATTCCAGGTCGTTGGCGGGGACGGCACGCTCATCCGCCCAGAACAGGGAGATGCGCGACCAGTCGACGGTGGCGTTCTTGAGGGCGCCAAGAAAAATCAGGGCGGTCGCGCCACCAGATAGAGCGCAGCTAAGTTGTGATGGAGGCAACCTTTTAGGGTCGCCTGGACCGTCGCCAGCCCACCGCTCGAAGGCCTCGGTCAGCCGCACGCGCAACTCGTCGATCCGGGCGACCACCAGCTCCATTCCACGTTAGGATACTTCGTGCCTCCTCGTTACGCGTACTGGACCATTATCGTCGACGGCCAACCCACGGCCTTTCGGTCGGGTGCGCTCGAAGACATCATGCCGACCTTCAACCGATTGAAGGAGAAGCAGCCCTCGGCCGAACTGAAATGGTTCCAGAATGGCCAGCTCTGGTCATCGCGTCACGACGCACAAGAGTTCATGCGCGCGCGTGGCGACCGCGGCCGCGAGAAGGATCCGCGCCAGGCGAAGGACCGGGATCCGGGGTCCGGGGTCCGGAATCCGGAATCCGGCCAACCCGAGCGGGCGTGGAATGCCAAGCCCGAGTGGAAGACCCGCAGTTCGTTCAAGCCCGCCCCGCGTAAGTCGTTTGGCGATGGCGACGACAAGCCCTCCTTCGCGCCACGCTCCTCAGGCGCTTCGGAGGGTAAACCCGCTTGGAAACCCAAGGGTACGTTCGAACCGAAAGAGGCCGGTCACCGGTCTGCGTCCGGCGACAAACCTGCCTGGAAGCCCAAAGGCGCGTCTGCTCGCACGTCGTTCGGCGATCGCGAGGACAAGCCCGCATGGAAAGGCCAGGCCAAGAGCGATCGGAAGCCTGAGTGGAAGCCCAAGGGCACGTTCAAGCCCAAGGAGGCCGGCCATGCCTCCGGTTGGGGCGAAAAGCCCGCCTTCGCTAAAGCTACGGTGGGTAAACCCGCGTGGAAGGGCAAGCCCAGCGGCACTGCGCGCGAACAGGCGCGCTCGTCGTTCCGTCCCAAGTCCTACACCCCTAAGGACGAGGGCGCCGGCCTGACCCGAAGCAGCAAGGCGCGCGAGCAGAAGCTCGATTGGTCCCCCAAGGCCGAGTCGCGCCCGGGTGGTCCTAACGCCGGCTTCGCGCCGCGCGATCCCGATGCGCCGAAGCGTAAATGGGTGCCCAAGGCCGAGTACAAGAAGTCGCTCGGCATCGAGGCCAAGCGCGACGACAAGTGGCGTCCGGGCGGCGAGCACGTGGATCCGAAGCAGAAGTACAAGGATGCGAAGAAGGCGAAGTGGACGCGCGTGAAGGCGACCATTCGCGCCCGCTCGTCGAAGCCGCGTAAACCGTGATGATGACAAGTACTCTTTGGATCCCGGGCCCCGGATCCCGGATCCCGCTCTAATGGTCTCGCACGTCGTCTTGTTGAAGCCGCGCGCCACGCTGACTGAGGGCGAGCTCAATGCGTTGCTCGATTCCATGCGCGTCGCCTTCACCGGCATCCCCGAGATCAAGCGCGTACGCATCGGCAAGCGCATCCTGCTCGGGCGTGGCTACGAAACACAAATGGCCGAGCACTTTGAGTACTCGGCCATCATCGAGTTCGATTCCGAAGCAGATCTACGCGTCTACCTGGATCACCCGCAGCACCAGGAGTTGGGCTGCCGCTTCTTCGAGTCGGTCGATGCGGCCCTGGTTTACGATTACACGACTGTTGACGCCGGTTGCGTCACGGACTTGCTGTAGTCTCGTCAAACGTCGGGGTTGTCGCGGCCCAGCGCTATATAGCCGGGTTCGCGGTGGTCATGGAGCGGTGTGGCACTTCACAGTCGGACTAGACGTCGTCCGCGGTCAGGTGCGTGTCGGCTGGGATGTCGCGTTTGGAGGGCCTGCCCAACACCTCTTCGTAGCGTTCTGCCGGAATGGCGCCCGTGCCCGGCCGCTTCACCCATAGGTTCTGCCTGGTGAAGCTCTCGCCGGACTTGACCGGCTGAATCGTCACCACCGTCGCGAACGCGAAGTCCATGGTGACCTGCTCTTCCTTCAACCGACCCTTGGTGCCGCCCAGCTCGGCGTGGAGCGTGTGCGCCGCCTCGATCAACTCGCGACAACGATGTTCATCCATCGAGCAGACAATATCGGGACCGACGCGCTGCATGTGGTCGGTGAAGTGACGCTCCACGATCGACGCGCCGAGCGCCATGGCGCCGATGCACGCAACGTTGTCGGTGGTGTGATCCGACAAGCCGATCACCGCCGACGGGAATGCCTGGCCCAACTGCACCATCGCACCGAGCCGAACCAAGTGGGGCGGCGTCGGATACAGGTTGGTCGTGTGGAGCAGCGCGCACGGCGTGCCGGCCTGTTCGAAAATCGCCACGGCCTTGGCCACGCTTTCGATCGTGTTCATGCCCGTGCTGAGAATCGTGGGCTTGCCGAATGACGCGATGTGTTTCAACAGCGGGTAGTTGTTGCACTCACCGGAGCCGATCTTGTACGCCGCCACGTTCATCCGCTCGAGCCGATCCGCTGCCGCGCGCGAGAACGGCGTGCTCATGAAGATTATGCCCTTCGCCTCGACGTATTCCTTCAGCGCCCGCTCATCGTCTTCGGACAGCGCGCAGCGTCGCATGATCTCGTAAATCGATACGTCGGCGTTGCCCGGCACCACCTTCTTGGCGGCGCCGCTCATCTCATCGTCAACAACGTGGGTCTGATGCTTGACGACTTCGACCCCGGCGCGCGCGGCGGCATCCACCATCTCGCGCGCCACGGCAAGGCTGCCCTCGTGGTTGATGCCGATTTCGGCGACGACTAACGGGATGTGGGCTCGCCCGACTGTTCGCTCGCCGATGACAATTTCGGGGATCATGATCGGGGTCCGGGGTCCGGGATCCGGGAAAAGAAGAAATCCTCGATCAAGGTTTCTACTTCGGCCACCGACTTGGCCTCGTTCACGCCAATGCGGAACTGCGCGCCGCCATCGAAGCCCTTCGTGTACCACGTGCACAGCGCGCGGAGCTTGTTGACGACCCAGCGCTCTTTCGAGGCCTGGGGCCTGGGGCTTGAGGCTTGAAGAACCAGGTGCCTGAACCCATCTTGTTCACCCTTTTCGTCGGCCAACAACAGCTCCATGTAGTCCAGCAGGAACTGGCCGCGCTCTTCGTCGGTGATCTGGCGGGCCGGGCGGCCGGCCATCAGGTCGCGCGCCTGGGCGAGAATCCACGGGTTGCGCAGCACGCCGCGGCCCACGAACACGCCGCTCACGCCGCTCCGCATGCGGGTCACGATGTCTTCGGGCTCGATGCAGTCGCCCGAGCCAAACACCGGAATGCTGACCGCACGGGCAATGCCGGCGACCACGTCCCAGTCGGCGAAACCGCTGTAGCTTTGCTTCGCGGTGCGCCCGTGCACGGCAATCGCCGCCGCGCCCGCCGCTTCCACCCGCTTCGCCAGCTCCGGCGCATTCACCTCGCCATCATCCCAGCCCTTGCGCATCTTGACGGTGACCGGAATCTTCACCGCCTTCGTCATGGCGGCGATGATCTCGGCAGCGTGCTGCGGCTCGCGCATCAGGCTGCAGCCGGCGTTGTGTCTGGCAATCTTGGGCACCGGGCAGCCCATGTTCACGTCAACGATGTTGGCGCCCATCGCCTCGACGACGCGCGCGGCCTCGGCCATTTTCGCGGGCTCGCCGCCAAAGATCTGGATCGAGACGGGACGCTCTTCTTCGGTGTACTCGGCGTACTCGAGCGTGCGATCGATGCCGCGGACGAGCCCCTCGCTGCTGACCATCTCGGACACCACGAGCCCGCAACCGCCCTGGCGCTTCACCAGGCGGCGAAACGCCGTGTCGGTCATGCCCGCCATGGGCGAGACGACAAACGGCGAGTCGAGTTCGATGTTGCCAATCTTCATGGTGTTACTCGTCGGGTTCCGTGCGCGCCGCCAACACTGGAGCCGTTGCTCGGAGAAAAGTGTGGTTGTGCATGATCGCCACTTTTCGGAGAGCAATGGCTCCTGTGTTTAAGACGCCTAGTAAGGCTTGACGTCGGACGCATCGACTTCCACGGCCACTGCCTGGCCAATCAGGTCAACCGACAACACGAGGCGCGCGTGGGCGCCCTTGCGGACCAGCCGGCCGACCACACCCCTGAGTGGGCCATGCGTCACCTTGACCATGTCCCCTTCCTTGATCAGCGGGACCGGGTCAAATGCCAGCTCGCTTTCCACCAGCGTCCGGATGCTCTCGATCTCCTGATCCGGAATCGACGACAGCATGCCGTTGTTGCTGATGATCTGGACGACGCCGTCGACCTTCAGGACGCCAATGCGCTCGTCAGGGATGAAGCGGGCAAAAACGTAGCCGGGGAACAACGGCCAATCGATCTTCTTCTTGCGGTCTTTCCAGTGGCTCCACTTGCCAATGGTCGGGAGAAAGACTTCGACCGACTTCTTCAGTAATTGGTCGCGGACCTGCTTCTCGTGCCGCGATCGTGTCCAGAGGGCGAACCAATTGGGGTCCATGATGTGGTCGACGGCACCCCTAAAGGGGCGCCCTACTGGGTCACGGTCCCGCGGAAGGTCTTCACGCCGAGGTCATAGGCCGTCTTCAGGTCGTCGTTTTTCCAGTCGATGATCGCATCGGTGCGCAGCTTGTCGAGGAATTTGTCGAACTCGACCTTGCGTTTCCCATTCGCAATCTTGTCGGCGATCTCGTTCTTCGCCTCATCGAACGGCTTGGTCTTGGAATCCTGCAAATTCTCGATCTTGACGACCTGGTAGCCGCGCGCGGTGCGCAGCACGGGCGTGATGCCGCCTTCCTTGAGGCCGGCCAACGCCTTCTGCAGGTCCTCGGACAGGTCGCTCTTGCTGAGCGGTCCGACGAGGCCGCCGTTGGCCTTGGAGCCCGAGTCAGAGTAGTCGGCCGCCAAACGCGGGAACGGCTCGCCGGCGATGATCTTCCCGCGCACCTCCTCCGCCTTCGCCTTCGCATCGTCATCCTTGCCGACATTGATGCCCTGGGGATCAGCCGTCACCGCGACGGTGATCTCGCGCAGCGTGACCTGCGGCACGGTGCCGAACTCGTCCTGGTGCGCATCGTAGTAGGCCTTCAGCTCGGTGTCGGTCACCTGCAGCTTGCCCATCACTTCCTGCTGCTGGACGCGTTGCACGAGCGAAGTGCGCTCCAACTGCTTGCGCAGGTCGGCCATGGTCATGCCTTCCTGCTTGAGCGCCGCCTGCAGCGCTTCGTCGGACTCGATCTTGTTCTCTTTCTTAATGTTCTCGACGATGCTGTTGAACTGCTCGGTTGACATCGTGAAGCCGAGCTCCTTGCCACGCTGCACGATCAGTAGTTCGTCAACAGCATCGACAATCACCTGCGGCGTGACTTCGTTCAGCGCCTGCTGCAAGGCGGCATCGCTGTCGGGACGCAGGTTGGGATTTTTCTGTCGCAGCGCGGCAATCTGCCGCTGCTCGAGCTCGGTCTTGGTGACGATCTCGCCATTCACCTTGACCAGCACCTGTTCGAGAATGGTCCCGGTCGTGGCGGTCGTGGCGGTCTGGGCGGCAGCCGGCGACGCCAGGGCCGCCACGATTGCGAGAACGGCGGCCAAGGTTGCTGTTTTCTTCATAGGGCTAAACATCAATTCTAGCGTCAAAGTGAACCTGCTTCACTTTTACGGTTCGCGTAAATCCTCGAGGAACTCGGTCACCTTGGCTAAGACTCCGTCTGGCGCCCGGGGGTCTTCCGGGGCTGCCTTCAGGATTTCGGCCTTGGTAAAGCCAGGCGTCACCTCCCCAGCGGTCGCGCGAACCGCCCACCAGGCCGGCGGACGCTTGGGGATCGCTCTGCGGGCCGGGACCCGGGTTCCCGGCTCCCGGACCCCGGCTCCCGGCTGAGCCGCCCGAAGATCGAGCTTCACCGTGCTGGGAGGCAACAGCGTGAGGTCTGCACGTTTCTGCACCATCCCGATCAGCCGCATCGGATCCACCTTGGCCTTGTCGCGGAACTTGAACACCACGAGCGGGCCGTCGCGGTCGACAGTCTCGATGCCAAGATTGTCGGCCAGCACGCGAATGCGCGCGAAGTCGGCGAGGTTGAGCACCGCCGTGGGCGGCGGGCCGTAGCGGTCGCGCACCTCGTCCACGATCTTGGCGATCTCTTCCTCGCTGCGAGAGCCAGCCATGCGCCGGTAGATCATCAGGCGCTGGTTCATGTCGGGCACGTATTGGTCGTCGAGCCGGAAGTCCACCTTCAGGTTCACGGTGGCCCGCACCTCGTCTTCCAGATCCTCGCCCTTGAGCTCGCGAATGGTTTCCTCGAGCAGCTTCATGTACATCTCGAAGCCGACCGCATCAATGGTGCCGCTCTGCTCGCCGCCCAGCAGGTTGCCGGCGCCGCGGATCTCTAGGTCGAGCGCGGCGACGCGGAAGCCGCTGCCCAAATCGCTGAACTCCTTCATGGCGGAGAGCCGTTTACGCGCCACTGGCGACAACGCCTCCTCAGGCGGGATCAGCAGATACGCGTACGCCGCGCGATCGCTGCGGCCGACGCGTCCGCGCAACTGGTAGAGCTGCGACAGGCCGTAGCGATCGGCGCGATTGATCACAATGGTGTTGGCGTTGGGGATGTCGAGGCCGTTCTCGACGATCGTGGTCGACAGCAGCACATCACACTTGTGCGTCATGAAGTCGAGCATCGCTTTTTCGAGCGTGTCTTCCGCCATCTGCCCATGGCCGACGACCACGCGCGCTTCGGGGACCAGGCGCTGGATCAGGTTGCCCATCGAGTAAATCGACTCGACGCGGTTGTGGACAAAGAACACCTGGCCGCCACGCGCGAGCTCGGCGCGAATGGCGCGCGTGATCACCGCAGAGTCGAATTTGACGACGTTGGTCTGGATCGACAGGCGATCTTTCGGCGGCGTTTCAATCACCGACATGTCGCGAATGCCCACCAGCGACATGTTGAGCGTGCGCGGGATGGGGGTCGCCGTCATCGTCAGGACGTCGATCTTCTTGCGCATCTGCTTGATGCGTTCCTTGTGCGCCACGCCAAAGCGCTGCTCTTCGTCGACGACCAGCAAGCCGAGGTCCTTGAACTCAACATCCTTCGACAGCAGGCGGTGGGTGCCGACGATCACGTCGAGCCGCCCGGCAGCGAGCGCCTCGAGCGTTTCCTTGATCTCCAGCTTCGTGCGGAAGCGGCTGACCATGTCGATCTTTGCCGGGAACGCTGCAAAGCGTTCCGTCAGCGTCTTCAAATGCTGCGCCGCCAACACCGTCGTCGGCGCCAGGAACGCGACCTGTTTGCCGTCCATCACCGCTTTGAAGGCGGCGCGCATGGCGACCTCGGTCTTGCCGTAGCCCACGTCGCCACACAGCAGGCGGTCCATGGGGGTGGACGACTCCATGTCGCGCTTGATGTCGGCGACTGCGGTGGCCTGATCGACGGTGAGATCGAACTCGAAGGCGCCCTCGAACTCCTCTTGCCAGTGCGTGTCGGCACTGAACGCGTGGCCCGGCACCGCCTTGCGCGCGGCGTAGAGCTTGAGCAGCTCTTCCGCCATGTCGCGCATGGCCTTCTTGACCTTGCTCTTGGCCTTCTCCCAGGTCTGGCCGCCCAGTCGATCCAGCGCCTGGCTCGCCGCGCCGGTGTACTTCTGGATCAGGTCCAGGCGCTCGACCGGCACAAACAGCTTGGCGTCGCCGTGGTACTGGAGCTCGAGGAATTCCTGGACGATGTCGCCGCCGCCGACGGAGATTTGCTTGAGGCCGATGAACTGGCCAATGCCGTGATCGACGTGGACGATCAGGTCCTTGACCTTGAGGTCGCGCAGGTCCGACAGGAATGTCGCGGCCAGGGAGCGCTTTCGACCC
>Ga0049085_10000400_pt1 | contig 17241 bp, 13 predicted proteins | sample GreLakmeSU08MSRF_FD_66721 | JGI IMG/M metagenome (GOLD analysis project Ga0049085, IMG submission 66721) | Freshwater lentic microbial communities from great Laurentian Lakes, MI, USA - Great Lakes metaG SU08MSRF | ecosystem: Environmental > Aquatic > Freshwater > Lake | place: Great Lakes... | reverse complement strand
GCCTTCGCCCAACAAGGGCTAGAGGCACCGCGGCCGCTAACGCATGACCTCATCCGCGATGTATTAGATCGAGTAGACATCTCGCTAGCGTCTGTCCACATCACAGCGATAGTCGATGGGGTTTTCTTTGCCGAATTAAACCTACGTAGTGATCAAGGCACCTTGCCGGCACTCTCGGCCCGTCCATCAGATGCAATCGCAATTGCGCTACGTACCAAATCCAATATCTTGGTTGATAATGATTTGTTAGATCAGGTAGGAATTGATATTCCAGAGCAGGTAGCATCCGAAGTCTCGGCTGCGGGGGACCAGGAGCTTGAGGCCTTCCGTGAATTCCTGGAACAGATTAATCCTGAGGATTTTAAGGGGTAGGCGAAAGTCTAAACCTCAGGTAGAGGTTTTGTTCGTGTCGCTCCTGACTTTCTACCATCCTCACGCGTACCCTTTATCTAACCCCCTATAGGAAAGCGAGCCCCCTCTCGTGACAGAGCAAGAATTTGAAATTGGTTATCGCGGTGCGACAGCTTGTTCGGCTGCTGGTATTTCATATCGCCAATTAGATTATTGGGCTCGCACTGGTCTTGTTGAACCATCGATTCGCACAGCATCTGGTTCAGGTAGCGCTCGGCTCTATGGGTTTCGCGACATCTTGGTTCTAAAAATTGTTAAACGTTTACTTGACGCCGGTGTTTCACTTCAGAATATTCGTACCGCAGTAAATCATCTACGCGATCGCGGTGTGACAGAGCTAGAACGAATCACTCTAATGAGTGATGGGGCCTCAATCTATGAGTGCGCAAGTCCGGATGAAATTATCGACCTACTAGCTGGCGGCCAAGGAGTGTTTGGAATCGCTGTTGGTAAGGTCTGGTCTGAAGTAGAGGGCTCGCTTGCCACCCTTGCCGGTGAAGTAAATGGTGAGACGATTGTTGCTCAAAATAGTGATGAACTTTCGCTGCGTCGAAAGGCGAAAGGCGCCTAATACTCATATATTTCGCTCATCTAATTTAAGGCGCTAGGGCCATAGATGAGTTGAATGGGTGGTCTCACGTGGGCGGCAGTAAAGGTTTTCAAGATCGACATATTGGCCCCTCTGGTGCGCAAGAAGAGCAGATGCTCTCTGTTCTTGGTTACTCAAATCTCAAAGATTTTATCGCCGATGTAGTTCCAGAAAATATCGTTATTGAGAAGAAACTCTCAGAGGTACTAGATACTGCCAAGAGTGAAGTAGAAGTAATTGATGAGTTACGAGCTCTGGCATCAGAAAATCAGATATTTACTTCGCTGATTGGCACTGGTTATTACGGCACCATTACACCACCGGTGATTAAACGAAATGTTTTGGAAAATCCCGCTTGGTATACCGCATACACACCTTATCAACCTGAAATTTCGCAAGGTCGCCTAGAAGCACTCTTTGCATTTCAAACTGTGATCACTGATATGACTGGCCTTGCTATCTCTAATGCATCCATGCTCGATGAATCAACAGCTGCAGCAGAAGCTATGACACTGGCTAGACGCACCTCTAAGACCAACGATGAAGCTGTGTTTCTGATCGATCGCAATCTGCATCCCCAGACAAAAGCGGTAGTTGTCACTCGAGCCAAACCACTCGGTATCAAGGTGCTAGAGGTGGATGCACTTGCGGTAGATGCTTCACTAAATTTCTTTGGCATCTTGGTGCAGTACCCGGATACCACTGGAGCCATAAATGATTTCAGTGACCTGGCAACCCTTGCACATGCAAAAGATGCGTTAGTAATCGCAGCTACGGATCTTCTTGCACTGACTCTGATTACAGCGCCAGGGGAGTGGGGCGCCGATATCGCGGTGGGTTCAGCCCAACGCTTCGGAGTTCCAATGGGCTTTGGTGGACCACATGCAGGTTTTATGGCGGTACGCACCGGACTAGAGCGAGCACTTCCTGGTCGCCTGATTGGTCAGAGCGTTGATGCTCATGGAAATCCAGCATTTCGCCTAGCGCTACAAACGCGCGAGCAACACATTAGACGCGATAAGGCGACCAGCAATATTTGTACCGCACAGGTGCTGCTGGCGAATATGAGTGCGTTCTACTCAATGTGGCACGGACCAAAAGGGCTGATTGAAATCGCCGAGCGTGTTCACGGTTACACCGCTGCTCTGGCAACTGTCGTTGATAGCGTCAATAAGAGTTACTTTGACACTTTAACTATCAAGGTTGATGATGCGGCAGCGATCCATAAGAAGGCATGCTCATTGCAAATCAATCTAGGAATAGTCGATGCAAAGCATGTTCGCATCTCCTTAGATGAAACTGTGACGGCAAGTAGATTTGCTGAGATCGTAAGCATCTTTGCGGCAAAGGTTGTCTCAGCCCAGGGGAGTGGTATCTCACCGGCTGTTAAGAGAAGCTCGACCTTCTTACAACACCCGGTCTTTAACACCTACCATTCTGAAACTTCAATGATGCGCTACCTTCGCACACTTGCAGATCGTGATCTCGCACTAGATAGAACAATGATTCCGTTGGGTTCTTGCACCATGAAACTCAATTCAGTAACTGAGATGGAAGCTGTCACCTGGCCGGAGTTTGCATCTCTGCATCCTTTTGCTCCAGCAGATCAAAGCATTGGTTCACGCAAACTGATTTCGCAACTATCTAAGTGGCTTGTTGAAATTACAGGCTATGACGCGGTCTCCTTGCAACCCAATGCCGGAAGCCAGGGGGAGTTCGCTGGATTGCTCGCAATACGTAACTATCACGACTCTCGCTCTGAACAAGAGCGCGATATCTGTCTGATCCCTTCTAGTGCCCACGGCACAAATGCGGCCAGTGCGGTGATGGCAGGTATGAAAGTGGTAGTGATCTCCTGTGATGAAGCAGGCAATGTGAGCCTTGATGATTTGAAATTCAAGATCGCTGAACATTCAGGAAAGTTAGCGGCCTTGATGGTTACCTATCCTTCTACTCACGGAGTTTTTGAATCTGCCATCTCCGATATCTGCGCCCTTGTTCATGAAGCTGGTGGTCAGGTCTATGTTGATGGCGCAAATCTCAATGCACTCGTTGGCCTTGCTCAACCAGGAAAATTTGGTGCCGACGTTTCGCATTTAAATCTCCATAAGACTTTCTGTATTCCACATGGTGGCGGGGGACCGGGAGTTGGTCCAGTTATCGCTCGCGCACATTTGGCGCCTTTTTTACCTAACCATCCACTTGATGCAACTGCCGGGCCTACAACAGGTCCCGGGCCTATCTCTGGTGCGCCATTTGGTTCTGCCAGTATCTTGCCTATCTCTTGGGCCTATATCCGCTTGATGGGGGGAGCAGGACTTACGCACGCAACGGAGGTAGCGATTCTTAGCGCCAATTACATAGCAGCTCGCTTAAAGGGCTCTTATCCCATCTTGTACACCGGTGAAAAAGGTCTAATCGCGCACGAATGTATTCTAGATATTCGCGAGATAACCAAGGTAAGTGGGGTTACCGTTGATGACATCGCTAAACGTCTGATGGACTTTGGTTTCCACGCGCCTACGATGTCTTTCCCGGTTCCGGGAACGCTCATGATTGAACCAACTGAATCTGAAGATATCCTCGAGATGAATCGCTTTATTGATGCGATGGTTGCAATCAAATATGAGATTGATGAGATTATCGAGGGCAAGGTGGCAGTTGAGGATTCGGCTCTGCGCCATGCACCTCATACGGTGGGGGCAGTTGCATCAAATGAATGGGATCACAGTTATAGCCGCGAACGTGGAGCTTTTCCGGCAACATTTACCGGGCTAATTCCGGGTGAACTTATCGGCATGAAGGGTAAGTATTGGCCGACCACCGGACGCATTGATGGGGCATACGGGGATAGGAACCTGGTCTGTTCCTGCCCGCCGATTGAGTCTTTTGCATAGCCGAATCTTAATTACTTTACATAATGTAACTTATCGGCGTTAGGTCTAAGCCTACGAGATAGACCCCAGAGCGTGGTCTGCCAGAGAGCCTCCACAACAATCGCCTTACTCATCTTTGAAACTCCATTGATTCGCTCCACAAAGGTTATTGGAACTTCTATTTTGGTGGCACCGGAGAGATCACTAGCCATCGCCATTTCGATTTGAAAACAATATCCAGTTGCCGTCATATCTTTAAGGTTAAGTGAACGAAGTAGAGATGTGCTGTAAATCCGGAAACCACCGGTGAGATCACGCAGCGGGATTCGCAGAATTAACTGCGCATAGCGTGTACCTGCTCGAGAAAGTAATTGTCGACTCCGAGGCCAATTGACAACCGATCCTCCCGGCATCCAACGAGTTCCAAGGACGATTGCCTTTGATTGGGTTAGGGCTGAGTCTGCAGCTATGAACATTGCGGTCAGATCTTCCACACGATGTGAACCATCTGCATCCATAGTAACTACATGGGTGTATTTATCATCTTTCAATACTGCCGCAAATCCTGCTCGATATGCCGCCCCTAAACCGGCTTTGCCGGGCCGGCGGATAATGTCTACCCATGAATAGCCAAGACCTTGTGCGATATCGGCGGTCTTATCTGGTGAATTATCGTCTAATACAACCACATCAAATTGATAACGGTTCTGAATAGAGGCAAGTGAGTGGAGCAGTTCCACGATAGCAACAGATTCATTATATGTGGGAATTAGAATCACGAAACGATTCATGAAAGTATTCGATTGATAAAGGTTCGGTAACTATTGGGCACCAATTTGCCGGCCAGAGAATCCTGGGTATTCTCCGCTGTCTGGCTTAGCACTCTCCCATTATTATCTATAAATGCAGATATTCCGACGGTGGAAACACTCAAAATATCCCTGGAATGCTCAACCGCTCGTATCCGGGTAATAGCTAATTGTTGAGCACTCTCGGCGGTGCCCGCAAAAGTTGCGCTATTTGTCTGAACAATCAGCGCCTGAGAACTATTTGCCATTTCTCGCACTAGATCATCGAGAATGATTTCATAACAAATGATAGGACCAAATGAAATGCCCTTCACTGTATGAGTTACGCGTTTGGTTCCCGGGATGAAGTCGTTCACGTTTTTGGCAAGCGGACTGACCAATTGGGCTATTTGTCGTAAGGGTATGTATTCACCGAATGGGGTGAGTCCACGCTTGATGTAGCCACTTTCTTGCAAACCATCTTTCGAGTAAAGAATCGAGGCATTTTGTGGGGATCCATTTTTTCGCATTACTACTCCTGCAATTAGTGGAGTACTTAGTTCCTGTGTGAGGGCAGTGATATCCGCCGCGACTTCTGGGTATAAGCGTGGGTCTATATCAATCGCATTTTCCGGCCAGATGATGGCGTCGTATGAACCTTTGGCGAACTCCCTCGTCGCATCTCGATGTAAGTTAAAGACCGCTTTCGCTCGTGAGTTAAATCCCAACCCAACTTCTGGGGTATTTCCTTGGATAGCGAGCAAGTTGAGGGAACCACTCCCCTGTGGATTTGATGGGAGAAGAAGCGCCATCAGAAATAGAAAAAATGTAGCGACAAAACTCTTCCGCGAAAATCGGCTTAGGAGTGCCGCAACAAAGAGCGTGAAAGCAGATAGGGCAAGGACTCCCCCAATAGCAACGATGGGTAGCGCTGGAGATTGCACCTGACTAAATGCAATTCGAGTCCAACCGAAGCCCCCAAATGGAAAACGAGCTCGCACTTCTTCCAAGCCAAGAATGGCAAGACAGGTAAATAAAATGTTATGAGTCTTCCGGTAGATCAAGCCCACCGGTAGGTAGAAAACGGCTTGTAGTAGGGCCAAAAGTAACCATGGAAGTACTCCGACATACTTTCCAGTCCAGACTAAGACAACAGCATTGAGAAAAAAGCCAAAGATAAAACTAGCAAGAATTGGCTGTGAACTACTCGTTAGCGTGCGTAGAAAGAGGATAAATCCAAAGACGGCGAAGTACCAGATACCTATTGGTTCAAAAGCTGCGCTAACGAGCAAGCCTGCTATCAGTGATCTCACCATTGCAAAGCCGCAATTAATCGATCAACACTAGCCCCCAGACCATATTCATCCTTAATGGCGTAGATTTCTGAAAGGTCATTTGGCTTTGTTGGCATTGCAATCTCCATCTTCGGGATAGCAACATCTCGAGCGCAGTTGACCAGAGTGGGTGCAATCTTCAGATAATCAGCGCCTTCAACAATTTTCCTAGCTAGTGATGCACTCAAAACCTCATGACCCGCCTTAGCTCCAGCGAGTGCTTCATCTACTGAAGCAAAGTTATTAGCAATAAGTGCGGCACCTTTTTCGCCTATCCCCTTAACTCCGGGTAGACCATCAGATGGATCTCCTCTAAACATAGCAAAGAGGGCGTATCTATCCCCTGGTATTCCGTATCTATTTGCCACCCAGGAGATATCTACTAAGTCATGCTGAGAAATTCCTTTAGCCAGGTAAACAACTTTTACATCTCGTTTATCATCGACAAGTTGAAAAAGGTCTCTATCTCCCGTGACTATACGAACCGGCCCCTTCTCTCGAACGGCAAATGTTGCCATCACATCATCGGCTTCATAGTCATCTACACCGACCATCGGGATTCCGAATTCATCCAGGAGATCAAGTAATACCGGAATTTGTGGCGTTAGAGTTTCTGGCTCTTCTTCAACTTCACTATCTTCTTCAAGTCGATTTGCTTTATATGCGGGAAATAGATCAACTCGCCACGATGGGCGCCAATCCCCTTCGATACACGCGACTATGCGGTTTGGAGAATACATACTGATTAATCGAGCGGTCATATCCAGATAGCCACGAATTGCATTGACCGGCATTCCAGTTGGAGACAGGAGCGTGTCTGGCATTCCGTAGTAAGCGCGATACCAAAGGGAAGCGCTATCTAGAAGCATCAGCGTCATAGCTCACCCAACATATAAGACACGACGCCTCTATCTAAACGCTTCACACCCTCTTTACATATAGGACGTAAGGATTCTGATGCACCACCGATTTGGGTCAGTAAATCTATTAACTGCTTAATGCAACGCACAAAGTCACCAACCGTCATATCAGTGCCTTTAATAACGCTACTCAGAGAGTGTCCATTTGCCCAGCGGTATGCGGCATAGCAGAAACCAAAATCAGGTTCACGTTGGGTCTTAACATCAAACTCATTTTCAATATCTTCTAGCTCGACCCAGATTTTTGCAACAATAGCCAGAGCGTTAGCAACATTTTGATGCGGCATCTTTGGCGCGTAGTTTTCAATGCTGCGACTCTCATAGATCATCGCCGAGGCTACTGATAAGAGTTCCACGGGAGTAAGGTTCTCGAAGACTCCCCGGCGAATAGATTCGGTGAGAAGTAGATCTGATTCGGCGTAAATCTTTGCCAGAATCTTGCCCTGCTCGAGTGGTTTCTCTCCCTCGATGTAACCTAAATGAGTCAGTACGTTACAGATGCGGTCAAATGTCTTGGCAATGACGTGTGTTCGATTCTCTACCCGAGAACGTAAACCATCAGACTCGCGGTTTAGCCGGTCGGCACGCTCTGCAAATCGGGCGTGTGTCTCTCGATCATTACACGAGTGGCAAGCATGGGCGCGAAGAGCGCGTCTCATCGAATCGAGTTCATTCTCCATCTTTACCCGTTGCCTTTGATCAAAGGTGCGACGGCCGTCTCGCTTGCTGAGCAGTCGTTCAAGTTCCTTGATGTCGATTCGAGTCCGCGCGTATTCTGTGAAGTTACCGAGATGGCATTTAGCAGATTCATCTTGCTCTGCCGCCGCTGAGTCGTTCTTACGAATCTGTCTGACCAGTCCCACAACTGCGCGGTCTGCTTGGAATTGGGCGAAAGATGATTCCAGACTTCCACGTGCTCGCTCTCGACCAAAGCGCGCTATCAGGTTGATGGACATGTTATAGCTGGGAGTAAAAGATGAACGAAGTGGATATGTACGAGTCGATGCCAGACCTGCAGCAGTTGCTGAATCAACAGTGGGCGACCATTGCACAACAGCGTTACCTTCGATATCAATTCCTCGTCGTCCGGCGCGACCAGTGAGCTGGGTGTACTCCCCTGGTGTTATGGAAACATGCGCCTCGCCATTCCATTTAGTGAGCTTCTCCAATACAACTGTGCGTGCTGGCATATTAATTCCGAGGGCTAAAGTTTCGGTAGCAAAGACAGCTTTAACTAGACCGCGTTTAAAGAGATCCTCCACCGCTTCCTTAAAACTAGGCAACATCCCAGCATGGTGAGCAGCTATCCCTCGTTCTAGCGCAGTAAGCCAATCGCGATATCCCAAAACTTCTAAATCTTCTTCAGCTAAGTTCTGCGTGTAACGCTGGGCGGTTGCAACAATCTCTACTCGCTCTTCAGTGGTTGTTAATTTAACTCCCTCGTTAAGGCACTGCTTGACAGCAGCATCACAGCCAACACGGGAGAAGATAAAGGTAATTGCTGGGAGTAAATTTTCGCGTTGCAACTTCTCAATAATTTCAGCCCGCGAAAGTCGGCTCTCACTATCGTTAAATCTGTCGCGCCGACCTCTCGGTGATTTCACTCGACGCAGCGCTTCGCGCTCAAGGCCTAATATCTCAGGATTGATTTTTCCCGGTTCGTTAAAGAGATCAATCATCCGATCGCCAATCAAAACATGTTGATAGAGCGGAATAGGCCTAATTTCACTGACGATTACCTCGGTGGCTCCGCGCACTTCACCTAGCCACTCTCCAAATTCTTCGGCATTGGAGACAGTTGCAGAAAGTGAAATAACCTGCACGCTCTCCATGAGATGGATAAGCACCTCTTCCCAAACCGCACCACGGAACTTGTCGGCTAGATAGTGCACCTCATCCATCACCACTGAACCTAGATTTGTCAGAGTGGACGAATTGGCATAGAGCATGTTTCGCAGTACCTCAGTAGTCATAACCAAGATATCGGCTTCGGAGTTGATATTTGTGTCTCCGGTAAGAAGTCCCACGCGATTTTCGCCGAAACGTTCTTGGAACTCAGCGAACTTCTGGTTCGAAAGTGCTTTGATAGGTGTTGTGTAAAAACATTTCTTGCCTCGAGCAAGTGAGCTAAAGGCGGCAAACTCTCCGACCACCGTCTTGCCAGCACCCGTTGGCGCAGCCACAAGCACTCCCTTGCCATCCTCGACCGCCTGGCAAGCGATGATCTGAAATTCATCGAAACCGAAATCAAACTGTTCGATGAATTGCGCTGTAAGAGGGTGCTCTCCCCTCTTCTTGGCGGCTGCGTATTGCTGCGCCGGTGTGGTCATAGAGGCCATGTTAGTCCAGCACCGGCAATACATTCTGCCGACACCGGCGCTGGCCCTATCCGTTCACCATCGGCATATGCGATTGCATCAGCGGCGAGAGTGATTTTCTTTGTGCGAAATATCTCAACGGCTGGATGCGTAATGTGGGAACCTGAGAAAACTCTTGGAAAAACTTTTAGGAACTCAATTTTACTGACCGGTCGAAGAATCATGACATCAAAGAGACCGTCATGGAGTTTTGCATGGGGGCAGACAAGCATCCCTCCCCCGTATGATCGCCCATTTGCAATCGCGATCAACATAGCTTCAGTGGTAAAGGTACGAGTATCGGTGGTGATTTGATATTCAATCGGCGTAAAGCGTGGAAGTTCGAGAGCCATAGCCACGTTGTACCGCTGCGGCCCACGTGGCCACACCATTGCATTCGCCTTCTCATTCACCACCGAGTCAAAACCCGTTGAAAGAATTGCGGCGAACCATTCGGAATCCACATTACCTAAATCAATTGCTGATGCTTGGTTCGTGGTTATGTGATCTAGATACTTGGTGGAGTCTTCCAGTGACCAACCCAAGGCTCGAGCAATATCATTTCCAGTACCTGCTGGAATTACTGCAAAAGCGATAGATCGTGGCACCACAACCTGAAGGACTAGGTGAGCTAAGCCGTCGCCTCCTACGCAGACAACGCCCTCGCAGTCTCCGGTATCGATAAATCTCTCAAGTTCACCCTTTAATTCGAAAGCTGAATGCGATGAAAATACGCGGTAGGGCAATTTCTTCTCATGGAAATACCGAGTTACTTGCTCAGCTCTAATTGCACCTTTACCGTGTCCGGCAACGGGGTTGATTGCTATCGCCCACATTAGGAATCATTAGCAATCAGTTTCTTATCCCGACGACGATCATTTAGAAGTGCTATCGCCCCAGCCAGGAGATAGAGGGCTATTAGTGGCAGGGTAAGGGCAATCATTGATAGCGGATCGGCACTTGGTGTGAAGCCAGCGACGAAGAGCGTGATTGCAAAGACCCAGATCCGCCAAGGCTTGAGAATAGCTTTGCCTGACAGGAATCCTATGAGATTAAAAGTAACAAGAAAGACTGGTAATTCAAAAGCTATTCCAAAGATAAGAATTGCACGGAGCACAAAATCTAAGTAATCATCGAAACGAACCAAGTTTGTCAGGGCCGACGGCGTGAATCCAAAGAGAACCTCAACTGCGATGGGAAGAATTGCGTAACCAAGAAATGTGCCGGCGGCAAAGAATGGGGTTGCCGCAACAATAAAGAGAACTGAGTTTCGCTTTTCGCGCCGATGTAGCGCTGGTGCAATGAATGCCCACAGTTGATAGAGCCAGAATGGTGCGGTCAGGATCATTCCACTTAAGAGCGCTACTTTGATTTGCAGATTGAGCGGACCTAGAACTCCACTGATGTACAAGGCTCCGCAGGTCGCAGCCCCTGATTCTTGCGCAGCCTTTAAGTCACAGACGGGAGCGGCCAGAGCGATGATAATTTCATTGTAAAAAAACCAACCAAGTGCCGATCCCAATGAGATGACAATTGCTACCTTGACAACCCTGCTTCGTAATTCACGAAGGTGTTCGATAAGCGGCATACGACCGCCAGCGGTGGCCGACATGCGAATTACTTCTCGTCAGACTCGGGATCTGCCTTCTTATCTGTGTCCTTGCCGTCTTCCTTCATCTCTCGCATCTCACTCTTGAAGATGCGCATTGACTTTCCTAAAGAACGGGCAGAGTCAGGAAGTTTCTTCGCTCCGAAAAGGATGACCACGACGATGAGCAGAAGCAGAATATGGCTTGGTTCACGTAAGAAAGGCATGGGCAAACGCTATCGCAATCGCGAAAATTCAGCGATATTGAGAGGCTACAAGAGCGGCTTGTCGCTCTATCTCGGCGCGAAGTGCAGCAGGTTCTACTACCTCGATCGCCCCGCCCGATGCCAAGACCTCCCGAATTAGCCACGACTGGTTGTAGATATCTACCGTGTAGGTATTTCCACGACCTGGAGTGAGTATCCCCAACGTTTCAAAAACTCGCCTGATATCGCTATGGACTTTAATTGTGACTGACTCGATCACGCCACTTTGAACTCGACTCGTTTGACTTGCGGCCACTTGGACGAGCTCCGACTTGTGAATTCGATCTAACCTGAAACTGCGAACAGCGTCGGCACTCTCACAAAAGGCAAGAAGGATTTCCACTCCATTCTCAATCCGCTTTTCAATCGGGTGGACTACCCGTTCACTACTGACGTCATCAGCCACAGAGTGATAGGTGATCTGCAATTTCTGCCGTTTTCTTAAAGCCTCGTCGATTGCGATGATCACCCCACCGGAGATCATCGGCTCGCTGGCAACTAAACGTTGCAAGGGAGTGCCAATAACTGTCTTGATAATCTCGATATCTAAAAGTAAATCTGCCCGTTCCGCGGAGATACTCTCTTTCAATAGATCAAGTCCGAAGAGAATCGCCGTTACCTCTTGAACGGATAACGAACGCACCACGTTCAGTGCCTCTGCATTGCGGATATAGACGAAACCTGATTCGAACTCAAGTTCAATCAGATCGAATCGAGTTTCGCCACACATCCAAAGTGCGTTTAAGTCGGAAAGAAGTTCCTCAGTCTCGATCGAGAACTCAGCAGCTAAATCTGAGATGGATATGCCCTGGTGTGTGTAAATAAATGGAACTAAATCAAGCAGCCTAGCTGCCTTCTCAACCGGATTCGCTCTTCTAGTCATGGTGAACCTGAATCAAATGAAGTGATTCCAATAACGACTCTCGAACTTCGAGGGGTCCCATAACCTGCACGTCATCTCGATGCCAAAGTAGTTCGCGAACGAGTTCTTTCACATCTGAGTAGTGGTATTCCAATTGATCCCACTCGTGCTCTGATTCCTTTAGATCAGCGTGCTTGCGCAGCTGGTGTGCTTTTCCTTTGCGAACGAGTAACTGGGCCGCATACTTACGTGTTTGAGATTGCAATTGATTGTGCATGGAGAAGCTCTCGGGAATCTCATAGGAAGCGCCTCTCCCCTGCTCTTTAACCTCAGATACCACCCGATCTAATCTAAAGAGGCGCACTGCTCTGCGTTCTAAATCATTTCCAGCGACATACCAAAAGCCATTCTTAGTTCCCACTCCATAAGGTTCTAAAGCTCTATTTTCATTTGTGTTATCTGCTGCCCGGTAATCAAATGAGATGGTCTTCCGAAGAGCCAGGGCATCAATTACCTTAGCCAGGTTCGAATCTGAGTTTCGTAATTGGTGCGGATTGATTGGTATCCCATCCACATCTGATTCGATACCAAGAGCCTTTAGCTTTGCGAGTCCAGCACTGGCTTTGGAACCAAGAATCGCTCCACGCCAACTCTGAGTTGCCGATGAGATCAGCGCAAGCTGCTGTGGGGTTAACTCTGATATTTGAATTCGATAATTCTCCGGGCGAATCCGATAGCCGACCTCATCTTCAAAGAGCGGATCAAATGTTCCCACTTCAATATCTATACCGAGATTTCGTAATTCTTCCTTATCGCGCTCGAACATGCGCTCTTTCGCATCTGGCTCACCCGAGTATCCTTCAATATTCTCGTATATTTCAGATTTGGTAATCCATCGACCTGTCGCAAGCAGAGCGATAGTTAAATTAACTAGTCGCTCACTCTTCCGTGACACCATAGGCACCTTTTGCTGGACGTCTACGACGTGCCAAAACTTCAACACCTGGCGCCATTCGTCGGCTTTGAATCAGAAAACCGGTGTGGCCAATCATTCTCTGCTGCGGCCTGACGGCGAGGCCTTCATGATGCCAACCTCGGACAATTGTCTCTGAACTCTCTGGTTCAGTGAAGTGTCCATCAGCTTTAAGAGCTTCAGCTGTTGCTGATAACTGTGTAGTAGTTGCCACGTAGGCAAGGAATACACCGCCTGGTCGTAGAACCTCGGCAGCCATCGCAACACATTCCCATGGAGCAAGCATGTCTAGAATCACACGATCATATGTTTCATCAAAGCTCTGCTCTTGAACGGAGCCAACATCCAACTTCCAGTTCTTGGGAAAATTGCCGAAGTAATTCTCAATGTTTGCGCGTGCATTATCGGCAAAGTCTTGCCGGCGCTCTACTGAATGAACAGAACCACTTTCACCGACTGCACGCAAAAGTGAGAGAGTCAAAGCGCCACTGCCAACACCTGCTTCTAGGACACGAGCACCTGGGTAGATATCTGCGACTCCGACAATCATCGCCGCATCCTTTGGATACACAATCGTTGCACCACGCGGCATCGATAAAACATAATCTGCAAGCAATGGAATAAAGGCGGTGAATTTGAGACCGGCTGTGGTGCTTACAACTGAACCTTCAGGTAAACCAATGAGATCATCATGATTAATCCACCCTTTATGGGTGTGCCACTCTTTGCCAGGGGTTATCGTGAAGCTATATAGCTTTCCCTTGGGATCAGTAAGTTGAATACGATCTCCGGCTTTGAAGAACCCATGCTCAGACACAGAGGCATCTTAGGCGAGGATTGACTCTTCGTGCAGGTGCGAGCGGTATCGTCGGCGCCCATGGAGCAGTTACGTCTTTCCCCCAGCAGAATGAATGATTTCACCAACTGCCCGCAACTCTATAAATACCGCGCTATCGACCTCTTGCCCGAACCACCCAGTATTGATGCAGAACGCGGAAAGTTAATTCACTCAGTTCTAGAAGATATTTTCGAACTTCCATCTTCAGATCGAACTCTTAAGAGCGCCGCCGACTTACTTCCCACATCATGGAGTGCTCAACTGGAGAAGACTCCTGAATTACGAGCGCTTGTTCTGGATGAGAAAGAATGGATGGATCGAGCTCAAGCACTTTTGACAAATTATTTCAGGTTGGAGAATCCCACCACATTTGAATCAACGTATCGGGAGCTGCATTTAGAGCGAAATATTTCAGATGAAATTTACCTCCATGGTTATGTGGACCGGATTGATATTGCGCCAACCGGTGAGGTGCGAATCGTTGACTACAAGACCGGTAAATCTCCTAAACCAGGATGGGAAGAGAAGGCGCTATTTCAATTACGGGTCTATGCACTTCTATATTGGCAGAACCATGGAGTTCTTCCGCGCATGCTCAAATTGATTTACCTAGGAGATGTCAAAACCATCGAGAGCCAACCCACTGAATCGCAGCTAGCATCTACTGAGAAAAAGTTAAATAACATTGGTTCAGAAATTCTTACAGCTATTGAAACGGGGCACTTCCCCACACGAAAGTCGAAGTTGTGCGACTGGTGCTTCTTTAAAGCGATCTGCCCAGCTCACGTTAAGTAGATAAGTATTAGTTAGCGTTGAAGTATTTCGCCTCTGGGTGGTGGACGATTATTGCTGAAGTGCTCTGCTCAGGGTGGAGCTGGAATTCTTCCGAGAGTTCAACCCCAATGCGCCCAGGTTCAAGTAGTTCGCATAGTTGAGTCTGTTGTTCAATATCAGGACAGGCTGGGTAGCCAAAAGAATAACGAGATCCACGGTAGCCCTGATCTAAAATTCCTTGTAAATCCGGTGAATCGAGATTTCTGACCGACATCTCTTCCCGGATGCGAGCGTGCCAATGTTCAGCCAGCGCTTCAGTAAGTTGAACAGAGAGACCGTGTAACTCGAGGTATTCGCGATACTTGTCAGCTGCAAATAACTCGTTAGCAGCCTTACTCACGGTATTTCCCATAGTGACAACGTGGAAGGCAACAACATCGGTCTTACCTGAATCCTTACTTGCGAAGAAATCTGCCAAACAAAGTCTCCGATCTCGAGACTGACGAGGAAATGAGAATCGCGTTCTTTCTTGTCCGGCAAGTGGTCCTTCATGATGCAAAATAACGAGGTCATTTCCTTCAGAGACACATGGGAAATAACCATATACAACAGCTGCTTCCAGCCAACCATTTGACTGCACTTCGTTAAGTAATTGACGCAGGCGTGGGCGACCTTCAGATTCGGCCATCACATCAAATTCACCTCGTGCACCCTTAAGCCCCCACTGTCCAACGAAGAGCGCGCGCTCATCTAGCATGCCAACATAGTCGGCAAGTGCAATGCCTTTCACAATACGCGAACCAAAGAATGGCACCTGCGGGATATCTATATCTATAGCAACATCACTTCGAGACGTGTCAATAACTTTAGCTTCACTCGGTTTCGCAACTGCTTTTACTTTCCGCTCACGTAACGCCGGCAGAGCAGCACCCTCTTCACCACGTTTAATAGCCATGATGGCATCCATCAAACGTAATCCTTCAAAAGCATCCCGTGCATATCTGACCTCTCCTGGGAATATCGCTGCCAGATCTTGTTCAACGTAGGCACGGGTCAGAGCTGCTCCCCCAAGAACTATCGGCCATTTCTGATCGAGTCCGCGACTAGTAATCTCCTCCAGGTTCTCGCGCATAATCACAGTTGATTTAACTAAGAGCCCAGACATACCGACAGCATCAACATTATGTTCAATAGCTGCATCAATAATTTGATTTGCGGTCTGTTTAATTCCAATGTTTACAACTTGGTATCCGTTGTTAGAGAGAATGATGTCCACCAGGTTTTTTCCAATATCGTGCACATCGCCCTTGACTGTGGCGAGCAGCATGCGCCCACGTCCACCATCACTAGTCTTCTCCATATGCGGCTCTAGGTATGCAACAGCAGATTTCATCACTTCTGCGCTCTGGAGCACAAACGGAAGTTGCATTTCGCCTTTACCAAAGAGTTCGCCAACAACCTTCATACCCTCCAGAAGATGGTCATTAATAATCGCTAGGGGTGCTAAACCATCACTCATAGCGGCATCTAGATCGTCAGTGAGCCCGACCTTCTCCCCATCGATGATGCGACGCTCAAGACGCTGGCGCAGTGGTAAAGCAGCCAATTCCGAGGCTCTGATATTTCGAGAAGCGGCTAGTTCAACGCCTTCGAAGAGTTGTAAGAACTCCTGAAGTGGGTCGTATGTGCAATTCTCACCATCGAAAACTCTTCGATCATAAATCAGATCGAGTGCTACCTCTTTCTGTCGTGGCTCAATTCTCGCCGTAGGTGTGATTTTTGAAGGGTGGACAATGGCTGAATCCAACCCTGCTTCTACACACTCTGAAAGAAAGACGGAGTTCAGCACAACACGTGCGGCAGGATTAAGTCCGAAGGAAACATTGCTCACACCCAGAGTTGTCTGCACATCAGGATATTCACTCTTTAGAGTGCGAATGGCGCTAATTGTCTCTAAACCATCGCGCCTAGTCTCTTCTTGGCCTGTTGCAATAGGAAAGGTAAGTAAGTCAATCAGGATATCGCCCACATTCATCGACCAGTTTTGCGTTAAATCAGCTATCAATCGACGTGAGACACGCATCTTCCACTCGGCGGTGCGTGCCTGACCTTCTTCATCAATTGTTAGAGCTACAACTGAAGCACCATGTTCTTTCACAAGTGGCATGATTTTTGCAAAGCGTGATGTGGGACCATCACCATCTTCATAGTTCACCGAGTTGATAACACTTCGTCCGCCAAGTGACTCAAGACCAGCCTTAAGTACTGCTGGTTCTGTTGAATCCAGCACGATGGGAAGAGTAGAAGAGGTTGCAAAGCGTGAAGCAATCTCTTTCATATCTCTAGCACCATCGCGTCCTACATAATCAACAGAGAGATCGAGCATATGGGCGCCATCTCTAATCTGATCTCGTGCGATCTCCACACATGTGGCCCAATCTTCAGCGACCAACGCATCCCTAAAAGCTCTTGAGCCATTTGCATTGGTGCGCTCTCCTATTGCTAGATACGTCTTATCTTGTCTAAAAGGTACATATTGATAGATAGAGGACGCACCAGGTTCAAGAGTGATAGTTCGAGCATCGACGCGCTTGGAACCCAACTTCTTTACCACGGCTTCCATATGTGCCGGAGTTGTTCCACAACAGCCACCGATGAGAGTAAT
>Ga0049085_10000398_pt1 | contig 17312 bp, 19 predicted proteins | sample GreLakmeSU08MSRF_FD_66721 | JGI IMG/M metagenome (GOLD analysis project Ga0049085, IMG submission 66721) | Freshwater lentic microbial communities from great Laurentian Lakes, MI, USA - Great Lakes metaG SU08MSRF | ecosystem: Environmental > Aquatic > Freshwater > Lake | place: Great Lakes... | reverse complement strand
CGTTCGACTTGCATGTGTAAGGCATGCCGCCAGCGTTCAATCTGAGCCAGGATCAAACTCTTCAGTTTAATTCCTGTGATCCTTGCGGATCGTCGCACTCATTCAAGAAATTGACTTGGTTTTAAAACCAAATCTTTTTACTGTCTTGAGTACTGTTTTATTTACATCTGTCCCGAAGGACTGGATGCCTTTACCCAGTACCCACAATTATCGATTGACTAATTTTTAAAGAGGGCTGAAAGTGCTTTTTTAAGAAATTTCAGCGAAGTCCGCTACTATGACACAACAATTACAAGATGTCAACACCCATATAGGTATTTTTCCTCATATTTTCAGTTATTCTTTACACAAAAGCCGGCAAGTTACCAAAAACCCAAATATTAGGGAAAACCCTAATTTTAGATCTAAAAGAGGGTAAAATGGTGCAATGCAAAAAAAGTTAAGCGCTAGCTCTGGTCTGTCCGCTGTGCTCTTAGTTCCGAGCTCGCTAAGTGGGCCACCAGTCAGAGATCTGCATGGCGGTCATCGCAAGTAAAGCTTTGCGCTGGTTACTGAAAAAACAAGCGCAAATTAGCCAGCTTTGTGGCTGAAGTTTTTATTGCGGCGTTGGTTTAGTTGCTGTTGCAGATGCATTCTTATTGGCCGCATCAATACGCTCTTTATCAGCCTCAGAAATTAAATCAAAAAACGTATATACCGCTTTCACACCATTAGTCGAGCTAGCGATTTTCTTCGCCATTGCCGCTTCGGCCGAAGTCAAAATGCCCAGCATATAAACATTTGTGCCTTCAGTCACAATATCCATTGAATTAGACGGAAGGTTGTTGGTAAAAATCATTTCTGCTTTAATTTTTGAAGTCACATAGGCATCGTTTGCTCGCGCCGTGTAAGAGCTATTTGGGCCAACAATTAATTCATTAAAAACCGCCCGCACATTTTTTATCTGCTTTACATCAGTTTCGGCTTGGGCTTTAATAGCTACCGTTTTTACTTCGCCAGTTAAAAGTACTTGCTGATTAAATGAGCTAACATTGATGTGTGCATCGTTGCCAAACTTATTACTCAGTTGTGCGCCGGCTTCCAGCTGAATGCCGATGTCAGTGGCTTGCGCCGCAGCTGTGCGCCGATCGGCGAGCACGCTTGCACCGCCAGCGACAGCTCCCACGGCAATCACGCCGCAAGCATTTAATAAACCAAGTATGACCGATGCACATAACAGCGCACTCACTAAACGAGATAAACGAGACATTATTTGCATACCACTTTCACCTCTGATATTAATCGAGTAACACATGATCAATGCCATCACACAAGGCGTGTAATAGCACTAAATGGGTTTCTTGAATGCGGGCGGTGCGGGAAGAGGGCGCTGCTAAAAGTAAATCATTAGCATCCAATGCATTATTCAAACTACCACCGCCATTCCCGCTTAAAGCAATCACTTTAATGCCCATTGCTTGAGCAGCTTCAACCGCCTTAATTACATTTTTTGAGTCCCAGATGTGGAAATAGCCAATAAGATGTCGCCACTTTTGCCAAGGCCGCGCACTTGCTTACTAAAAACCTCATCATAACTATAGTCATTGCCTACTGCCGTCAAAATCGAGGTGTCGGTAGTTAGTGCAACAGCCGCCAACTCACGCCGTTCTCGCTCAAATCGACCCATCAATTCGGCCGCAAAATGTTGCGCATCAGCTGCAGAGCCGCCATTACCACAGGCCATTATCTTACCGCCTGAGTTAAGGCAATCAACCATGGCTAGTACCGCGACGGCGACGGCCTTCGGTAGCTCTTTAACTGCGGCCTGTTGCACCTCAATACTATCCAGAAAGTGCTGCGCGGAGCGCGACTGTAAGCGCGCGAGGGTGTTGTTCTCCATCACAATATTATGCCCCTAGTTTAGCCAAAGGACTGCATATTAAAATCAAAATGCTGCCTTAAGCCACTCTAGCTGCTCACCTTTAATTGCAATCACATCAAAACGGCATGGTGGGTAAGTGCTCGTGCGGAAGTGGGTTTGTAAAAAATATTCGGCTGTCTTTGATAATTTTTTTTGTTTGCTGGGATTAATGCTGGCTAAGGCGCCTCCCCAATTGCCCGAGGTGCGCGCCCTTACTTCTACAAACACAAAAGTATCTTGATCACGCATAATTAAATCAATTTCACCCATCCGACAGCGATAATTAAGGGCTACTACGCTAAGGCCTGCGCGCAGTAAATAATCTTTAGCTGCTGCTTCAGCTTTTTTGCCGATGAGATGTATGTAAATGGAGTTTTTTATGGAATTGGGTTTTGCAAATTTTTTACAACAGCAAGATTTGCCTGCTAGCGCATTGTATGTAGTCGCTACACCGATTGGCAACTTAGGCGATATAACCTTGCGCGCATTGCATGTATTAAATTCGGTTGATGGTATTGCTTGTGAAGATACGCGGCATAGTGCCGCATTATTGCGTGCTTTTGGTGTTCATAAAAAATGTGTGGCCCTGCATGAGCACAATGAAATTACTGCTACCAAAAAAATTATTGTCTGCCTAAAGCAGAATCAACGTTGGGCCTATATTTCTGATGCAGGCACCCCAGGCATTTCAGATCCTGGCGCCAAATTAGTGGCCGAAGTTCAACGGGCAGGCTTGCGAGTGCTGCCCATTCCCGGGGCTAGCGCGCTTACTGCAATTGCCTCAGTAGGCGGCGGGGCGCTAGATCATTTGCAGGGTCGGTTTCAATTTATTGGGTTTTTACCTCACAAAGCAAGTGATCGCGCCGCGGTATTAAGTGAAATTAATTTATCTTCGCAAGCCAGTATATTTTTAGAATCTCCGCATCAAATTAAAGATAGCTTGTTAGCGCTGGCGGCTGTTCTTGGTCCTGAGCGCGACATAATTATTGGTCGTGAGCTAACCAAAAAATTTGAGGCGATTACCTATTTAAAAGCTGGTGCAGTAGAGGTTTGGATTGCAAACGCCCCTAGTCTTAAAGGGGAATTTATTATTTTGGTGGCAGGCGACGTAACAAGCGAACCACAATCGCCCGATGCGGCGCAATTGAACCGCTGGATTAAGTCATTAGCAAAATATTTAGGTAGCAAAGAAATTGCCAAGGTAGTGACTGCCGCCACTGGCATACCGCAAAAGGCTGCCTATCAGTTGGCGTTAATTGCTAAAAAACAATAAGCACAATAGGCCTAGAAAGAATGGGCTTATTTGGCGGGTGCTTTCGGAGCATCACCAGCAGTGGGTGGAGCAGCGGTGGTGCTTGGTGCCAGGGTAGTAGCAGCGCTCTCAGCTGGAACAGCAGCAGCGCTAAGGGTCACTTGACCAATTGGCTTAATTAACAGAGCGGTGACTTTTTCTGCATCGGCTCCACTACCAGACTCACGCTTGCCGCTATTCACATAAACCATTAACAACAGAATGACTAGTAGCGGCACAAAAAAACTCAGGCTCACCACAATTATTAATTGTTTTGGGGTTTTAATTAAATTGCCGTGACTATCACTCATTATTTCGCTCTTTTGTGTACTTTTAATCTTAATTATTAGATTATAACGAGCCTAGAGATACTCTGACACTTACAATAGAGCCAAATCTCTAAATGCGCCCGTAGCTCAGTGGATAGAGTATTGGCCTCCGAAGCCAAGGGTCGCGCGTTCGATTCGCGCCGGGCGCACCAGCATGGGTAAGTTTGATCCAAATCAAGCGTAAAAACCCAAAACCCTCTATCATTTAGTTCTTCGAGCCCATATTTATATTGTGTCCAACCATTTAAACCCCTCCTATATCGATACTGCACGCATTGCTCCGCTAACGCCCGATCAACCTTTGCCGCACCGCAAAATTATTCGTAGTTGGTTAGAGCCAATGGCTAAGGGTGAAACGGGTAGGGCGATTGCTTTGCTCGTACTAGATGCAACGCTTTGGCTGACAGCAATTTTTGCAACGGTATATTTTGAAAATATTGTTATCAAAATAGTCTTTGGCATGATTGCTGGCTTTGTCACTGGACGCATCTTTATTCTTGGACATGATGCCTGTCACCAAAGCTTTACCCCTAACCGCGAACTCAATAAAATTATGGGGCGAATCGCTTTTTTACCTTCGCTAACACCATATAGTTTGTGGGATATTGGTCACAACGTGGTGCACCATGGTCAAACGAATTTAAAAGGCTTTGATTTTGTTTGGACGCCGCTTTCTAAAGCAGAGTTTGATGCCCTGCCGTCTTGGCGCAAAACCCTTGAACGTATTTATCGGAGTGGTTGGGGGCCAGTGCTCTATTACATGATTGAGATCTGGTGGAAAAGAGAATACTTTCCTAATTCAACCTACAAGCCAGCAAATCGCGCCATTTTTATGAAAGACAATTATTTGGTCTCCGCCTTTGCGGTGCTTTGGCTGGGGGCTCTCATTGCTGGCGCTTGGCTTACTAATCAATCGATTTTAATTACCCTGCTGATGGGTTTTGCTCTGCCATTTTTATTCTGGAATGGCATGATTGGTTTTGTCGTGTATGTGCACCATACTCATCCTTCGGTATCTTGGTACGATAAAAAAGCCGAATGGTTAAGGGCCCAACCCTTTGTCTCGACTACGGTGCACCTAACATTTAATTTTTTCTGGGGTGCCTTAATGCATCACATCATGGAGCATACCGCCCACCATGTCGATATGTCGGTACCCCTTTATCGCCTTAAAGAAGCTCAGACCAAGCTTGAAACCGTTTTGCCCGAGCGAATTTTTATACAAAAATTCTCCTGGAAATGGTATTTTGATACCGCCAAGGTCTGCAAACTCTACGACTTTGAAAATAAGGCGTGGCTTGATTTTGACGGCAATAAAACGGCTGATTCGGTACGAATTATGCTGACACCTGCCCCAGCTGGCTAAAACGGGTAAAATAGCATTTCTGTAGATTAGTACTACCTCGGAATGCTTATGACCACCTCAACCACCGCCCCAACCCAAGACACTTCACAAAGCCTTAAATTTTGCTCATCTTGTAGTCGCGAGAAGCGCTTAGAAGGTGGCACGTGGATTCCTACGAGCAATCGCAAACAGCGCTGGATTTGTGCCAGCTGCCTATACAACCGAACTCATCGTACGGGCTCAGCCAAAACTTAAGTTGACTTAAACGCTAGCCTCAATTGAGCGGCCCTTATCAAAGCGCATCCTAATTTTGCTAAATGAGGGCTGGATCGCGTTCAATCGACCAGCGTATTTTGTCTTTCTTACTAATACGCCCCTGTGACTGAGCGCGTAAGAGGCCATCGATTTGATCTAAAACGACTTGCAGTTGATTGCGGTGAGTAGCCTCAATGACTAGTTGAGCGCGGTCTGAGCCCGCTATCCGAACCATTGACTTTGCTACAGGATCATAAATTGTGATTTTTTGTTCGGGGAGCAAATTGCTAACAATTTCTTGCTTTAGCTCAATTAAAAATTCCAGAGCTTTACTTAAGGATTTTCCCTCTGCATGTATTAAAGCCTGAAAGCTAAACGGTGGCAATTGCGTTTCTTCACGTTCGATGGCTAAATGCGCTAAAAATCCATCAACATCGTGCTGCATTAAAAATTGAAACACTGCAGCTTCTGGGTGTCGTGTTTCAATATAAATTATTCCGCCAATATTTACTGCTGTGCTTAGTGCATCTTTTGCGCTGACTTCTAAGTAAGCTGATTCTGCTCTATCTGCTCGTCCTGCTCGTCCTGCAACCTGTATTAGTTGCGCGAATAAACGTTCCGGCGCACGAAAGTCATGTGAATACAAGCGGGCATCGGCATCCAAAACACCGACCAAACTAATATTTTGATAGTCATGCCCCTTGGCTATCATTTGAGTGCCAATAATAATATCTACTTCACCCGCATGTATCGCTTGCATCATTTGTTCAGCGCCGCGCCCTCTGCGGCTACTATCTGCATCAATGCGTAAAACACGCGCTGCCGGCCAAGCAAGGCCGATGGTATCTTCAATTTTTTGTGTGCCCTGACCAATAGGCCTTAGATCAACATCACCACAACTTGGGCAGCTACGTGGCACAGGCTTCACCAAACCGCAATGGTGACAACTTAAAACTGGCTTTGCTGTAATTACGCCAGGCTTATGGAGCACCAGGTAGGCGCTACATTGTGGGCACTGGGAAAGCCAGCCACATGATAAGCATGACAATACAGGCGCGTATCCACGGCGATTGATTAGCACTAAGCTCTGTTGCTTTTTTTGTAAATTAGCATCGATTGCATTAGCCAAGGGCTTTGAAAGGTGTATTTTTTTAGCGCTAGTAGATTGATTATTTTTATCATTTAAGTCAATCAAACACACTTCTGGCATTGTTCCGCCTTGCGCACGCTGGTTTAGCTTAATTAATTCATAACGCCCATTTTGAACTGCTAGCCAAGTTTCTAGAGAGGGCGTTGCCGAAGAAAGAACAATGGCAATTTGTTGCTGATGTGCCCGCCAAACTGCTAAATCACGCGCTGAATAGCGGGTACCTTCTTGCTGTTTATAAGATGCATCGTGTTCTTCATCGACCACAATAGCTTTTAAATTGGGAATGGGGGTTAACACTGCTAAGCGCGTACCAAGAATAATTTGTGCCAGGCCTGTTTGAGCAGCATACCAAGCCATACCCCGTTTTTTTTCTGGTAAAGCACTATGAAGGACGGCCATTGTGTGACTGGGGAAATGGGCCCGCACACTTCTCTCTAATTGCGGCGTTAAATTAATTTCTGGAACGAGAATGAGTACTTGGGCATTTTTTTCTACCAAAATACTTGCCAGCCAATTTAAAAAAACAGCTGTTTTACCACTACCAGTTCTACCCTGTAATAGTGTTACGCTAAAACCATTTGCAAAATTTGTTTGCTTTTTACTCTTTAGTTTTTTTAAAGCTGCGGCCTGCTCTGGATTTAGGGCGTCCGACAAAATAGGGGTCTTTAGGGATTTGCTTTTACTGCCATTTTCTATTTGCTGATCATGTAAGGGCTGACTAATCGCGGCCTCTTCAGCTAGTGCGCTTTGCTGTTTAAGCCAATTTTTTGGTTTTTTCCAGTACTGAGGAATGCTTGGCAAAAGGGTCTCGCCAAGACCATGAATGTAATAGTTGCTGGTAAATGCCATTAACTGCATCAGGCTTTTATCAAGCGCCGGAAAGGGCGCAAGCTGCGCAACAGCCTTTAGTTTGGAGGGTTCAAGTTTGGAGTGATTGCTTACTTGTACAACAACGCCGATTAAACTCCCCCTGCCAAAAGGAACTTCGACTATCTGGCCGATGGCAGGCTTTCGCCCCAATTGCTCCACACTCCAAGCGTAGTCAAAAAATTGGCGCAAAGGTTTATCCACGGCAACCTGGACGATTAATTGGCTAGTCATTCAAGCCCATTAGCCTGCTTAATTTACTTGTGGATAAGTCTGTGGATATCACTGAGTTTGCCATTATTTATTAATTAAAATTTATTTTTTAAGTGCTTCTTAAATAGAAATTTACTACCATTTATCTAATTAAAACAATAACTTATATCAAATTATGTAGGGGGAGTCTGAAATTTCAAGCGAATCTTACTGAATTTCTTGCGCACTTGATTGGGTGTGTATAACTATGTGTATAACTTTTCGCATTGCACCAAATTTACGGAGCCCTGCTTGTCCAGCCAAGCTTATTTTCTAAGCGCTTGAGAGCGGCTTAGCACGGCCTCAACCAAGGCCGAAACGTGTTCTGGAGGGGTAAATTGAGAAATGCCATGCCCTAAATTAAAGATATGTCCATCCAAGGCATGCCCGCCCGCCCGCATTGGTGGCGCAGTTGCGAGCTCATTAAGAATTTCAATGGCTAATTGCTGAATTTGTGCTGGCTCTGCAAACAAGGCAAGGGGGTCGATATTGCCTTGTAAAGCAATTGGCTGCTGTAGGGTGTGCAATTGCTGGCGGGCCCGCTTAAGAGACATGGTCCAATCTAGGCCGATTACATCCGCTCCTGCTTGTGCCATCTCGTTTAACCATAAGCCGCCACCTTTGGTAAAAATGATAATTGGCACTTTGCGCCCCTGATGCTCTCTTGGCAACTGCTTTATTACTTCGCACATACTAGCTAAGGACACGCTTTGATACCATTTATCAGGCAGCATGCCGCCCCAAGTATCAAAAATCATCAGTGCCTGCGCACCCGCCTCTAATTGCAAGCTTAAATATTGCGCTACCGACTGCGCATTGATTTTGAGTATGTGTGCCAGCAAATCGGGTCGACTAAACATCATGGTCTTAGCATGGCGAAAATCATCGGCGCTTGAGCCATCTATCATGTAACAAGCTAAGGTCCAAGGTGATCCTGAAAAGCCAATTAAAGGAACGCGCTGCTGACCATTTTGCATTAGTGCTCGACGAATTTCTGCGACTGCATCAAATACATATTTCAGCTGATTCATATCAGCTGCTTGTAACTTTGCAACATCATCAGCTGTTCGTAAAGGCCTTTCAAAGCTGGGGCCTTCACCTGCGGTAAATTGCAAACCAAGCCCCATTGCATCAGGAATAGTTAAGATATCTGAAAATAAAATTGCTGCGTCGAGTGGGTATCGGTCTAGCGGCTGTAAGGTAACTTCGGTAGCTAAATTAGGATTTTTTGCTAAAGCTAAAAAACTTCCAGCTTTTGCGCGCGTCGCGTTGTACTCAGGAAGATATCGGCCTGCTTGACGCATTAGCCAGAGGGGAGTGCGATCAGTTGGCTCGCCAAAGCAGGCCTTAAGGAATCGATCGTTTAGCAACGTTGGCTTAAAAAATAATTATTTTTTGCGGCGTAGGCGCGCGATTGCAGCTAATTGAGCGGCGGCTATTACAAACTCTGATTGGGCCAAAGCCAAATCGAATTCACTACCACGATTTTGCATAGCCTCTTCAGCGCGTTTTTTGGCTTCAAGGGCTTTGGCTTCATCAAGATCATGGCCACGGATAGCTGTATCGGCTAAGACTGTTACATGATCAGGCTGTACCTCTAAATATCCGCCGGCAACAAACACAAACTCTTCCTCGCCATCAGCCTTTTCAATGCGAACTGATCCGGGACGAATACGAGTAATGAGCGGGGTGTGCCCATGCAAAATACCCAGCTCGCCACTTTCACCAGGCAGCGCAACAAAATTGGCCTCACCACTAAAAATAGACTGCTCGGCACTCACCACGTCTACGAGAATTGTTGCCATGTTTTGTCCTTACAGCTTTTTGGCTTTTTCAATCGCTTCGTCGATTGATCCAACCATATAAAAAGCTTGTTCTGGTAAATGGTCTAACTCACCACTTACGATCATTTTAAAACCGCGAATAGTTTCTTTTAATGGAACATATTTTCCAGGTGAACCAGTAAAAATTTCAGCTACGTGGAATGGTTGTGACAAGAAGCGTTGGATTTTGCGAGCACGTGATACAGCCAACTTATCTTCTGGTGATAATTCATCCATACCCAAAATAGCAATAATGTCACGCAGTTCTTTATAGCGTTGTAGGGTCATCTGTACTTCGCGTGCTACTTCATAGTGCTCCTGTCCAACGACTTGAGGATCGAGCTGTCGACTAGTGGAATCAAGCGGGTCAACCGCTGGATAAATACCTAAGGCAGCAATATCACGCGAAAGTACGACGGTGGAATCTAAATGCAAAAAAGTAGTAGCAGGAGAAGGGTCAGTTAAGTCATCTGCTGGCACATAAACAGCTTGAATTGAGGTTACAGAACCTGTTTTAGTTGAGGTAATACGCTCTTGTAATTTACCCATCTCTTCGGCCAAAGTAGGCTGATAGCCTACAGCCGATGGCATCCGCCCTAATAGCGCGGAGACCTCTGTTCCAGCTAAGGTATAGCGATAAATATTATCGACGAAGAACAAAATATCACGGCCCTCATCACGAAATGCTTCAGCCATCGTTAGACCGGTTAAGGCTACGCGCAAACGATTGCCTGGCGGCTCATTCATTTGACCAAACACCATTGCTACTTTATCGATCACGTTTGACTCTTTCATCTCATGATAAAAGTCATTGCCTTCACGCGTTCGCTCGCCAACCCCCGCAAATACCGATAAACCAGCATGTTGTTTGGCGATATTATTAATGAGCTCCATCATGTTGACAGTTTTGCCTACGCCAGCACCGCCAAATAAGCCAACCTTGCCACCTTTAGCAAATGGGCAAACCAAATCGATCACCTTAATGCCGGTTTCTAGCAGGTCAACTGAAGGCGCTAGGTCTTCAAACTTGGGTGCGGGCTGATGAATCGCACGTCGTTCTTCGGTCGCAATCGGACCAGCGTCATCAATTGGGCGACCCAAAACATCCATAATGCGGCCAAGCGTTGCTGGGCCAACTGGCACAGAGATCGGCTTTCCGGTCGATTTCACTTCCATGCCTCGGCGCAAACCATCGCTCGCTCCCATGGCAATTGTGCGCACCACGCCATCACCAATTTGTTGTTGTACCTCAAAGGTAAGGCCTTTTTCAGCAAATGAAGCTTCGCCGCTATCAACTAAGGTCAAGGCGTCATAAATATTTGGCATCTGATCGCGTGGAAATTGAATATCTACCACTGGGCCAATGCATTGCACAATATTTCCGTTGCTTCCGTTGCTCATCGTATTTCTCCGCTTTTAATTCCTAAAATTCTTTGTATTTCTAAATGGTCGCGATTTAAACCGCTGCCGCTCCGCCAACAATTTCTGACAACTCTTTGGTAATCGCCGCTTGACGCGTTTTGTTGTACTCTAATTGCAATTCACCAATCACATTTTTTGCATTATCTGAAGCCGACTTCATCGCAACCATCCGCGCCGATTGCTCGGAAGCTTTATTTTCAGCCACTGCTTGAAAAATTAAAGCTTCAACATAACGTTTTAATAAGCCATTGAGCACCGACTCAGCATCGGGCTCATAAATGTAATCCCAGGCATGCGCCGATTTTTCGGGCTCTAAAGTACTTGGCTCTAGAGGCAAGATTTTTTCTATAACAGGCTCTTGTTTCATCGTATTGACAAAACGGTTGTAGGCTAAATAGACAGCATCAACTTCACCTTTTTCAAAGGCATCTAATTGGGCCGCGATTGACCCAATCAAAATATCCATATGGGGCGTATCGCCGAGCTGAATCACTTCAGAAAGAATTTTTGCTTTAGCCCGATTTAAAAATTGCAATCCCTTGGCACCGATAGCCGTAAATTCAATTGGCGTATTAGTTGCCTGCATATCGCGTACTTGATTTGTGATTAAGCGCAGCACATTAGTATTTAATCCGCCACACAAACCCTTATCAGTACTAACCAAAATAGTACCAATGGTTTTCACTTCGCGCACCGCCATATAGCTTGGCCGATATTCAGGATTAGCTTTGGCTAAATTAGCGACAATTTCGCGAATTTTTTCTGCGTAGGGACGTGCCGCGCGCATCCGCTCTTGAGCTCGCCGCATTTTCGATGCGGCTACCATTTCCATGGCCTTGGTGATCTTGCGCGTATTTTGTACGCTTTTAATCTTCGAACGAATTTCTTTTGTGCTTGCCATGATTTATTTACGCAGCGGCTCGCTTATAGTCTTCAACTGCTGCACGCAAGGCAGCTTCGTCTTCCTTGCTTAAGTCTTTGCTCTCTTCAATACTGTTAACTAGTGCGGCATATTTTGACTTCAAAAACTCGTGCAAGCCCTTTTCAAATGGCAGCACTTGCTTTACATCAATATCATCGAAGAAGCCGTTATTGACAGCGTAGAGTGATGCTGCCATTTGCCACACCTGCATCGGCATATATTGTGGCTGCTTTAATAATTCGGTAACTCGACGGCCGCGCTCGAGCTGTTTGCGTGTAGCATCGTCTAGATCAGATGCAAACTGTGCAAAAGCTGCCAGCTCACGATATTGCGCTAAGTCGGTACGAATACCGCCGGATAATTTCTTAATTACTTTGGTTTGTGCGGCGCCGCCTACCCGCGATACTGAAATACCTGCGTTAATGGCTGGGCGCACACCCGCGTTGAACAAATCGGTTTCTAAAAAGATTTGTCCGTCGGTAATTGAAATCACGTTAGTTGGCACGAAGGCAGAAACGTCGCCTGCTTGAGTTTCAATAATTGGCAAGGCCGTTAGTGAGCCTGTTTTACCTTTTACAGCTCCCTTTGTAAACTTCTCAACATACTCTGCATTTACCCGAGCCGCGCGCTCAAGTAAGCGTGAGTGGAGATAAAACACATCGCCAGGATAAGCTTCACGGCCAGGTGGGCGGCGTAACAATAGCGAAATTTGTCGATAAGCTACTGCTTGTTTGGTTAAATCATCATAAACAATTAAAGCGTCTTCACCGCGATCACGGAAGTATTCGCCCATAGTGCATCCTGCATACGCAGATAAGTATTGCATTGCGGCTGAATCTGATGCGCTAGCAGCGACCACCACGGTGTATTCCATAGCGCCGAGCTCAGTGAGCTTGCGCACAACGTTAGCAATGGTGGAGGCTTTTTGTCCAATAGCTACATAAATGCAATAAACACCTTTGCCTTTTTGATTAATGATGGCATCAACTGCTACAGCAGTTTTACCAGTTTGACGATCGCCAATGATTAATTCGCGCTGACCGCGCCCAATTGGCACCATTGCATCAATTGCCTTTAGGCCGGTTTGTACGGGCTGGCTAACTGATTGGCGTGCAATTACGCCCGGGGCAACTTTTTCAATAAAGTCGCTTAATTTTGCATTGACAGGACCTTTGCCATCAATTGGCTGGCCTAATGCATCAACCACACGACCTAATAATTCAGGCCCTACAGGAACCTCCAAAATACGTCCTGTGCACTTGACTGGATCGCCCTCTTTGATATGGGTATATTCACCTAGCACTACCGCGCCCACTGAATCGCGCTCTAAATTTAAGGCCAGGCCAATAGTGCCGCCAGGAAACTCGAGCATCTCGCCCTGCATTACTCCCGATAAGCCATATACACGGCAAATACCATCAGTAACCGAAATAACGGTCCCTTGATTGCGCATCTGGGTATCTATGCCTAAATCGCTAATTCGGCTTTTGATCAGCTCACTGATTTCGGAAGGATTGAGTTGCATTGCTTACTCCTGGGTCTTAATTCGTATGTTCTTCATTATTTATGCGCTAAGGCTCATTTGCATCTGAGCCAAGCGCGCTTTTACAGAGCCGTCCAATACTTCATCGCCAACTTGGACGCGTATTCCGCCAATTAAACTGGGATCAATTAAAATGGTTGAACGCAATTCTTTGCCGCCAAAACGTTTCTTTAAACTGGCCAATAAACTACTTAAAGCCTCGCCCTCAATCGGAAATGCGCTAGTGATCATTACATCTGCAGCGCCTTCGCTTTGATTTTTGAGTAAATTAAACTGCGCAGCAATTTCGCTCAAAACACCCAAGCGTTGATTTTGATTTAGTAAGCGCAAAAAACTCAACACTTTTTCGCTCACTTTGGTTTTGGCTATTCCAACTATAAGCTGACTTAAGTCGGCAGCTGATACCTTGGGGTTATTTGCCAACAAGACCAATTCTGGTGCAGAAGCAATTTGCGCCAATTCGGAAAGCTGCTCGGACCACGAAGCCAAGTCTGTTGGTTGAGCGCTACTAAATAGTGCCTCAGCATAAGGACGGGCAATGGTGGCTAAATCGGCCATATCAAAGCTGCGCCTTAAGTTGCTCTAATAAAGAGGCATGCGATTTAGCGTCAACTTCGCGTTGTAAAATTTGTTCAGCGCCCTGTACGGCTAAGGTAGCTACTTCTATGCGTAAAATTTCACGAGCACGACTCACTTGCTGCTCAGCGTCTTCTTTGGCCTGAGACAAAATTCGGGCTGCCTCAGCTTGTGCATTTGCGCGAATTTCTTCCGCAGCCATTTGCGCGCGCTTCTCAGCTTCGGCGACTCGTTGAGCGCCTTCTTGACGTGCGCCAGCTAATTCTTGCTCGGCAACTTTGCTTGCTGAAGCTAAGTCGGCTTTGCCACGCTCTGCAGCTGCCAAGCCTTCAGCTACTTTGGTAGCGCGATCGTCTAATGCCTTCACTAGGGGTGGCCACACAAAGCGTGCAACTACCCACCAAAGAATGAAGAAAACGATCATTTGCGCGAATAGGGTCGCGTTCAGATTCACGATATTCCTTTCAGTATTGTTAAGAGCGGGAAGATGACAAAATTAGTCATCCAAGCCGAAACAATTACTTGATAACGGCAAGCAGTGGGTTTGCAAAGGCAAACAACATTGCTACACCAACGCCGATCAAGAACGCTGCGTCGATCAAACCAGCCAAGAGGAACATCTTGGTTTGTAGTTCGTTCATCAACTCAGGCTGACGGGCAGCCCCTTCAATAAATTTTCCGCCCATCAGGCCAATGCCTAAACAGGCTCCTAAGGCGCCTAGGCCTATGATAAGACCGATACCGATTGCGGTCAGTCCCTGAATGTTGGCTAAAAATGCTTGCATGTTAACTCCTAAATATTAAAAGGGGTGAGGTTGAAAAAAATTAATGGTGACTATGTGCCTGTCCTATATAGACCAAGGTCAACATCATAAAAATAAAAGCTTGTAACAAAATAACAAGAATATGAAAGATCGCCCAAGCAGATCCCGCAATTACGTTGCCAACAAACCCAAACATAGTCATGTCAAGGTTAAAGGTCCAGATACTTCCTAAGAGTGCAATTAATAAAAAGATTAATTCACCGGCGTACATATTGCCAAAAAGTCGCATGCCCAAGGAAACGCCCTTAGCTACATACTCAATGAGATTTAAGGCTAAATTAATTGGCGCCAAATACCATTTAGCCCCAAATGGAGCCGAGATTAACTCATGCATAAACCCGCCGACGCCTTTAATTTTGAAGCTGTAGAAAAGCACTAGCAGTAAAACTGAAAAAGATAGCCCTAGAGTTGCGTTGAGATCGGTAGTTGGCACAATTTTGTGATGCGGCACATGTACGCCGAAACTTTCCACTAAATGATTAACGCCCATAATCCAGTCGACTGGAATAAGGTCGAGGGTATTGAGCAAAATAATCCAGCAAAACACAAAGAGGGCCAAGGGCGCAATATAACTTCGATTGCCATGGATAATGCTTTTTGATTGGGTTTCTACCATCTCAACCAGCATTTCTATCAAGGCCTGAAAGCGGCCTGGTACGCCTGGGCTGGCACGGCGCGCGGCAATTAATAGCAGAACAACCGCTAAAACGCCCATTAGCGTAGTCCAAAAAACGGTATCTAAGTTGATGACATTAAAGTCAATAATTGCGGATTGTTTGCCGCCAATATTGTTGAGGTTTTGCAAATGTTCGGCAATATATGCGGTAGGAGTAATGGGATCAGCCGCACCATGCGATGCCACGCCACTTGCCTGATTTGCTTCACTAGACATTGATCAAAATTCCCTGTTTCATTCACTTTGCTGCTTACTTGTTACGCCACACCAACCAATAGCATTTCAAGGTCAAAAAATAAGTAAGCAACAATGGCAACCATTTTAAATCTGGCTGCTTTAGAGCAAACCCCACAAACAAGGCGATAGTGAGGGTAATTTTTATTAATTCACCCGAAATCACAGCCGCCAAAAACCTACCTGCACTAGGCTTATTGGGCCTATTTGCCACTTGCAAGCGCAATAAAAATACAGCTGCAGGCAAAACTCCAATTAACCCGCCCACTAGAGCCGAATGAGTATAAAGGTTTATACCCGGCGGGCTTCCAAAAAAACTACACACAACTGCGCTAAGCAGAGTTACCAATAACTGCCCCAAAATAACCCGCCAAGGCGACAAAGCGAAAAATTGCGCGGGCCGCGCGGCCCGTAAGGCGCTCATCTCTGCTTTACTGTATGTCTGAAAAGCCTCTTCTGGCTCTTCCCATTGACACTTAGGCGGAAGTTGATTTTTTTGGGTAATCAATTTAGCCCGCATATTTTAGTGGTGAGACGGCCATTGGTCAATTGTTTTTGAACTGTTTGGTGGGTATTTTTTGTTACGCACTCACAATACCTAACTTTTTTAGTAGGGCATCTAGTTCATCAAACTGACTAAAACGGATGCAAAGTTCACCGCCTTGTCTTTTAATTTTGAATTGGGCCGCTAAGCCAATTAAATCGGCAATTTCTTGTGCCAAACGACGCAAATCAGGATCTTGATTTGTGAAAGAAGTCGGTATGCCTTGTTGAGTTTTTTTATTCTGACCAATTTGCCCAATTGCAATGGCTGCTGCGGTAGCCATTTTTTCAGCCTCCCTTACCGATAAGCCTTGCGCTGCGATGCGCTGAGCCAAAATAATTTGGCTAGCGCCAGGCAAGGGCAACAAGGCCCTTGCATGCCCCATATCAAGATCACCTGCTAGCAGCATGGCTTGTACTGGCTTGGCTAACTGCATTAGGCGCAACAGGTTACTGATAGCGCTGCGAGACTTGCCTACCGCCTTAGCAGCGGCCTCGTGCGTAAAATCGAATTCCTCGATTAAACGCGCTAAGCCTTGCGATTCTTCAAGCGGGTTTAAATCCTCGCGCTGCATATTTTCAATTAATGCCATCGCCGCGGCAGAGCGATCGCTAGCAGCGCTAATTAATACGGGCACAGCGCTTAAGCCCGCCAGTTGTGCGGCACGAAAACGGCGCTCACCAGCAATAATTTCATATTTACCTGCACCGACTTCGCGCACCAATAGCGGTTGCATAATACCCTGCTCACGAATGCTATCAGCTAGTTCTTGCAAGCCTGCCGCCTTTATCTGCTGACGGGGTTGATACTTGCCAGCCTGTAATGCAGTTAGTGGTAATGATGAAACACCTACGTTATTGCCCTCATCTGTTTGGTTTTTTTCGCCTAGCAAAGCATCGAGGCCTCGACCCAACCCTTTTTTCTTAGCAACACTCATGGCTTAACCTCTTCCTGTTTTTTTTGGATTGCGTCCATGGCCAGAACACGCTGAATCATCTCGGCGCCAAATTCTAAATAGGCCTGTGCACCTCGCGATGTTTTATCAAAAGTAACTCCTGGCATGCCGTAAGAGGGGGCTTCGGCCAACCGTACGTTACGCGGAATAATTGAACTGAACACCTTGTCGCCAAAGTGCGCTAGCAATTGCTCAGAAACTTGTTGTTGTAATGTCATGCGCGCATCAAACATCACGCGCAACAAACCAATAATAATTAAATCGGGATTTAATTTTGCATGCACCTGCTTAATCGTATTAACTAAATCTGATAAACCTTCCAATGCAAAATATTCACATTGCATTGGCACAATTACGCCATTGGCTGCACACAAACCGTTTAGTGTCAGCAACGATAATGCTGG
>Ga0049085_10000396_pt1 | contig 17356 bp, 13 predicted proteins | sample GreLakmeSU08MSRF_FD_66721 | JGI IMG/M metagenome (GOLD analysis project Ga0049085, IMG submission 66721) | Freshwater lentic microbial communities from great Laurentian Lakes, MI, USA - Great Lakes metaG SU08MSRF | ecosystem: Environmental > Aquatic > Freshwater > Lake | place: Great Lakes... | reverse complement strand
GGCCGAGAACTGTTCTATCAAAATGGGGCGAAGGCGCTCGTGGCCGTGGCCGTGGTGCCGGGCGTGACATTCACCTTGGGTGCGCAAGTCACGCTGTTCACGACGAGCGGGTTTGCTGGCGCTCCACCAAACTTTCTCTATTACGATGTCGCACCGGGTGACCAACGGTTTGTGCTCTTCCGGAAGGCGACCGAGAACGGCGACGTCAAAGTGGACCCCCTCGTGCAGGTGGTGAACTGGGGAGTGGAGGTCCGCGCCAAGCTCAAGGGGAAAACGCCGCAGTAGTCACGGGCGCGCTGGTGCGCACGGCCCACACGGCCCACACGGCTCGCCCGGTCGGCGATCATGCCGTATACTCGACGGACCCCAGTCAAAGTTCCTATCCACAACATGAGACAAAGATGACCGCTGTGAACATTTCAGAAGACGCCGCCATTCGCGCCACGATTCAGCATTATCTGGATGGGGCTCGGCTCGGCAAAGGTGATCTGATGAAGCCCGCCTTTGCCGAAGGCGCAACAATTTTCGGCTACGTCGGGCCGGATCTTTTCGCAGGGCCAATTCAGGGTCTGTTCGACTGGAATGACCAAAACGGCCCTGCCAAAGACATCGTCTCGGTCATCACCAGCATCGAAGTGGTCGAAACGATCGCAGTCGCCAGAGTCGAAAGCGATAATTGGACGGGGCATCGATTTTCAGATTTCTTCACGCTGTTGAAACTCGATGGGCATTGGAAAATCATGAACAAGGTTTTTCATTTGCACGCGTGAAACCGTCACCCACGATCAGGCTGAAAGCAACGCTCAACAGCGGCCTCGCCCTGAGCGAGCACTAAGCGCAGCGCTGCTGCCAGCGCTGCTGCCGGCACTGGTGGCAGAGGCCGCGGAGCCAGCAACGGCACGAGGGACTGCGCGATCATTGTCGCGATGGCTGAGCGGTCGAACAGCCGAAGGCTATCCGCGCCGGCCGCCAACATGCATGATTGCCACCGCGATGCCTATCCCGCCTCTCTGCCGATCCTCACGCCCGCGCAATCACTGACATGCCTTCACGATTTCGAATGAATCTTCGTGCGGCAATCGCCGCCGGCGCCGCGGTCGCCGCCCTCTGTGCGCCAGCATCACTCGCCGCACGGCAGGCGAGCGCCAAGCCGGGTCGCTTGGTGATCGTCGGTGGTGCGCTCAACGCGAACAACGAGGCCGTGTACCGCACGATCCTCGAGGCGCGGGTCGGCTCCGGTCCGTTCTGCGTGATCCCGACAGCGGGTGCCACACCCGACTCGGCGATGGCCGGCCCGGTCGCCAATTTCAATCGGTTCGGTGGCCCGGGCACGGCGAAAGGCGTGCTGATCTCGGTAGCACGGCCGGAGACCGCCCGTGATCCTGCCGTGGTCGCGCAACTGCGCAGCTGCTCGGGGTTCTTCTTTATCGGCGGTGTGCAGTCGCGCGTCACCGCCGCGTTCCGCCCGCAAGGCAAGTCCACGCCCGCGTACGAGGCCCTGATGCAGCGGTGGCGTGACGGCGCCGTGGTCTCAGGTTCGAGCGCCGGGGCCGCCATCATGAGCGATCCGATGATCGCCAACGGCACCAGTCCCATCGCATTCACGCGCGGCGTGCGACGGCTGGCCGACGGTGCGACGCAGGACCCGGACGACACCACCAGTGCGTTCAACGTCTCGCAGGGACTCGGACTCTTTCCCACGGCGCTCGCCGACCAGCACTTCCTGTCACGCGGCCGGTTCGGTCGGTTGCTCGTCGCGCTGCTCGACCTCGGCACGTTCAATCTCGCGTTCGGCATCGACGAGAACACCGCGCTCGTGGTGGACGGACAGGCCGTGCGCACGGTCGGCGCCTCGGGCGTCACCATCTTCGACGCACGCGCGGCGCGGCGGAACGGCCGGTCCGCCACCGGCATCGTGATGCACCTGATGGGCGACGGTGATGCGTTCGACCTCACCACACGCGCGCTCACCCCGCGTCAGGGGAAGATGCCGGTCGTGCTCGCGACGGGCGATAGCGCCACCGTGGTCGCGCCGGCGAACATCTTCGCGCCCTGGGCGTTCCTGCGCGCGCTCGACGGGTGGAGCCGCTCGCCACAGATGGAGCTCGCCTTCGAAGTCAACGGCGGGCAGATCGTCGTGCACAAGAGCGCGGCGTTCCGCGCCGTGCGGGCGCCCGGCCCCGGTGTGCAGAACACGGCGGCCGGTCTCGGCATGACAGGAATGACCATCGACGTGCGACGGCCGTAGCCATGCGCCCGTCTCTCCTCGCCGCGCAGATCACCACACGGCCGGTATTCAGCGTCGTCCGCCGCGACACGCTCTTCACCGACGTCTTTGTGCCAGGACAGTCAATCGGGACCAGCTAAGAATCGCTCTTTAGGAGCAGGTCACGAATGCCGATTCACGCGCGCGCGCGCGTGGCAGCCGGTCCGCCGCCTGACGGTCCTTCTCGGGCGGCGTGATGACCATACGGGCGTAGTGCTTGGCCAAAAAGAGGGCCTTCACTCTCGCGCCGAACATGGGAACTCCTTCGATTGTGGTAAAACTCCAGCGAGCCGTTAGCTACATCTTCAACGGTTTCGCCGGCACCTTGAGCAGCTGTCGGATCGGCATCAGGACGTCGCCCTGGCCAGCGTTCTTCCTTATGATGTCTTCGAGGAGCATGATCACGACCCCGTCGTCATCCACGAGCGTCGGTGCCGCGTCAAAGCGCTTGCCATGACCCATGTGACGAGCGGCGTCGAGGACGACTTCATCCTTGAGCACGACTTCCGTCTTGCCGTGCACCACGCGCACGGCGCAGAACTTCTTGCCCGCCTTTTCCATGTACCCGATGCACACGCCGTCAGCGCCAGCCGGCCAAGCCGGAACCTGGTGGGCGGTACCGTCGGTCCCTTCAAAAGTCGTTGTGCCGGGCTTGAGGTTCAGAAAGTTGCGCTCGAAACCGCCCTGGTACATGAAGCAGTGATTCATCGGAGAAATAAGTGGTAAGAAGTGGGAAATAACTGCGCGAAACGGCGGATTGGAGGGCCTGTCCTAGAACACCTCCCAATCTGGCACCGGATCGCACAGTGCGTAAGGCGCTAGCCATCGCCCGCCAGGGACCCGACCTGACCTCCACCCGGGTGTGGTGGAACAAGTAACGACGGCACAGGTCCGCGTAGAGCGACGGGGCATTCCGGGAGACCGGAGTGCCCCGTCGCTTATTGCCGTGTGCGCGATGATTGCGTCGCTGCCGGCGGCATGTTCGATCTGTTCGGCAAACGTGCGGACGCCCTTCGTAGCCGACGGCCAAGCATAACTTCGGGCGCCACGTCTATGAATCGCAGCACCGCCGCCTTGTGGTTCTCCACGATATTTTAGAGCGCCGCTTAAGAGATGAGCGGCTTCTGGGCGGAGGACGGCGTGACCGCAACGAGCGACAACAGGGTCGGAACGGCAACGAGCCGAAACGGGCGCATGAGGACCTCAAAGGTTGATAAACCGGCAGTAAGGGAAGCAGATTTCCCTGACGGGAATCTCATCCGGTGACCGTCGATGTTGCCCGCCTTCCAGAAACTCCCCATGAATTTGCTCCGCCCTTTTAGAGGCCATCGCCGACACCATGCTGGCGTAGCGGATGGCTTGCAGTGCCATTCGCCCGCCGTCGTTGGTGCGCTTCAGTTCGATCACGACGAGGTTCCTCCCCTTGACGCCGCCGTGCTTTTGATCAGGCCTCTCACATGGACCCGTGGCACCGTCCTAACGGCCGCGGCGCTGGTGGCCGCGGCGCTGGTGGCCGTGGTGCTGTCCTCGGCGACGGCCGGCGCCCAGGCTCGCCACCCAGTGTCGGGCCGTGCGATTGCGCAGGTGATGGGTTACGAAGGCGCGGCCTGGCTCGAGCGGCCCGAGCGCGAGTCCGAGGAGCGGCCGTCGAAGGCCATCAAGGCGCTCGACATCAAGCCGGGCCAAGTGGTGGCCGATGTCGGGGCTGGGTCGGGCTACTACACCGTCCGGCTGGCCGAACGCGTCGGGCCCACCGGCCGCGTGTTTGCCACCGACATCCAGCCGGAGATGCTCTCCCTGCTTCGGTCGCGCGTCGCGCGTGCGCGGCTGGACAACGTCGAGCTGGTGCTGTCCGCGGACGCCGATCCCCGGCTGCCCGAGGGCTTATTCGACCTGGTGCTGATGGTTGACGTCTATCACGAACTGGCGCGTCCTCAGGAGGTCCTGCGCAAGCTGCGCGCGTCGCTGAAGCCGGACGGCCGCCTCGTGCTCGTCGAGTTCCGCAAGGAAAACGCCTGGGTACCTATTCGGGAGGAGCACAAGATGAGCGTGAAGGAAGCGCGGATGGAGCTCGAGGCGGAAGGCTACCGCTTCGATCGCGTCATCGGCGTGCTGCCGTGGCAGCACATCCTCGTATTCCGCCGCTGAAGCGAGGCCTGCATTGCGGGTAGCGCCTCGGCCGCGGCCTTCCATCGCGAGCAGCGAGATGTCATCTTTCAACGGGCCGTCGGACGACGCGCGGAAGGCGGCGAATGTCAATGTCGCGATCGCGCAGCCAGAGCAGGGCGGTGGTGAGTTCCTTCCCGAAATCTTCAAAAACCAGCACGATGCGGACATCGCGCGCAGACGGTGGCTTTGTCCGGATTTCCCGCTCTTATATTCAAGCGAATCTAGCCCCCCCCCCATGATCACATCACTAAAATCCTCCGTGGTTAAGTCAGGCGCCTTGTTTGCCCTTAGCCTGTTCACTCCGACCCATGCCATGGCCGCCGCCAGCGAGCCGAATCTTAGGGCCGACGACCTTGTCGGAGTGACCTTCTGGGTCATCTCGATGGCGCTCGTCGCCGCGACCGCCTTCTTCTTCCTGGAAATCCAGCGCGTCGCGCCGAAGTGGAAGACCTCGTTGACCGTCTCCGGCCTCGTGACCCTCGTCGCCGCGACGCACTACTTCTACATGCGCGAGGTCTGGGTGGCCACCGGCGCGACCCCTACGGTCTTCCGTTACATCGACTGGCTCATCACCGTGCCCCTTCTGATGGTCGAGTTCTACATCATCCTCTCCGCCGTGACCAAGGTCCCGGGCGGCGTGTTCTGGCGCCTGATCATCGGTACCCTGGTGATGCTCGTCGGCGGTTACCTCGGTGAAGCCGGCCTCATGGGTGCTTGGCCCGCCTTCATCATCGGCATGGCCGGCTGGGCCTGCATCATCTACGAGATCTACTTTGGCGAAGCCAGCAAGATCAACGCCGAGTCTGCGACCCCCGCAGTGCAGTCCGCCTTCAAGCTCATGCGCAACATCGTGCTGATCGGCTGGGCCATCTACCCGCTTGGTTACTTCCTCGGCTACCTGACCGGTGGGCCCGCTGCCAACTCGGCCAACGTGCTGAACGTCGTCTACAATCTGGCCGACTTCGTGAACAAGATCGGCTTCGGCGTGATCATCTGGCAGTGCGCTGTCAGCGAAACCGAGAAGCCCTAAGCACCCCTCGTGGGATCGGACGGGATAGGAAGTTCAATCGGGAGAATGTCATGACCGCCTCCGGGCCAGCCTCGCTGAACTTATGGATGGCCCGGCGGGCTATCCTGATGTGCAGCAGGTTCCGCGCCGGCTCATCTATGCCAGCAATGAACAGTCGGTGAATGCGGTCGCCCGGAGTGCCCCGTCGCTTATTGCCGTGTGCGCTCGCGTGCGGTAACCGAGTTGCCTTGGGTTCCCACGATCGTGCCCCGGCAGTTCGCCGCCGTGCAATGGCAGGCGAATGACTCACTCCGGTCGCTGAGAAAGGCACCGTAGTCGAGCGTCAACTCGGTGTCCTTCGGAATCGACCGCCGGGCGACGACGTTCAGTCCATCAAACGCCGTGTTCGGATCGCACGAATGGTTCTGCGGCGCCCAGGCCATGGGGTCCGTCTCCCAGAGCATGAAGACGTTGTCGCTGAGCGGGTAGGCGTACTGCCGGAAAATCTTCTGGTCGTCTGTGCGCCAGCTGTTGTGCACGTGGCGTTGGGTGACGATGCGGTTTGCACGCCCTTCACCGACGAACACAACATCGCCGGCGCTGATGTTCCGCGTCGCGAAGATCCCGTAGCCGGCGATGGCGTTGCCGCGCACGGCGTACGCCTTCTGACGGCGACGGTGCCGCGCGATGCCCTCGGCGATGATCCGCTCAGCGAACCCGCTTTGGCCCAGTGGGTCGTACTTGAGGATGTAGTCGGCAGACCCTTCGTACCCGCCGGCGTAAAATACCGAGCAGGTGAAGTTGACTTCGAGAAAGTAGATGTTGTCGGCCGCGTCCACGCGAAAATCCATCCGACCGTAGCCCACGGCCTCGAAGCCGCGAAACACCTGCATCGCCGCATCCCGTACCCGCGCGGCGAGCGCCGCATCGTGCACGGGGATGTTGGCGTTGGGGTGCAGCTCGGACGTCTTGTTGGCGTAGGTCTTGTACTTGATGGGAGTGGGGAAGACGTACTCGACCGGCGTGAGCGCAATCGGGTCGCCGCGCTCGTCTGGACTCGCGACGATGAGCACCGTCAGTTCGCGTCCTTCGATGTATTCCTCAACCAACACGTCGCGGAACTCGGCGTGCATCGCGGCCACTTGCCGGTCGAGCGATTCGCGATCGCGGACGAGCGACCGCGCGTCTATGCCGCGGCTGTCGCCCGCGTGCGCCGCCTTCACAAAGAGCGGAAACGTCAGGTCGGCCGCGACCAGATCCACCGGTTGGTCGGTAGTGGCCAATAGGTATTTCGGCGTGCGGACCCCTGCGGCGTACGCGACGTACTTCATCAGCGTCTTCGGTACGTCGTAGTAGGTAGACGACGGGCCGGTAAAGGGAAGATTCAGCCGCTCGAGCGCATCGATGACGTCGATGCCCGGTACGTCCCACTCGGGGTAGCCTTCGCAGAGATTGAGAAAGCAGTCGTAGCCCTGCGTCGACAGCGCCTTGAGGTCGCGAAAGGTGAATCGCTTGTCGAGTTTCACATGATCGACGGTGTGGCCCGCGAGGATCGTGGTCAGGTCGCGATACGGATCCCACGTGCCGTAGTCCACGTCCGACGCCGAGTAGTCGGGCTGCAGAACACAGATCTTCATGCGGGCATCCTGGCGCTGGTGTCGGCGACGACGCGCGAGCGCGGTGCGGGCGCCGCGCAATCCATGATCTCGCGTAGCAGTCCGTGGAACGGCCGTTCGGCAAACCGGAGGATCGCACCGATCGAGGTGTAGTTCTCGTCTTCTGAGAGCCCGCACTGCGCGTTGACTTCGAGCACGTAGAGGTCGCCGGTCGCCGCGTCCATCCTCAGATCCACACGACCATAGCCTTGGCCGCCGACCGACGCGTACGCGGCCCAGCTGATGTCGGAGATCTGCTGCTGCAGCTCGGCGGCCGCCGGCTGGTATTCCCAGAGCGAGGTGCCATCGGCCATCGGCGATTCCTTCTCGTGCACTTCCCACAACCGGTCGAACGAGAGGAACTGCTCGTTCGGTGGGAGCGCCGCGTGAAAAACGCGTTCGACCGGCGGATAGATGGTGCTGGAGTCCGCCGAGTCCGACGAACCGACAATGAACGTGGTGAACTCTGGGCCAACGATGTAACGCTCCACGAACACGCCACCGTCGGCGAGGTTCCAGCCGTGGTAGCCGTCGTGTAGCAGTTGCAGCTGCTCGGCGAGCGCATCGTCCGTGTGCACGACCGACTGGATCGTGATGCCCATGCTGCCGGCAGAGACCGCCGGCTTCACGATGAGCGGCCGGCCGTGCCGTTCGAAGAGCCCGTCGAGCGTGGCGCCGTGCGCCAGCGCATCCCACGGCGGGGTCGGCACACCGGCGCGCTCGAACGCGCGCTTCATGTCGACCTTGGACGTGGTGATCTGATAAAAGTGTTCGTCCGAGCCGGTGTAGCGAAGCCCGACGGCATTGAGGTATCGGATCACCGAGATGCCGGGGACGGCGTTGATCTCGTCCCCATCGCAGAGGTTGAAGACGAGCGGTGTCTGGGTCGCGGACTCGGCGACGATCCGGTCAATCACGGCGCGGAACGTCTTCGTGGTCACCGGTTCCCAGCGCCAGTCTGTCTCGAGGGCGGCGAATGCCCGCTCGAATTCAGCGCGACCCGCACTGAAGTCGTAGTAATAGTCGAGCGTGGCGTCAGTGGTCTCGACGGCCGGCACGAGCACCCAGACGACGATCGGCCTGTCGTGGGTGGTGCGACCTGATTGTGCCGGGGGGTTCATTGCCGCAGAAATCAATACCGTTGCCGCGATCTCCGCGACTGGTGATGCCAAGGCACGGTGGCGGGGTCCAACGTCTGGACCTGGCGGGCGTCTGTCGGTGCCGCTGTACGCGAGCCACATTGCATCAATTCCTCCACCGGGGCTTTCCCTCGTGCGTCGTCCACTGATTTCGCTCTCCCTCGCGCTACTCTCCAGCGCGCCGCTTGTCGCCCAGTCACCCTTCGATGCGCTGCACGTCCGGTCCGTCGGGCCCGCCGTGATGGGTGGCCGCATCCACGACGTCGAGGTGGACCCGCGCGATCCGTCCATCATTTACATCGGTGCCGCAGCCGGCGGGATGTGGAAAACCACAAACAAGGGCACCACCTGGGCGCCCATTTTCGATGGTCAGCCAGATAACACCTTCGGTGACATCGCGATCTTTGGCGGTGACTCGCGAATCGTCTGGGCCGGCACGGGTGAGCAGAACAACCGGCAGAGCTCGTCGTGGGGCGGGGGCGTGTACCGCTCCACGGACGCCGGCGCGACCTGGTCGTTCATTGGGCTGAAGGCATCGGGCAGCATTGGACGCGTGCTGCTGCACCCTATCGATCCGAACGTCGCGTGGGTCGCTGCGGTCGGAAATCTTTGGAAACCGAACGCCGAGCGCGGCGTGTTCAAGACCACGGATGCTGGGCGCACGTGGACGAAGTCGCTGTATGTAGATTCGCTCACCGGCGCGAATGAGGTCGCAATGGACCCGCGCGATCCCAACGTGCTCTATGCGTCCACGTACCAGCGGCTCCGCACGGTGTATGGATTCAACGGCGGCGGCCCGGGCAGTGCGCTCTGGAAGTCGACCGATGGCGGAGCAACGTGGCGGAAGATCGAGAACGGGATTCCGGCCGGCGAAAAAGGCAGAATCGGCATCGCCGTGGCGAAGTCGAATCCGAACGTGGTGATCGTGACGGTCGAGCATCAGACCGGCTCGGGCCTCTATCGCTCCGACGATGCCGGTGCAAACTGGCGACGCACGAGCAGCAGCAACCCGCGTCCGATGTATTACAGTCATCCGTTCATCGATCCCACGACCGACCAGCGCGTCTGGCTGATGGGCGTGCAGCCGATGAAGAGCGAGGACGGCGGCACGACGTTCGATCAGATGCCGAATGCGCCAACCTACGACCTCGGGCTCAAAGACGATCATCACGTGCTCTGGGTTGACCCGCGAGACAGTCGCCATCTGCTCCTCGGCGGCGACGGCGGATTGCACGAGAGCTGGGACCTCGGCTACACCTACAACCGGCTCAACGGCTTCGCGATCGCGCAGTTCTACCGGATCGCCGTGGACAACCGCGATCCCTACTTCATCTATGGTGGCTTGCAGGACGCGCACTCGTGGATGGGACCGAGCGCCACGAACCACTGGCTCGGCATCCTGAATAGCGATTGGAAGCAGATTGGCTTCAGCGATGGTACTGGCCAGGCGGTGGACAAAAGGGGTCACCGCTACGTGTACTCGACGTCGAGCGGCGGCAGTCTCACCCGCGTGGATGCCGAGACGGGCGACCGGTATGAGATCCAGCCAGTCGCCCCTCCGGGCGAGTCGTATCGCTTCGACTGGACCGCGCCGATCGTCGCGTCGACGCACACCGCGGGCACCGTGTATCTCGGTGCCAACAAGTTGCTAATCTCGAAAAACTTCGGCTCCACCTGGACCGCGACCGCCGATCTGACGCGCAAGGTCAATCGGGACACGCTCCGCCTAGCCGGCGTGCTCAATACCGACATTCGTCTCTCCCGGAACGACGGCGAGTCGAACTACAGCGAAATCACCGCGATGGCCGAGTCGCCGATCGATCCGCTCGTGCTCTGGGTCGGTACCGACGACGGCAACGTGCAGCTGTCTCAGGACGGGGGAAAGAGTTGGAAGGAACTGAGCGGCGCCATCGCCGGCGTGGCGAACGGCAGCTTCGTCGATCGCGTCATCGCATCCGGCGCATCGCGCGGCACCGCGTTCGTGACGTTCGACAATCACCGGATCGGTGATTTCACGCCGTACATCTTCCGCACCACGGACTTCGGCAAGTCGTGGAAGCGTGTGTCCACTGGACTGCCCAGCGACGCGCCAGTGCGCAGTATTGCTGAGTATCCCGGCAAGGCGAACGTGTTGTTCGCTGGAACTGAGCGGCATGTCTTCTTCACGACCGACAGCGGTGCCAAGTGGTCGCGGCTCGCGACGAACCTGCCGACCACGCGCTATGACGACATCATCGTCCATCCGCGCACCAAGGACATCGTGTTTGGCACGCACGGTCGTGCCATCTGGGTGCTGGACGACGCGAGCCCGTTCGCCGAGTGGACCGATGCGGTCGCGGCAAAAAAGGCGCACCTCTTCACCGTTCGGCCTGCGACGATTATCAACTACTGGGCCGACGTGTCCACCGCCGCGCAAGGGATCTACGCTGCGGAAAATCCGGTTGAAGGCGCCGTGTTGAGCTATCACCTCTCGCGGCCGGCGCAACTCGTCAAGTTCACCGTGACGAATGCTACGAACCGTGTGATTCGTGAACTGTCCGGTCCGATGACGGCGGGCACCGTGCATCGCGTGAACTGGGACCTACGGTACGCGCCGGCTTCCGGCGGTGGCGGAAGCGGTGGTGGTGAAGACGAGCCGCCGAGCGGCGCCGGCGGCATGACGCCTCCTCCGGCAGCAGCGGGCGGTCGGGGCGGCCGGGCAGGCGGTGGAGGCGGTGGAGGCGGTGCAGGCGGACAGGGCGGGCGGGCCGGTGGGCCAACGCGCGTCACAATCCCGATCCCTGCGCACAACATCGGCGCACGCGGCTTCTACGTCTCGCCGGGTACGTACACGGTGACGATGGAAGTCGATGGCGAGAAGCAAACCCGTACGTTCGAAGTACGTGCCGATCCCGCGTTGATGGAAACGCTTGCCGATCACAAGGCGCGTGAAGCGTTCTTGCTCGAAGCCCAAGAGGTACAGGCGAAACTCGAGGCGGCCACGACGGCCTTTCGCGCGCGGCTCGCGGCGGCGACTGGTGCTGACGCGACGCGGCTGACGGCGCTCGGTCAGAAGGTTGGCATTCCGGTCGGCGCGCCAGCGGCCGGACGTGGCGGACGCGGTGGTCGGGGCGGCGGTGGACCGGCCGCGGCGCTCGGCGGGCTGGCTGGTCAGTGGAACGGCAATGGTGCTCGCCACGGTGGTCTGCAGGCACCGACCGGAACACAGCGCGCGCTGCTGGCAACGGCGAAGGCCGCACTGGCCGAGCTGGAAAAGGAAATCGCGCGAAAGCCATAGGCTCCCGCGCGAGCGTTCACTGATTCAGCTCGTCCACGGTTGTTTGCTCATCTCTGCGAGGTCTCCGTGCGGTTTTCTGTGACTCTTCGCGGTTACGCAGTAGCATTGTGCGCTGTCGCGGTGCCGATCGTCGCCGTGCCGATCGTCGCGGTGCCAGCGCAGGGGACGTCGCGTACCACCGTCGTGATGCTCGGTACCGGCAGCCCGATCCCCGATCCGGACCGCGCGGGCCCGTCGGTGGCGATCGTGGTCGACTCCATTGCCTATCTCTTTGACGCCGGTGTCGGCGTCGTGCGTCGCGCGTCGGCGGCTGGCAAGGCAGGCATCTCCGCCTTCAACGCACCCAACCCGCGTGCGCAGCCGAATCCGCGGTTCGAAGCGATCTTCATCACGCACCTGCATTCCGACCACACGATGGGCCTCGCCGACGCGATCTTCACGCCCTGGATTCAGGGAAAGCGCGAGCCGGTGAACATCTACGGTCCTTTCGGTCTGCACTATCTCGTGCAGACGGTCCTCGACGGCAATGCCGAGGACATCGCCGAGCGTGTGGCGTCGCCGGGCGGGCCGTCACGCGATGGATGGAAGGCGCAGGTGCACGAGGTGGCAGCTGGTGAGGTGTTCCGCGATTCGCGCATCAGGGTCCGGGCGTTCCAGGTGCCGCATAGCGAGTGGCCGAACGCCTACGGCTATCGCATCGACACGCCCGACCGCTCGATCGTGATTTCTGGCGACACGCGCGAGTCGGACGCCGTGGCGCAGGCCTGCGACGGCTGCGACCTGCTGATCCACGAAGTTTTTTCTGACTCCGGTTTCACGACCGTTCCGGCCGCGCGTCAGCCGTATCACGCGGCGGCGCATACAGGCGGCACGGCGGTTGGCCGGGTGGCGACCAAGGCCCGCGCCAAGATGCTCGTGCTGACGCACCAGCTCTTCTTCGGCGCCTCCGATGCGCAACTCCTGCGTGAGGTCCGGGCAACATTTGCTGGCCTAGTGGTCAGCGCGAAGGACCTGGATCGCTACTAGCGGCGCATCGCGTGGTGCTCCGCTATACTGCGAGTGTTAGCCGACAGGGGTGCCCGCTTCGATGCGGGCTGAGATCACACCCTGAAACCTGATCCGGTTCGTACCGGCGGAGGGAGAGCGGCATGATGCAGACCCGCGTCATTGCGCATTCCACAATTGGAGTTCTTGCTGCGGCAGCCGCGCTGTGCGGCTCCGTGGCCTCGGTCGCATCTGCCCAGGGCGGACGTGCGTTGGTTGAAGTGCGCGACACGACCGTCGCGGCGGCCGCGGCGAAACGCGACACGCTCGAGTCCGTGGTTGTGCGCGCGACGCGTTCGCCAGCGGCGCCGGGTGCCGCGCGCAGCACGATCACGCGCGCACAGTTGCAACGCAGGGCCGCGGGGCAGGACGCGCCGCTCATCGTCGCCACGACGCCATCGGTCACCGTCTATTCGGACGCTGGTGGCTACTCGGGCTACAGCTACATCCGATTGCGCGGGCTCGATCAGACGCGGCTGAACATCACGATCGACGGGGTGCCGCTCAACGATCCCGAAGATCAGGTGCTCTACTTCTCCAACGTCCCAGACTTCCTCGGCAGCATTGGCTCGGTTGACGTGGGCCGCGGCGTGGGCGCCAGTACGTTCGGCACTGCCTCGTTCGCCGGCTCACTCAACTTTCAATCGGTCCCACTGGCCACGACGCCGCAGTCGGCACAGGCCGAGCTCTCCGCAGGATCGTTCGGAACCTGGCGGGCGAGCCTGCAGGGTGCGACCGGCGTGGGTGCGAAAGGGCTCGCGGCCTACGGACGGTTCAGCCGGCAGGGAACCTCGGGCTACCGTGAACATTCCGGTAACGATGCGTGGTCGGGATTCGGTTCGATCGCCTGGTTCCGTGAACGGGATGCATTGAAGCTCACCGCGTTTGCGGGCCATTCCGGTACCCGGCTTGCCTACTACGCCGAATCCGAGGCCGACCTGAAGGTCAATCGGCGGCAGAATTCGCTTTCCGAGTCCGAGGGCGATCGCTTCCACCAGGAAATGGTCAGCGTGCAGTACGCCCGCTCCTTGGGCGCAGGGTTCGATGCCACGCTGATGGCGTACCGCAACTCGGCCGCTGGCGCGTACGACGTGAGTTTTGGTGCGGCGCCGGGCGGTGGTGGGCTCACGCTCGCGAACTACGGACTCGCGCACGTCTGGCATGGCGCCACGGCAGCCCTGACCTGGGCCGTTGCGGACATCTCGATCGCCGCTGGGGCCACGGCCACGGACTACCATCGCGACCACTGGCTCGCCATGCGGCCCACGCTCACGATTCGCGACTACACCAACACCGGCGTGAAGCGCGATGCCGCGGGATTCGTCAAGTTCGCGTGGGCGAGCGGTCCAGTGCGTGTCGCGGCCGACCTCAACCTGCGTCACGCGGCGTGGCGGTACCGCCCGTCGGCAAACGCTGGCATCGCCGTGCAGGAACTCTCCTGGAACTTTGCCAGCCCGCGGGCCGGCATCACGTGGGCGATCTCGTCGAACACATCGCTCTTCGCCTCGGCTGGCCGCACCATGCGTGAGCCCGCCCGCGGCGATCTCCTCGCCGGCGCCGATGACCTGAACACTGGCAACGCCGCCGATCTGCTCCCGCTGACGCGCGTGCGACCCGAGCAGGTGGACGACCTCGAGGCAGGCGCGACCTGGCGGCACGACCGCGGCACGCTTACCGCCAACCTATTCGACATGCAGTTCCGCAACGAGATTGCCGCGATCGGCGCGTTGTCGCTCACCGGGAGCCCGCTCCGCAAGAATGTGCCGCGCAGTTACCGCCGCGGGGTGGAGCTCGATGGTAGCTACGATTTCGGCGCGCAGGGCACGCTTTCAGCAAACGTCGCGGTGCTGCGCGCCAAGATCGCCGAATTTGTCGATGACGATGCCGGCGTGACGTATCGCAACGTCGAGCCGCTCATGAGTCCGCCGCTCATCGCCAACCTGCGGTGGGACGTTCCGCTCACTGGACCCTGGTCGGCGTCGATCGCGGGACGCTACGTGGACCGCGCCCACCTCGCCAACGATGGCAACGCCTCGTTGGTGGCGCCGGCATACTCGCTCGTGGATCTCGCGCTGCACTGGTCGCGCGCCGGGCGTGAGATTCGCGTAGAGCTCAACAACGCGCTCGACGCCAACGCTTTCGCCGGTGGGTACACCGACGGCACGGCGCGGTACTTCTACCCGATCGCGACCCGCAACATCCTCGTCACGCTCCGGACACCGCTCGGCTTTTAGCGGGCCAGCACCAACCCCGCGCGGCGTGTGATCAGGCTTCGGTCGACTCCGCGCCGCGTTCACGTACGCGGGCGAAGAAGCGGGCGAAGGTGCGCGAGACCAGCGCGGAGCAGATGCCAAGGAGCCCGGCGAACGCGAGAGTGAGCAGGTAGACGGCGATCGGCTTCGTCTGCAGCACGGCCCCAACAGTCGCCGCCACGGTGCTGACGGGGCCGCGGATGGCGTCGTACATCAGGAGGCCGCTCCATGCGATGATCGCGCCGAACCCTGCGACGACCGGGCCGGCGCTGTCCCTGTACGTGAGCGCGCCAAACACCGCACCGGCAACCGGAATAGCCCACCAGCCGATCATGCTCGCCAGCACCATCGCCACGGACACGAGCACGGTGCGCATCAGGAGATGACGCATCATGGCGCCTTCTTCAATAGGAGCCGCGACGATGTCTTCGCTGTCGGGAGATCGGCGGCGGTGCGGGGGAAGGGGAGTGAGTCGAGCGTGCCCGCGCTCCACTTGTCGAGTAGGTCGGTGTAGCGTGGACTGATAGGGTTCCCCGACTGGCCGCCAGGGTAGACGCCCCAGCCGCGGACTTCATCGCCCAACTCGACGACCATGCGCCAACTCGCTCCGTGGTTGCCATCACCAGAAGAGGGGCTCACCGATCCTGGGCCGCCAGTGACCGGCACGTTCGGACGGCCCAGCGCGGCAATACCGCCTAGGTGCCGCACCGACGCGCGGCGGTTGAGCCCCCAACGCCACGTGTCGCCCGGCTGGCCGAGGCGTTGCACGAGTGTGCGATACGCGGCCAATACACTCGCCCGGATGATGTCGTCGCGCCGCTCGCGGACGTCCGGCGTCCGCTGGTCATCCCACCACGGGTTCGTTGGATCCTGCATGAGTTGGAGCAGGACCACATTCTGCGGCGTGTCCACCCGACGTGGGAGCGGTTCGCCAACTGTCCCACCGGCACGCAGTTCGTCCCACGTGCGCGCGGCGAGTTCGGCGAGCGTCGTTTCGTACAACACGGCCGCCCTGTTGTCCGCGTCAAATGTGCCGTCCCAGTCGCGGAGCAGGCGTGACGCATTCGCGAACAAGGAATCGCGGCCGGTAGCGTCGGCCTCCACCATCATCGGCAGGAAGTACTTCGTCTGCGCGCTCACCGGCGTGGTCTGGATGCGACGCATCGCATCGGGCGTGACGGCTGAATCGGCGCGCAGCATCTCGTTGATGCGTATCGCACGCCATGGCGACGGCCAGTCCCAGCCGATATAGCGTGGATCGACCCGCGGATCTTTTGGCTGTTGGTTCGCCGACACGACGAAGCCTTGCGGCGGATCGTAGGCCTGCGGATACTCTGCGAGCTTCCACCATCCCTGCCAGTCACTGGCGCTCTTCGATCCGTCGAGCAGCAGGTCTCCGCGCACAGCGCCCCTGCCGCGAACCGGGAAGTGGCCGGTTGAGCGTATGGCGATATGGCCGCCGCGATCTGCGGAGACGAAGTTCTGCGCCGGAGCGAAGAAGTCGTTCGTCGCTTCCCAGAGTTCCTTGACCGACTTCGACCGTGCGGCACCGAGGAACGGCCCGGTGATGTCGTCACCATCATTGATGGTCCACCGACGCGAAATCCACTGGCCGCCGGCGTGCAACATTGATCCGCGATGCGATTCCCTGATCGTGTCGGTGCTTATCACACGGCCGCCCTTGCCGCGAATCGCTTCAACGCGATACGTGAGCGCGCGCCACGCGCCATCCACCCGGTAACGCGTTGGATGCGTGGAATCGTCAACCGTCTCGACGAAATAGTCGGCGACATCGGCGCCCGTGTTGGTCTCGGACCAGGCCACGTCACGATTGAATCCGATGGGCGGAATCGGCGCACCGGGAATTGTGACGCCATACACATCGAGCGTATCGGGCACGACGATGTGCGCTTGGTACCAGATGGATGGCAGCGTGAGCGCGAGGTGCGGGTCGCCGGCCAGTAGCGCGTTGCCCGCCGCCGTGCGTCGTGGGGACACGGCCCAGTTATTGCTGCCCACCGCCACATCGTCGAGCTGTGCTTCGTTCGCGGCTCCGGCCAGCGTGCGCGCCGATTCCAGTAACGACATCGCGATGCTTAACTTGCCCGAATCAGGTCGGGCCGGCGGAGGAACCTTCCGGAAGTCCATTCGCGCCGCGCGCTGGCCGTTGGGTTGGATCGGTTCCTGGATCGGATTGTCGCGCGGGAAGAGCGCGTCCGCGGCGTCACGACCGATCAACGCCTCAATCGCGCCCCGTCGCAGTTCGCCTTCGGAATAGGCGAGCGTGAGTCCCATCCGCGCGAACAGGTATGCCGTGTACACTGGCTCCCACCGCTGCGGTCGCGCGCCAAGCAGCCTGAACTCGAACGGGATGTCGTCGTCCGTCATCGCGTCGATGTAGGCGTTCACCCCCTGCGCGTACGCCTCGGTGAGCGTGCGTCCGGCCGACTGCGGGCCGAGGGCTTCGTATCCGCGGCGGGCAAATGCCGCGAGTCCCTGCGCGCGGGCTTCGCGGTCGACGGCGACTGCGCGGTCGCCGACGAGT
>Ga0049085_10000395_pt1 | contig 17377 bp, 16 predicted proteins | sample GreLakmeSU08MSRF_FD_66721 | JGI IMG/M metagenome (GOLD analysis project Ga0049085, IMG submission 66721) | Freshwater lentic microbial communities from great Laurentian Lakes, MI, USA - Great Lakes metaG SU08MSRF | ecosystem: Environmental > Aquatic > Freshwater > Lake | place: Great Lakes... | reverse complement strand
CGTTCGCCGAAACTCGTGCGATCGCCGATGCCACCCGAAGTCGCGCTATCGGGGCTGGTGCAAGCGCCGTTGTCAGAACCCGTCAATAAAAAGTTATTGGCGTCAAGATTTTCGGTGTTTAAATCCCATTCTGAGCCGAGTGGCGAGTCGTCTTCGCTTGACTTTTGTGCGGATGGTTTGTCGAGGGTGACCACGAGGCGTTGGTTGATGCGACCGTTGATCCACAGCAAGCCGAGCGCACTTGTGACCAAAGTAAGAACTATAAAAATATTGAAAACCAATATGAAATAATGCAGTTTTGGTCGCGCACGAACGCCAGTTTTTGCTCTTGTACCCCGCGCCATGTTGTGATTAGTTTAGTGGTGAAGCCAGCATGACTTGAGCAGAAATCTCTGCAGAATCACCCTTTGCATCAGACACAATAAATTCGATTTCTTGTAACGAACCGGCGTTGCGCAGATCTGAAAGGTTTGATTGCAACATCGACACTGTTTTTGCGTCGGCAGTCACGATTAATTTTGCAACAGCCGCACGCTGCGAAACTTTGGCCTCAGTTTTTGCTCGCCGCACGGCGGCAAGCACGATGCAAATTGCGTCGAGACCAAATACCCCCTCAGGGTCAACGTTGAAACTAGCCAGCGTCTCGATGGTCGTTGGCCAAGCGGCTTTATGAATCGAGCCTGACTGCCACCACGACCAAACTTCTTCTGTCGCAAACGGCAACATCGGTGCAAGAAGACGCTGAATGATGCCGAGAGCGCGCTGCAATGAAACTCGTGCCGACGAAGAATCTTGATTTTCGCCATAGCTACGCATCTTGACAAGTTCAACGTAGTCATCACAGAACCACCAGAAAAATGCCTCGGTGCGTTCGAGCGCGCGAGCGTAGTCGAATTGTTCGAGAGCCGCTGTGGCTTCACCGACAATGTCGGCAAGTTTCAGCAACATCGCTTGGTCAACCAAATCTTTTGGTTGACTGTCGAGTGCATCAATCGAACCTGCACCTAATACGAACTTCGACAAGTTGAGTAATTTCGTCGCAAGTTTGCGACCGACTTTCATTTGTTCTTCGCTGAACGCCGTGTCTACACCGGGTCGCGCACATGCCGCCCAATATCGAACGGCGTCGCTGCCGTATTGGTCGAACAAATCAGACGGTGTCACCACGTTGCCTTTTGATTTCGACATTTTTTTACGATCTGGGTCGAGAATCCAACCTGAAAGCGAGGCGTTTCGCCATGGCGAGTAACCATGTTCGAAATTTGAACGCACCATCGTGGCGAAAAGCCAAGTGCGAATGATGTCGTGACCCTGCGGGCGAACATCCATCGGGAAAATTCGCTCGAATAAATCACTGTCGTCAACCCAACGCCCTGCTATTTGAGGCGTGAGTGATGAAGTCGCCCAGGTGTCCAAAATGTCGGGTTCGCCGACGAAGCCGTTCGGCTTACCGCGTTGCTCAGATTCAAAACCATTCGGCACGTCGGTGCTCGGATCAACGGGCAACTGCGCAGTCGTAGGCACGAGTGGATTCTCATAAATTATTTGGCTGTTTGCGTCGAGGCGATACCACAGCGGTATCGGTACACCGAAAAATCGCTGACGACTGACGAGCCAGTCGCCGTTTAATCCGCCCACCCAATTTGCATATCTGTGCTGCATGAAATCAGGATGCCATGTCAACTCGTCACCGCGTGCGAGCAATTTTTCGCGCAACTTTTCGTCACGTCCACCATTGCGGATGTACCACTGTCGACTTGTAACAATCTCGAGTGGTCGGTCACCTTTTTCGTAAAACTTCACCGGGTGAGTAATTGCACGCGGCTCATCAATGAGTTCGCCCGTCTCGCGCAAAATTTCAACCGTCAGAGTTTGCGCTTGTTTCACCGTTTTTCCGGCGAGCCTCGCATATTGCTTGCGTGCATCGGTCGACATTATTTCTGGAGCGTCGGCAACAAATCGACCGTCGCGACCGATCGTCGGGCGAGTTTCAAGATTTAGTTCACGCCACCAAATAACGTCGGTCAAGTCACCAAATGTGCAAACCATGGCGATGCCCGAACCTTTGTCTGGTTGGGCCAGCGGGTGGGCGTGCACTGGTACTGAAACATTGAAAATTGGCGTGTGCGCAATTTTGCCAAACAAATGTTGATATCGCACATCGTCTGGGTGGGCGACTAGACCAACACACGCGGCGATCAACTCAGGTCGAGTCGTTTCAACAACAAACTCACTTCGTGTCTCATCGGGCACATGAAATTTTAATTTGTGAAACGCGCCCGGCCGCTCGCGATCTTCAAGTTCAGCCTGCGCGACTGCCGTGCCAAAGTCAACATCCCAAAGTGTTGGTGCTTCTTGCGTGTAAGCCTCACCACGTTCGAGGTTTCGCAAAAACGCCGTTTGTGCGGTGCGTCGTGCGTGTTCGCTGATTGTCGTGTAGAGCAAACTCCAATCAACCGAAAGACCGAGTCGCCGAAACAAATCTTCGAAGACTTTTTCATCTTGTGCCGTGAGTTCATCGCACAACTCGATGAAATTCGGTCGCGATACCGGCACGGGTTTTGCATCTTTGGGCGGATCACCCCTGAACGGCGGTTCGAAACCGGCGACATATTTCAGCGACGGGTCGCACGAGACACCGTAAAAATTTTGCACTCTGCGCTCGGTTGGTAACCCGTTGTCATCCCATCCCATCGGATAAAAAACAGATTTACCGCGCATTCGCCAAAATCGAGCCAACGTGTCGGTGTGCGTGTACGAAAACACGTGCCCCATGTGCAGCGAACCGCTGACAGTTGGCGGTGGTGTATCGATTGAAAAGATATTTTCACGTTTCGCGCTGCGGTCAAATCGGTAAGCGTCTTCTTGCTCCCATTTTGTGATGAGCCGAGCCTCGAGACCATCGAGAGTTGGCTTATCGGGCACGCGTGACATGACGAAATAACGGTACTCGCCTATCCTTAAACATCGTGCTTAATCTCTTTGACACAGCGACTTCGCAAATTCGCCCGCTCAAACAGCGCGTTGATGGGCAATTAAGCATTTACCTTTGTGGGCCGACTGTCTACGGCCCGCCACACATCGGGCACGGGCGAGCGACGTTGGTTTACGACATTTTACGTCGTTATCTCGAGTGGACTGGCGTCAAGGTGCGACTCGTTTCAAATATCACAGATATCGACGACAAAATTATTGATCGTGCAACTCGCGAGAATCGACCGTGGCTCGACATTGCCCAGAAATGTGAAAGCGTGTGGTTCGAGTCGATGGGTCGTCTCGGAGTATTGCGGCCGACAGATGTGCCGCGCGCGACCGAGTATGTCGATCAAATAGTCGGATTAATTGCCGATCTTGTCGCCAAAGATGCCGCATACGCGACTGATGACGGCATATATATGAGCACAAGTGTCGTGGCTGATTATGGTTTGCTCGCGCACCAAAATATTGACGACATGTTGGCGGGTGGTGGTGATCGCAATGTGTTCGGCGCTGATCAAAAAAAGCATCCTGCAGATTTTGTGTTGTGGAAGTTTTCAAAACCTGGTGAGCCAGCATGGTCGTCACCATGGGGTGAAGGTCGACCAGGTTGGCACAGCGAGTGCGTCGTGATGAGTCTTGAATTGCTCGGCGAAGGTTTTGATTTGCATTGTGGTGGTGCTGACCTGCGGTTTCCGCATCACGAAAACGAACGCGCACAGGCGGTCGCTCTTGGTAAAAAGTTTGCACAGCATTGGATGCACAATGGTTTTGTCGTTGACACCGAAGGTGAAAAAATGTCAAAAAGTTTGGGCAACGTAACTAACTTGCCTGATTTGTTAGATCGTTACGATGCGCGCGCTTACCGCATGTTGTTGTTGCAAACCCACTATCGGTCACCTGTCAAAGTTGGCCTTGACAACATTGACGCTTCGGTCAACGCGCTTGCTGGTGTCGATTCGTTTGCTGCGCGTACGAGTTCGTTGGCGTCAATGCCCGACAGCGCGACCCTCGATGCATTTCGTGCGGCAATGAACGACGACTTGAACACACCAGTGGCGATGGGTGTGATGTTTGATGCGATTCGTCGCGCGAATACGGCTGTTGATTCTGGTGACGTGAAAACTGCCACAGCCGTCGCGGCAGCCGTGCGCGAAATGTGCATCGCGGTCGGTCTACAACTTGATGTTGCCAAAGAAATTGGTGCCGATGCATTGGCTCTTGCCGTTGCGCTTGATGCGGCTCGTGCGGCAAAAGACTTCGCCAAAGCCGATGCCTTGCGCGCCGAATTGAAGGCACTCGGTTATCTCGTGGAAACCACCAAGGCAGGCACAGCCCTACGACACGGATAACTTATACCTATGGCCGATTTTTCACTTTCACTTAATGATGACCAACTGCAAATTAAAGACTGGATTCACGAATTTGCGGTAGACACGATTCGCCTCGCCGCTCACGAGTGGGACGAACGCGAAGAGTTTCCGTGGCCAGTTGTGCAAGAAGCCGCCAAGATCGGTCTCTACGGTCTTGACTTCATCATGAACGCAATGGCCGACCCGACTGGTTTGACGATGGTTGTTGCAATCGAAGAATTATTTTGGGGCGACGCCGGCATTGGCATGGCGATCATGGGTTCGGGTCTTGCTGCTGCAGGCATCGCCGGCAACGGCACGCCAGAACAAATGATGGAGTGGGTGCCACAGTGTTACGGCACGGCTGACGATGTAAAACTCGGTGCGTTCTGCGTGAGCGAACCTGACGCAGGCAGTGATGTTTCTAACTTGCGCACGCGTGCTGTTTACGACGAAGCAAACGATGAATGGGTTTTGAATGGCACAAAAGCGTGGATCACAAACGGTGGCATTGCTGATGTTCACGTTGTAGTTGCCGCCGTAGACCCAGAACTTAAAGGTCGCGGTCAAGCGAGTTTCGTTGTGCCACCAAAAACAAAAGGTCTTAGTCAGGGTCAGAAATATTTGAAGCATGGTATTCGCGCCAGCCACACCGCCGAAGTTGTGCTCGAAGATGTTCGCGTGCCAGGTCGCTGCCTGCTTGGCGGCAAAGAAAAACTTGACGCCAAACTCGCGCGCTATCGCGAAGGCACATCGAGTGGCAAGCAACCAGCGATGGCAACGTTCGAAGCAACTCGCCCGGCTGTTGGTGCTCAAGCACTTGGTGTTGCACGCGCCGCGTACGAGTTTGCACTTGACTACGCCAAAGAGCGCAAGGCATTCGGCAAGCCGATCGTTATGCACCAGGCAATTGCGTTCAAGTTGGCGAACATGATCACCGAGATTGATGCGGCGCGTTTGTTGATTTGGCGAGCGTCTTGGCTTGCCAAAAACGGTGGCTACAAAAACGCCGAGGGTTCACAAAGCAAGTACTACGCATCAGAGATGGCTGTCAGGGTCACAAATGATGCAATTCAAATTCTTGGTGGTTACGGCTACACGCGCGAATACCCGGTCGAGCGCTGGCACCGTGACGCAAAGATTCACACCATCTTTGAGGGCACCTCAGAAATTCAGCAGCTGGTAATTGCTCGTGCGATCTCTGGCATGCGAGTCGAGTAATTAGGTTTCGACACGGGCAAGGTCTCGTAGTCGAACAGGTAGAATTAGATCGTGCGTGAATCGTTCGGAACTGTTGAAGAGATGTACCTCGAGGGTCTCGAGATGAAGCGTGCTCAGATTCGGCGTGAAAATCCTGAATTTGATGATGATGCAGTCGAGGAATCTCTTCAGCGTTGGATCATTGAACGTCCGATGGACGCTCCAGGTCGTGTCATCAATCTGTGAGTCTTCTTTCCACAGCCGCTGAAGTACTTGCTTCACTGCGACAAGAGAACATCAAAGGGTGCCTCATAGGTGGGCTTGCAGTTTCTGCCCGGTGCGACCCTCGCTTTACACTCGACATAGACCTCGCAGTCGTTATTGATACAGATGCTCAAGCCGAGAGCATCATGCATGCGTTGGCGGCGAGGGGATTACGAACGTTGGGAATTGTTGAGCAGGAAAGTGTCGGTCGTATGGCCATGGCTCGGCTCTCAACCGATGACGGTCTCAGCATTGACCTTTTGATTGCGTCATCGGGCATTGAAGCAGAAGTTGTTGCAAATGCTGAAACACTTGAAGTAGCGCGAGGAGTCTTGTTGCCTGTGGCCCGCTCGGGCCACCTCATCGCGCTGAAATTGTTGTCAGTCGCACCCGGTCGCGAGACAGATTCAGCTGATTTGCGAAACCTCGCTGCAGTTGCAACAGAGGATGAATGGCGCCTCGCGAGTGAGGCTGTTCAACTCATTGCAGAACGCGGTTATGCCCGTGGACGCCAACTTGATAACGACTTGCAAATACTCCGCACATCAACTTTCTGACTTCAAGTTTTCACATAATTCATTTCTCGCCTAATCTCAGCATGTGGCGACAGAGTATGAAATCGCACTTAAGAAAACCAAAACTGGTCTAAAACCTGAGGTAGTCGCGGCCGAACTTGTTGCGTCAATGACGCTTGACGAAAAGATTCATTGCTTAGACGGTGGAGTTCCATTTTGGGTGGGCATTAAAGACATAACAACTGGCGGCTATCACAGCCGTCCGTTTAGGGCCGCGAAAGTCGAACGACTCGGCATACCTGGTTTTCATTTTTCAGACGGGCCACGAGGCGTCGTAGTTGGCGAAGCAACTGCGTTTCCGGTTTCAATGGCGCGTGGGGCAACTTTTGATCCAGAACTAGAAGTGCGAGTCGGCGATGCCATCGGCAAAGAACTTCGCACAATCGGCGCCGATCTTTATGGCGGAATATGCGTGAACTTGTTGCGACATCCAGCATGGGGACGAGCACAAGAAACTTATGGCGAAGACCCACACCATGTTGGTGAGATGGGTGCCGGTCTTGCTCGCGGCGCACAACATCATGTGATGGCGACACTCAAACACTTTGCACTCAACTCAATGGAAAACGCACGATTCGGTGTTGACGTGACAGTCGACGAACGCACGCTGCACGAGGTTTATCTACCGCATTTCAAACGCATCGTCGACGAAGGTGTCGCATGCGTAATGACTGCGTATAACTCAGTGAACGGCGAGTGGTGCAGTCAAAATGAAGAACTTCTTGCCGAAATTTTGCGCGACGAATGGGGCTTTGCAGGTTTCGTTATCTCAGATTGGATATTTGGCGTGCATGACGGTGTGAAATCGTTGCAAGCGGGTCTTGATGTTGAGATGCCTTATCGCATGATTCGAAATGCGCCGATAGTTGCCGCGCTCGCAGAAGGTTTGATAACCGAAGAGCTAGTCGTCAGCGCAGTGACCCGCACGATCGCCACGATGTTGAAGTTCAATGTTGGCGAGTTGCCAGTGCGCGATCGCTCAGTTGTTTTGTGTAAAGAACACTTGATGCTTAGTCAAGAAGTCGCCGAGAAGTCGATGGTGCTTTTAAAAAATGAAAGTGTTGGCGGTTCGTCTCTGTTGCCATTAGATCTGAAGCCTGGTTCGAAAATTGCGATGTTTGGTCGCCTTGCGGCCGCACGCAACATCGGCGACGGCGGCAGCAGCGATGTAATGGCCCCAAATGTTGTGACGCCATTTATAGGAATTCGCGAGCACTTTGCAAACTGCGAAGTTGCGCATGACCCACAGGCAAATCTTGCAACTCAAGTTCAGCAAGCCAGACAGTCTGACGTGGCGATTGTTGTTGTCGGCTATACAAAAGAAGAAGAAGGCGAATTCATCGGTGACTCGCCAGACACGGTTGACATGGCTGCGCAAATTCCGCGACAAGATGACCCAATTTTGGCCAGTGAATACGAAAAATACATGCGCGAAAACCATCACTATGCGCCCGATGAGTTGCGAATTAAATCTCGAAATGGGACATTTTCAATTGGTGGTGACCGAGAGTCGATTCGACTGCCAGATACTGATGTGCAATTAATTCATGCTGTTGCAAAAGTGCAGCCAAAAACAATTGTGGTGATTGTCGCAGGCAGTGCCGTGGTGATGTCAGAGTGGATCAACGAAGTACCGGCAGTTGTCATGGGTTGGTACAGCGGCATAAATGGCGGGCATGCACTCGCAAATATTTTGTCAGGCACGATAAATCCGTCGGGGCATTTGCCGTTTGTGATCCCGAATGACGAATCACATCTGCCATTTTTTGATCGCAACGCCAAAAGTATTACTTACGATTATTGGCACGGTCAATGGAAGCTCGACCGTGACGGCAACGAGCCGATGTTTCGATTTGGCTATGGGTGCAGTTACACAAATTTTTCTTACTCAGACGCCAAAGTTGAAGTTTTAAATACTGTTCAGTTCAGTTGTGCGGTGCGCAACACTGGCTCATGCGATGGCACGACTGTTGTGCAAATTTATATTGGTCGTCAAAACTCGGCAATTGAGCGGCCAAAGCGCAGACTCGTGGCGTTCAAACGCGTAGAGGTTCGGGCAGGCGAAACTGTGCAGGTCGAATGCTCGACACAGTTTCAAAACTTCGCCACACGTGATACTGAAACTCACAGTTGGTTTGTCGAACAAGGTTTGTGGAACTGCGAGATCTCTCAATTTTCTGGTGATTTAGATTCTTTACCGGTCTCATTTTCGATTGATAAACGAATTGAGCTGTGAATAATTCAATCTTGAACCGTGTACCCCGCGGCTTCGAGCACTTTTTTTAGTTCAACTTGGTCAAGAATCAAAGTGCTTATAATTTGCGCATTTGCTTTTTCTAGAGAAACATCAACCGACTCGACGCCAGGTATTTCAAGCAGGGCATCTTTCACATGTCGCACACAGTTCTGGCATGTCATGCCAGATATCTTTAATAGGGTGTTAGTCATAAACAAAAAGATAGCAGTCATCGTGGTGCTTTTTTTGGTTGGATGCTCAAGCGGCGCAACCGTTAGTGAAACTTCGCCATGGAATATGGCAGACCAGAAATTCGTTCAAGAAATGATTCCGCACCACGAGCAGGCGGTCGTGATGTCTGAGATGGTTGGCAACGTCGAGGTTTCTACCGAAACAGGCGCATTGGCCAATGAAATAATTAGCGCTCAGGCTAGTGAAATTGCTTTGATGCAATCTTTTCTTGATGAGTGGGGTGTTGAGTCTGACCCAAGTTCTGATCCGCATGCCGGTCACTCAATGACTGGCGATATGAATACCGGAATGATGACTGACGAAGACCTCGACAAACTAAAAAACTCATCGGGTGCAGACTTCGAGAAAATGTGGTTAACGATGATGTTGGCTCATCACGACGGGGCGGTCACGATGGCGATGACCGTCATTTCTGCCGGCAAAGATCCGCGAGTCAAGACTTTGGCAGAAAATATTGTAAGTGCGCAGCAAAAAGAAATAATTTTGATCAGATCACTTCTCGGAACTTAAACCAGTACTCGCAATCATTACATCGGTGGCTTTGAACAAAGCGACAACCTGAGAATCGGGCGCCAAAGATAAATCTTGTGCGGCCTCGCGTGTGATCGTTGAGGTCATTGACTGGTTCGGCTCAAGCGAGAGATAAACCGTCGAGAGCGTGTCACCATGCTTGACTTTTGAAACTTTTGCGCGCAATTGATTTCGTGCACTGACTTGAAATTGTTTTTTGCTATCGATGCTGGGTGTTTGACTTGCACCGTCGAGTTCGTCGAGAAATCGCAATGAAGCTCGAGCCTGCTCGCGACGCCAAATTGCAACAGCGGTTGGTGCCGAGTCGGCAAGCAACAGTTTGGTGACTGCCTCAAGTGTTTGCCGTTGAAGTTTAATTAGCCGTGCTGTGCTCGCTTTAGTGAGTTGGGTCAAAAGAATTTTGACCAAAAATTCACTGCGTAGATCACGAAGATGTAACACAGGTTCGGCCAACCACTGTTTCGCCAAGCGTTCGCCATCAGGCGTGCATTTCAACTTCCACTTCAATTGACCCCGAAGACCGGTCGACTCGATACTGCGAATCAGTCGATGCTCTTCAAGAGACTTGATCGCGCGATAAACGACGGGTCGGCTGAGCGTGAACACTTCGCCCAGCATCGTGTTGGCTTCAAATTGTTTGGCAAGTTGGTAGCCGTGGCTCGTGCCGTGCAGGATCAACGTCAAGCAAGCCCCTTCGACCAAGTCGAAAGTTGGTTTTGAAGTCATAAAGATGCAATAGTACACAAAAAACTATCGGATAGTTAAATTCGAACTAATAGCCTCTGAATTCATGATTGATGGCAAGTTATTTCGGGTTCGGCTGGCGCTTTTCATTGTGGTTGTCGCTGTGTTCAGCCTCAATTCGACGGCCTTCGCCAAGAGTTCTCTAAAAACGCCGACTGTGAACTGGCACGTAAGCACCGTGCCAGATGCTTCACGAATTAATTTGAATAAAATTCTGACGACAAACTCAACAGGTCTTGCAAAGTTTTCAACCCAAGGACCATGCGCAGTCAAGGGTTTGTTTTTGATCACAACCAAAGTTGGTTCTTGCAGAATTGCATTGCGACTGGTGGCGACTTCAAATTTTATAGCATCTGCATCTTCGACGATTGTGCAAGTTAAAAAGAAGACAGAACTCAACGTTTTGGCAACTGCATCGCTGGCAAATGCGTTCAATGCACTAGGTAACGCTTACTCGGCACGATTTTTGAATGTCTCAGTGAAATTTAGCTTCGCAGGTAGCGCAACTTTAGCGACACAAATACAACAGGGTGCGCGAGTTGACATTGTCGCGATGGCTGATACAACGAATATTGAAAAGGTCGTGAATTCAGGAGAAATTAATCGCTCGACGGTGGCGATACTTGTGCGCAACAAATTGGCAATTCTCGTGCCGAGAGGAAATCCACAAAAAATAAATTCGCTCAATGATTTGACTCGCGTTGGTCTAAAAGTAGTTCTGTGTGACAGTTCACAACCGTGCGGTAGCTATGCCACAACGTTATTGACCAAAGCAGGTATCACGTTTACAGTTGCCAGTCGTGAAGCAAGTGCAAGCGGTGTTGTGTTGCGAATTGCCACTGGTGAGGCTGATGCAGGTATTGCCTACATCACTGATGGTCTTGTTTCGGGTGACAAGGTAGATGCAGTCAAAATTTCTGACAACGTAAACATCACTGCTGATTATCTGATTGGAGTTGCGCGCAAACCAAACAGTAAAGATTCGCTTGCAATTTCATCATTCATCGCAATGGCACACGGTGAGCCAGGCCGCAAAATATTTAGTGACTTAGGGTTTGGGTTGCCATGAAACGTGGTCTTTCAACACCAGGTGGGCTACCGATTGTCGCTTTGCCGGCAATAGTCATCGTTATCTTGCCCGTTGTTGCCGTGATGTGGCGCACCAATTGGTCAAGTTTTTTTTCATCAATAACAAGTGACTCGTCGCGCACGGCATTAAATCTGTCGCTACAAACTTCTCTTGCAGCAACTTTTATGGCATTAATTTTTGGCACGCCATTGGCTTGGTTGTTGGCAAATCGTGAATTCAAATTCAAATCTTTGATTCGCGCGTTGTGCGTATTGCCGATGGTTCTGCCGCCAGTCGTAGGTGGCGTAGCTCTGTTATATGCGTTTGGTCGCCGCGGATTGATTGGCGCAGTGCTTGACGAATGGTTTGGTATTCAACTTGCATTTACCGAGACGGCTGCCGTGTTGGCACAGTTTTTTATTGCAGCACCATTTTTTATCGTCGTAATGGAAGCGGCGTTCGGTCAAGTTGATCAGCGCGTTGTCGGTACGGCGCGAACTTTTGGTGCTGGCCCATGGCGAACCTTTGTCACGATCACTCTCGGGCTGGTGAGACCCTCACTTATTGCTGCGCTTGTCTTAACTTGGGCTCGCGCGCTTGGTGAGTTTGGTGCAACAATCGCCTTTGCAGGCAACACGCCAGGTCGAACACAGACTGTGCCGCTTGCTGTTTATAGTCAACTTGAATCAGGTGACGATTCTGCGCTTGCGCTTTCCATGTTGATGATGATCGTTTGTGTAGTTGCACTTGTTGCCCTGCGAGGCACATGGGTAAGTGCATTGCGCAGAGGTGGACAGTGAGCCTAGAGATCGACTGTCGGCTACGCCGCGACAAGTTCAGTCTTGACGCTTGCTTTGCGGTTGCTGCGGGTTCGGTGCTTGCGATCACCGGAACAAACGGCTCAGGCAAGACATCGACACTCGACATGATCGCTGGTTTGCTCGCGTGCAGTGAGGGCAAAATTTCTTTGAGCAGTAAAGTGTTTGATGACTCGACAACTAATCAATTCGTGCAGCCAGAATTGCGCGGTGTCTCGACTGTGTTTCAAGGTGGTGGGTTGTTTTCACACTTAACCGTCGAGAAAAATATTTTGTTTGGTCGTGGCTCAATGTTCAGAAGCACGCCAAGGTTTGACGCAACAATCGAACAATTTAATTTAAATGGCTTGCTTAAGCGCAAACCATCAACCTTGAGTGGTGGTCAACGTCAACGTGTGGCTTTGGCACGCGCATTTCTTGCACCATCTGAGATTTTGTTGCTCGATGAACCGACGTCGTCGCTTGATGCTATTTCACGTGACGAGGTGCGCCGCGCAATGAAGACTTTCTTCGAAACTTATAATGGCGTGGTTATTTTGGTTTCGCACGACGATGCCGAAATTTCAGCACTTGCGACTGCAGTTATCAACATCAAATTGGCTTCGGGCATGACAACTGCTTATCAATTAGGGCATAATTTATAACAGTGACTGAAATACAAAATTCTTTGGCCGGTTTTCAGATCGTTGGCGGCGTCGGTGTCGTCAAACTCGATGACGGCAAGGCGAACGCTTTGTCGTTGCCGATGCAACAAGCCTTGAACTCGGCGCTTGATCAAGCACAGCAAGCCAAATTGCCGATTGTGATCACCGGTCGCTCAGGCATTTTGTCGGCTGGGTTCGACCTTAAGACTCTTGCTGCTGGCGGTCAACCCGCATATGAAATGCTCAACGGCGGTATCGAAATTGCGTTGCGCTTGCTCAGTTTTGAAACACCCGTTGTGATTGCATGCTCGGGCCACGCGATCGCGATGGGCGTTTTCGTGTTGCAATGTGGTGACTATCGAATTGGTGTGGCCGGCAACTTCAAATATTCGGCCAATGAAGTGGCTATTGGAATGACCATGCCGTGGTCAATGATTGAAATTTTGCGCCAGCGATTAACGCCGGCTGCTTTTTCGCGTGCAGTTTTGCTTGCAGAGGCTTTCACGCCAATAAATGCTGTTGAGACCGGATTCATCGATCGTGTCGTGGCGACAGAAGCAGAGCTGATGCCCAGTGCCCTCGAGTTGGCGAAATCAACGCTGGCGCTGAATGCCGCTGCGCACGCCGCAAGTAAGCAACGTCTGCGAGGCGAAGTAATCGCCACTATCCGTGAATGCTGGACCAAAGATTCGGACGACTGGAAAAAGCTTTTCCTGACTAAATAATTATTCGTGAGGGCGTAGCCTTAGCAGGCATGGAAATATTGCAGTCGCAGAAGTTGGCCAATGTCTTGTATGACATTCGCGGCCCCGTGCTTGATGAGGCCAAGCGACTTGAAGCGCAGGGTCATCGCATCATCAAACTAAATATCGGCAATCCGCAACCGTTTGGGTTTGATACCCCACCCGAAATTTTGGTTGAAGTCGTGCGCAACTTACCGACATCGCAGGGATATTCAGATTCGCAGGGCATCTTGTCGGCGCGAACCGCAGTCGTGCAAAATTATCAACAGCGAGGCATCGATATCACCGATGTTGATGATGTTTGGCTTGGCAACGGTGTAAGTGAATTGATTCAGATTGCGCTGAACGCGCTACTTGACCAGGGTGACGAAGTTTTGATACCGGCACCCGATTATCCACTATGGACGGCTGCAACAAGTTTGTCGGGCGGCACACCAGTGCACTATTTGTGCGACGAGTCAAATGGTTGGATGCCGATGATGAGTGATATTCGTGCAAAAGTCAGTGACCGCACCAAGGCGATCGTCGTGATTAACCCGAATAATCCGACTGGTGCCGTCTATAGCCCCGAAATATTGCGCGAGATCGCAGATTTTGCGGCTGAACGTGGGTTGATCGTGATGGCAGACGAAATTTACGACAGAGTTTTATACGACGATGCGGTGCACACGACATTTGCGGCGATTGCCCCTGATATTTTTACGATGACTTTCAATGGTCTGTCAAAGGCGTATCGTCTCGCTGGTTTTCGTGCCGCTTGGATGCTGATGACCGGCCCGCGCAAGCACGCCACGAGCTACATCGAAGGCATAAATATGTTGACGAATATGAGACTGTGTGCCAACGTGCCGGCACAACATGCGATTCAGACCGCTCTCGGTGGCCGACAAAGCATTCGCGATTTGGTTCTGCCTGGTGGGCGATTGCTTGAACAGCGCGATGCAGCAATTACGGCACTCGGGCAAATTAAGGGCGTCTCTTGTGTCAAACCAAAAGGTGCTCTGTATGTATTTCCGAAACTTGACCCGAAGATTTACCCGATTGTCGATGATCGAAAGTTTGTGCTCGATTTTTTGCGCGCCGAACATGTGCTGGTTGTGCAAGGCACCGGTTTTAATTGGCCGAACCCAGACCATCTTCGAATTGTCACTTTGCCGCACACGAAAGATTTGATCGAGGCGATCGGCCGACTCGGTAATTTCTTGTCGAATTACGACCCGACAAAAAATTGACTATCGCCCGTAGGTCACGCCACCATCAACGATGATCGTTGAACCAACGACATAGTCACCAGCACGAGAAGCCAAATAAATCGCGGCACCAGCCATATCTTCGGGTGTGCCGACTCGTTTGGCCGGTATTTGCGACGCGACCATTTCGCCGTGGTCGCGCGCGATTTTGTTCATCTCTGAGGCGAATGCACCGGGGGCGATCGCAGTCACGACGATGTCGTCTTGAATCAATCGCAACGCCATGCGCTTGGTCATGTGAATCAAACCTGCTTTGCTCGCCGCATATGGATAAGTTTCCATTTCATTGATCGACACGCCGTCGATTGAAGCGATGTTGATGACTTTGGCGAGGTGTTTATTTTTTATTGCCGCGGCTCGCAATTGTGGTGCGAGTGCTTGGGTCAAAAAAAATGGTGTCTTCATGTTTAGGTCGACTGTTTTATCCCAGCCGGATTCTGGAAACGAATCAAACTCAGCCATCCACGCGGCGCCCGCGTTGTTTACCAAAATGTCAATACTTGATTCGCGCTTGGCGATCTCTGCTGCGAAAGTCGTCACGCCCGCTTGAGTTGAAAGATCACCGGGTATCGAAATGCATTCGCCAAATTGCGAGAGTTCTTTGGCTGCTGCGTCGCACTGGGCCGCTTTGCGAGCGGTGATATAGACGCGCGAGCAACCGTGCTCAAGAAAACCTTCGACGATCATCGCGCCGATGCCGCGTGACCCGCCAGTAACAATTGCTACGCGATTCTTGAGTGAGAATAAGTCTTTCATGAGCCCAAGCATAGAGATTTTCAATGCCACGCCTTTCATCGTGACTGGTCGCACTAGTAGCGTGGTCTCATGGCAGCACCGCGAATGCACTCAGGAATCACAACAGACGATTCGATGAACTTGGCGATGTCGCCAGGTGCGGTGCCGCTTTATGAGGCAGTGGTTGAATTTATTAAGAACGAAATCAACCCGGTCACCGAAGAATATTTTAAACTTGGTGAAGGTCGACCCGATCGTTGGCAATATGGCAAAGGTCAACTTGAGTTGCTCGATTCGATAAAAGCCAAAGCGAAAGCCAATGGCTTGTGGAACTTTTTTTTGCCGAATTCAGAGACTGGTCAGGGTTTATCGAATCTTGACTATGCATACATCGCCGCCGAACTCGGCAAAAATCCGATCGCGTCTGAGTGTTTGAATTGCAGCGCGCCAGACACGGGCAACATGGAAGTACTTGAGCGTGTCGGCACGCCAGAGCAGAAGAAAAGATGGCTCGAGCCTCTGCTGAACGGCGAAATTCGTTCGGCATATGCGATGACCGAACCCGACGTTGCCTCAAGCGATGCAAAAAATCTCAAGTGTGCGGCCGTTCTCGATGGCGATGAGTGGCTGATCAACGGTGAGAAGTTTTATATCTCTGGTGCAGGTGATCCGCGATGCAAAATTTTAATTTGTATGTTGCAGACCAACCCCGACGGCCCGCCACATGGTCGACACTCGCAAATTCTCGTACCGATGGACACAAAAGGAGTTGAAATTCTTGGTGCGATGCATGTGTTTGGTGAAGATGATGCACCGCATGGTCATATGCATCTGCGATTCAATGATGTGCGCGTGCCGAAGTCGAATATTTTGCTGGGCGAGGGTCGAGGCTTTGAAATTTCACAGGTGCGTCTCGGCCCCGGTCGTATTCATCACTGCATGCGATCGATCGGTGCAGCCGAACGTGCACTCGAATTAATGGTGCAACGTGGATTAAGTCGTGAGGCGTTTGGCAAGCCAATCGCTCGTCTGGGTAAAAATACCGAAGTAATTGGCAAAGCCCGAATTGAAATTGAAGCGATGCGTCTGATGGTGTTGCGGGCGGCACGCGCGATGGACACGATGGGCAACGCCGAAGCCCGAGTTTGGGTGAGTGCCGTGAAGGCAATGGTGCCTGAGCGAGTTTGCAAGATCATCGATGAAGCGATGCAGATTTTTGGTGGTGCAGGTATTTCTCAATGGACGCCGTTGGCGAGGATGTACGCAGGTCAACGCACTCTGCGACTTGCAGACGGGCCAGATGAAGTGCACTGGCACGTGGTCGGTCGTGCCGAAATTTCGCGACATGAGGGCAGTTCTCAAACTATAAATAAAAAATAAATCAAGGGGGATATGAATTATGGATCCATCAGTCAGCACTTTTGGTCTCGAGCCAATGTCGAGCACCGTCTCTGGCCCGAACGTCGCCGCGACGCTCGCACAATATGTTTCGCCGCACGGCACTCGTGCGTTCATAATTACTGACGCGGGTGTCAACGCTGCTGGCGTTGTCAAACCAATCACCGATGCGTTGACAACTGCTGGCATGAAGTGGCAAGTGTTTGATCAGGTGTCACCGAACCCGACAGATGTCAACGTCGCTGCGGGTGTTGCTGCAATAAATAAATTTGGTCTTGAAGGCACTGTTGTCGTATTAATTGGCGGCGGTTCAGTTATGGACTGCGGAAAGTACATCGCTCTCGCCGCACCAAACGGCGTAAATCATGTGGGTTTGGCATTTGCACCAGATCTTGATGCAAATGATCGAATTGATTTTTCGACCCTTGCGCCAAAAGCAAGCGCTTCACAGCCGGGTTTACCGACGATTGCAATACCAACAACTTCGGGTACCGCATCAGAAACAAACGGTGGAGGATTGATCACCGACACGATGACGAACCCGGCGAACCACCGCAAACTCACTTTCAGCAATCCGACCGTTCGTCCGC
>Ga0049085_10000394_pt1 | contig 17397 bp, 13 predicted proteins | sample GreLakmeSU08MSRF_FD_66721 | JGI IMG/M metagenome (GOLD analysis project Ga0049085, IMG submission 66721) | Freshwater lentic microbial communities from great Laurentian Lakes, MI, USA - Great Lakes metaG SU08MSRF | ecosystem: Environmental > Aquatic > Freshwater > Lake | place: Great Lakes... | reverse complement strand
AATAGTGGGCAGGCGCTTGTATTCTTTTTCAAATTCGGCTACGAATTTTTTGTTTGCTTCATTGGGCAAGTCAAGACCCCAGTGCGCTGTGTCAAAAATACCGAGCATGTCGTTGCCCACGGCGCGAATCACGTCTTGATCTGCACCGAAGCCAGGCTGAATGAGACGGACGTCTTTGTTCAAGCCTGCAGCCATGAACTGTTTGATGAAGTTGATGCCCATGCCACCTGGTAAGAAGGTGTAGACCACTTCAGGTTTAGCAGCACGAATTTCAGCCAACTCAGCAGAGTAGTCCAATTGGCCCAGTTTGGTATACACCTCGCCAGTGACATTGCCTTTAAAGAAGCGTTTGAAACCAGCTAAGGAGTCTTTGCCCGCTTGGTAGTTGGGTGCTAGCAAATACGCTGACTTCACTTTGAGGTTGGTGGCATATTGGCCAGCAGCCTCGTGGTAAGCATCATTGGGCCAGGACACTGCGAAGAAGTAGGGCGTGCATTGGGCGCCGGCAATCGGAGACGGGGCCGCATTGGGGCTGAGGTAAATTGTTTTGTTGTCTACCGCTTCAGGCAAACCTGCCAACATGATGTTGGAAAAAACGACGCCGGTTAAGAAATCAACTTTGTCGCGTTTGACATAACGCTCGAACAATTGTTTGCCCACATCGGGCTTGAATTGGTCATCAGAGATGGAAACGTCGGCAGGCAAGCCGCCAAGCTTGCCACCATTGAGCTTGACAGCAAGCAGGAAGGCATCCCGGATGTCCACGCCCAAAGCCGCAGAAGGGCCAGACAGGGTGCTTACAAAGCCAATTTTTACTTTGTCTGCAGCCAAAGTGGGCTGAATGGTCAAGGTGGCTGTAGCCGCCAGGGTGACAAGACTTTTAAATAGTGGAAAAGACATGATGAACTCCTGATGAGACCAATAAAAAAGAAAACGTACACCCAAATGGCAAGACGTCATTCTTTGCCGAAACCAATGACATTAGAAATCGGGGTTTTCCCGTTTCATCCATCAATTCGCTAGCCAATCCAGCCTGGTAGCCACGTGGCAATCCCAGGCATAAAAAAGACCGCCGTTAACAAGATCAAGCTCATGACCACATAAGGGCCAACGGCCAAGAAAATATGTGTCATGGTGACGGAGGGAGGTGCGACACCGCGCATGGTCATCAGCAGCAAACCATGAGGGGGTAGCAACAAGCCCAACTGCATGCAAATGAGGAACATCACACCAAACCAAATAGGATCGATCCCCAAAGCGGTAACGATGGGCATGAAGATGGGTAAGGTGATCATCATCATGCTCACTTGGTCCACAAAGATGCCCAAGAAAATAAGCAGCAGCATCATGCCGACCACAATCCATGAGGCCGACAAGCCCTGGCCTGTGATGAATTGCACCAAACCTGTACTTGCACCGGAGAAGGAAAGAATTTGGGCAAAGGTGGTGGCGCCTAGAATGATGAACAAAATCATGCCGGAGATGCCCGCTGTACCCTTGAGTGATTTCAGCACAGCATCCCACTTCAATACCTTGTAGCAAGCGGCCAACACCATGGTGGCAAAAGCGCCCAGTGCGGCACATTCTGTCGGTGTAGCCCAACCCGCAGCCAATGCGCCCACCACCACGCCAAAAATCGACAGGGTGGGCAATACGTAGGCAAAGAAAGGCTGCCAGCGGTCCCAGCCTTTGTGTTCAATCAAATTCGTTTCATTCGGTGCCAAATGGGGGCTGATGCGCACGCGAATGATGATCCAGGCGACAAAACAAATGGACAGCAACAAACCGGGCACGACACCGCCAATGAGCAGCTTGGAAATTGAAATGCCAGACAAAGAACCCAGCAAAACGGTTAAAGCCGAGGGCGGGATGAGCATGTCGACGGCACCAATGGCCATGATGGGGCCCGTGGCAATGGTGGGGTGATAACCTCTGGCCAGCATGACCGGAAGCATGAGTGAGCCCAGCATGGCCGTTGTGGCAATGGTTGATCCGGAAATGGCTGAAAAAACCGTGCCTGCCACCACAGCCACGACGGCCAAGCGACCTGGTACCCGCATGATGAGCCGTTCGACTCCTTCAATGACTTTGAAAGCCAAACCCGTGTGGAACAGAATTTCACCCATCAGCACAAAGAGGGGAATGGGTGTCAGAGAGAAGGCCATGACCGAGCTGACGCTGCTGCGAACCAATTGAACCATGCCTGGCTCGCCGCCCATATAAAGCCATGCGCCTACGATGTTGATGCTGATGAAGGTCAGTGCGACGGGCATTCCAATGAACAGCAAAACCGTTGAGCCGCCCAACATGAGGCAAGCGGCAAATTGCCAACTGCTCATGCGGCGCTTACCGCATCGTTGCGCGGACACCGTTCAGCCAGCCAAAGTCTGTGCATGCGAAACAGCATTTCAATGCTGAGCAAGGAAAAAACCAGGGGAAGAGGTACCAAAGACCACCACTCCGGTGTGACCAGCGTTTTGATATTCAGCGAGTTGGCGCTGTAACTGGCCCACGTGGCTTGAACACCGTAATAGCTTATAACCAGACAACAAGCCAGCCCCAGGAGATCGCCCACCCATTCGAACCCCCAGGCCACCCGTTTGGGAAGGGCTTGCAAAATAATGTCAACCCGGATGTGTTGGCCTTGACGCAAAAGCCAAGGTGCAACACACAAAGTGACTGCGTACAAAATAAATTCTGAAACCTCGTTGCTCCAGCCTATGCCTTGAGGCCCTCCGCTGATGGCAAAGTTGCGCAAAGCGACATCGCTCACGATGAGGAGCATCATGAACAACAACATCAGGCATCCGAGCAAAGCCAGGGCTGAAATAAATCGCCCATAGGCTTCAGAAAGTTTGTTGATCATTTACTGAACAAAGATTTGAAGCGACCTGCAATTTCAGGGCTCTGCTTCAATGCAGAAGACCATGCAACGTCATAGGCCTTGTCTTTGAAAGCCTTCGTGCCTGCTGCATCAAAGGCAATGGTTTGAATGCCGGCTTTTGCTTGGCGTGTTGTTTCCTCTGTGCCATATTTCGCCCAGAATGTATTTTCAGCTTCTAAGGCAAGCAACTGTTTTTGCAAATAGTTGCGCTGTGCATCGGTGAGCTTTTTAAATACAGGCAGGTTCATCACCAATGAGACTTCGGCATCATAGAAGCCGGGGTCAATGCGAAACTTTGTTTTCTCATGCCAATTAAAGTCAAAAATGCCACCAATGGGCCAACCGTAGCCATCGACAACGCCACGCTCTAAGGCGGTATAAACTTCACCCGGTGGTGTAGTGATGACGTTTGCGTTAAGCGCTTGGAAAAAATCTCGGTAAACCGGTGTGATTCGAATTTTCTGACCAGTCAAATCGGCTTTGTCTACTTTTTTGTTGGTGTAAATGTGAAAGGGTTGGTTCTCAACCATGCGTGCTAAGTATTGCATGTTGCCTTTTTCGTTCCACACCTTGTTGATGGCATCAAAAGCGCCATTTTTGCGTTGCTCAGCCACTGTAATTTGGGTGAGTTTCAAAAAGTCAGATTCAGGCATCACATTGGTATAGAAGGCGCCTGTGTTCAAGGCCATGTCCACCACACCTGTCTTCACCGCATTGCCCACCTCAAAGGTGGGGATGGCTTTGGGGCCGCCAATAAAATTGATTTGCAAGATGCCTTTGCCTTCAGCATTGACCTTGCTAATCCAGGGCAGCATGTGTTGAACATAGATGCCGTTTTCAGCAAAGGCGCTGACCAAACGAAGCGTGACCTCCTGCGCCAATACAGTTGCACTGCTAGAGGCCGCAAGGGCCAATACCAATGCTGATTTGATGAGTTTTGTTTTCATGGTGGGTGTCTCCTGGTTGAAGGTTTCAGTCAAATGGGCTTATGCCTAAATTCAGTATCAGCTAGGTTGCAGTAAACCTTGGGCCTTCAAGCTTGTCAACAGTGCTTGTTCTGAGTCGTCGCTCAGGGCAATTTTTTGAAGTTGTTGCAGTTTGGTTGCCGCATCAGGTTCATTTTGGAGTTGTGGCAGGGCTTTCATCAAGCGCTGGAAATTACGCCAGCCCCGGCTATGAGTGTCGCCATAGCCTTTGACCAACTGCTGCGCTCGAATCACTTGCAAGGCAAGCTTTTCGTTAATTTTCAGCAGTCCTGTAATTGAGCTCAGCCAAGTGCTGATTCGCTCTTGTTCAATCTGATAACGCAATGAATAAGGTCGTGTGACGCGCAGTGAGGCAACAGCGTATAGCAACAGATAACCTCTGAGCGAGGTGGTTTTGACAATCCGGCCCTGTTGTGTGAAACGCCCGACCAGTTGCCGTGCCCATTTCGTATGTAGCAGCCATCTTCCCAAAGCGGTTGGAAGTGTGTCTGCAATTTCTTCTAGGCGCGGATGTAAAAATTCGTTAATGTCTAACTGTTGTTCTGCACTTTGTTTGACTTCATGACGCACTCTTTCAAATCGAGAGCGACGGATTTTCAAATCAGCCACGCGAACCGTGTCCTCATAACTCATCCACAATGCCAAGTGCCTTGCTGATTCGCTCACGATGTCGTCGCCTAAATCGTTGGCTGGTGCCATTTGGTTCAATGGCACCAGTCTGTCCAAATAAAGTGTGGCGTAGAGTTCACTTTGATAGTCAGTTAAGCGGGCAATGCCAGCCAAAAGCTTGGCATGAGCGGCAGGGCGAAATTCATTGTGAACTCTCTGCGCCATGTCTTGGAGACGTGGGCCAACCTCTGGCAGCTTTGTTTGAGCGATTTCATCAGATTGAGATAAAGGGGCAGATGTGCCCGTCGTCAATTGACGCTGCGCTTCTTCGAAAGCGGCTGCAAATGCCTGAAGGCTGGATGCCACCCCAATCCCGCCGCGTTGAATTGTTTCTTCAAATTGCTCGCGGGCGAAGGGCAGTTGGCCAGACGCTGCCAACGCGCCATACAAAGCAGGTCCAATCAAGCTTCCAAAATTATCTGCCATCGCCGAAAAATCGGCGGCAATGAAGTGCTTTGCAGCGACTTTGATACCGGCAAGTAACTTGTCAGAGTCCATTCGGCCATCCCCCATGGCAATGCGCTCAGTCATTGCATACACACGGTGAGAAGACGTGATCAAGGTGGTGCGCTGCGGATTAACCAGTCCGCGCTGAAGTGCACGGCCCGCTTCCATCAACTCAGAGGCCAGCACGATATCGACATGACCAGGAAAGGGGCTTAGCGCGAAAACCGGTTGACGCCCTTCAGGGATACTGGTCTTGTCAAAAATTTCAAGATAGTAAATAGTGGCACCGGTTCGCTGAGCGACGCCCGGAACTGAAGTGGTTTGGGCCACAAAACCATTGTGTTCGGCCAAATCTACCAGCCAGTCTGCCAGCACACCACCGCCTTCACCCCCCATCGCCAAAATCGCAATGGTGATGGCGCGGGTTTGGGTTTTTGTCGTGGTCATTTGTTCCATTTAGCCCGCGACCGAGATGCCCTCAAGCCTGCGTTCAATCCGATTTTGTAAGCGGCCAATGACCCAGTGGCGAATTTTTTCTTTGAACCTGTCCCATCCGCTGGGATTGTTGATAATTTCAGCCCGGTAAAAAGAAGGGCATAAAACTGCCGCATGGGCTACTTCTCCGCATAAACCGCAGCCCACGCAGCTGTCGTCCACAGCAGCAACGGGATCCGTTCGCAAAGGATCTGGATTGGTTTTGATGCTCAAAGAAGGGCAGCCCGACAACCTAATGCAGGAGTGGTCACCGGTGCAGGTGTCTGGGTCAACGCCAAACTTTTCTCGAACTACACGTTCGCCTTGTTTGATACGTTGCTTAATTTGAGGTTTCACTCTGCGCTGGCGGTTCAGCATGCATTCGCTTTGCGCTACGACCACTTTGGGCCCTTTGGTTTGAGTGGTCAAGGCATCACGAAGGGCGCCTCGCATTTGATCAAGGCTGTAGGTGTGCGTGACGGTTTTGACCCAGTCCACCCCCACGCCTTTGACAGCTTTTTCAATCGGGTTGTTGGTGCTTCGAATGGGGTTGATAGCTTTGGAAGACAAAACGTCTTGGCCGCCTGTTGCTGCTGAATAACCATTGTCGACCACCAATAAAACATTGTCGGTTTGATTGAAAACCGCATTGCCTACGCCGCTGGTCAGCCCGTTATGCCAAAAGCCACCATCGCCCATGATGGCCATGGTGCGGTGCTCTGTTTCCGGTGTATTGAAGGCGGAGGCACCAGCCCAGCCCAGCCCGTAGCCCATGGTGGTGGCGCCGATGTTGAAGGGCGGCAAAATAGAAAAGAGGTGACAACCAATGTCGCAACTGATGTGTCGGGGCCCCAGTTCTTTTTCTAAGAGTTTGATGGCGGTGAAGATGGGGCGTTCAGGGCAACCTGTGCAGAAAGAAGGGGGGCGCGGTAGAACCTGGGCTGTGGCATCTGCAACTGCCTGAATCATGAGGGCCGTACTTTGAACTGCTGGCACTGAATTGGGTGACTCGCTTAGCAATTCAGGTGCATAACGTTCCACGAAACTTTTCACGCCTTGCAAAATGACGCCGCCCGTGTACTCACCCGCCATGGGCAGAAACTCTTTGCCATGAACGCGTGTCTGTAAATCAGCTTTGCGCAAGATGGCGTGGATATTTTGCTCGATGAAGTCCGGTTGTCCTTCTTCCACAATGAGCAGCCCGCGTTTGCCTGTGCAGAAAGTCTTGAACTCAGCGTCCACAAGAGGGTAGGTCACATTCAAAACATAAAGCGGAATTTTGGATTCACCGAAGGCATCGGCCAAGCCCAATACTTCCAGTGCACGGAGTACACCGTTGTACATGCCGCCTTGCAAGACAATGCCAAAATCTTTGGCTGAGCTTGAAAAAAATTCATTGATCTGATGTTCTTGGATGAACTTGACGGCAGCTGGCCACCGATCTTTGATCTTTTCTTGCTCATGCAGGTAGCTAGAGGGTGGCAGCACAATCCGATTGACATCTCGCTTAGGTTGTTCAATGGCATCCTTCAACGTGAAGGCAGGGCGCACATTGTCTTTGGTTGGAAAGTGCCCATGCACATGACAGGCGCGAATTCTAAGTTCCAACATCACAGGTGTATTGCTTGCCTCAGACAACTCAAAGCCTTTTTCCACGGCGTTCACAATACTTGGCAAATTGGGTCTGGGGTCTAGCAACCAAACTTGAGATTTCATTGCGAAAGCATGTGAACGTTCCTGCATGATGCTGGAGCCTTCGCCATAGTCCTCGCCCACAATGAGCATGGCGCCACCAATGACGCCCCCCGAAGCTAAATTGGCCAGCGCATCGGATGCGACGTTGGTGCCTACAGTTGATTTAAAGGTCACAGCGCCGCGAAGCGGGTAGTTCACAGAGGCTGCCAAGGTGGCGGTGGCGGTGGCTTCAGAGGCGCTGTGTTCAAAATGGACGCCTAATTCAGACAAAATATCGTTAGCGTCTGTGAGCACGTCCATCAAGTGTGAAATGGGCGCGCCTTGGTAGCCGGCGACGTAAGACACACCGGACTGCAGCAAAGCCTTGGTCACCGCCAAAATGCCTTCGCCGTGGAATTCATCCCCGGCACCTAGCTTGAGTTTTTCGACTTCTGCAAGAAATGAACGTTCAGCCATTTGAGTGTGTCTTTTTTCAATGAATTCAGATGTGAACACATAATTTAAAACAATTTATGTCAGTTTTCTATATTCAGCAAATAGATAAATCGAATAATTCGCATTGATTTCATGAATAATAAGGTCTAACCCTGATGGGGCAAATGATATGAATTTTCGACAACTTGATCTCAACCTTTTGCGTGTGCTAGTGGCCATTCACAGAACAGGCTCGGTCACTTTGGCGGGCAAGTCCTTAGCTTTGTCTCAGCCCGCCACCAGCAATGCGTTGGCTCGTTTGCGTGACTATTTTCAGGATGAGTTGTTTGTTCGGTCACCTACAGGACTTAAACCCACAAGACTGTGCGAACAGCTGGCAACGGATGTGCATGAACAATTGCTGGCCATGGAGTCTATGTTGATAGGCCAACAAGAGTTTGAGCCTGTTAGCGCTGAGGTGCATTGGAAAATATCTTTGTCCGATTTGGGCGAAATGATGTTTCTGCCAAGACTGGCCGCTGCATTGCGTTCTGATGCGCCTCACGCCCGCTTGTCAAATATCTCCGTCAATGCAGCACAGGTCACGGCGGCACTTGAGTCTCGAGAGATTGATTTGGCTTTGGGCATCTTGGCGCCAGAACATCGCGGGATTCGTTCAGAGTTGTTATTCAATGAACGTTATATGGCAGTGACCTCATTGAATTGGAAACCCTTGAGTGGCAGAGTGGGTAAAACCTTGACCCTAGAACAGTTGCGACAATCTGGCTTTGCAGTTGCGTCACCCACTGCAACTTTTCACGGCAGCGTAGAAAAAATGCTGACAAAAATGAAATTGGAAGAACGAATAGTCTTGCGATCAAGACACTTTAGTGCCATGCCCGATATTGCGCGGCAAACCGATTTGATTGCTATCATTCCGGAGATGTTTGTGCGTGAGTTGCAGTTGCGCCAAGACCTTCGCATTTGGGACATCACCAATGCCCCAGTCTATGAGGTGCGAATGGTTTGGCACAAAAGTACAGACAATGATTCTCGTCACATGTGGATGCGACGTTTGATTTGCAGTCTGTTTCAACGTCAAGTCAAAGTTCCTACAAAACGTTGACTAGACTGACAAATTGACCATAGACCCAAGCTGCCTACTGCGCCGCTGGAAGTCCATCGACCGTGTAATAAAACGTGACATCACTCATAAAAAATAAGTATCCACGTTGACCTAAGTTTTGACCACAGAACCCCAAGGAAAAGTCAAGCGACCCGTCTAAGGCAGCAGGTGGTGAATTTGTCAAAAGGTGCAGTGTCTGCTGCGCCCATTCACTGAACGCGGTGCAATCAAGTTTTTGCCTGTAGTGTTTCCAAATGATCAGTTTAAAAATTCTTTATCATTGCAATTCAAAACCTGAAGCCTTGATCACAGGGCCCCAATGCAAGCTGGCGGATGTAACCCATTCTTGCAATTGAGTCGAATTGGCATATGTGGCTACGTTGCCCAATTTGGACAGTTTCTCTACCACTTCAGGGTCGGCCAATGCCGTTGAAACAGCACGTCCAAAACGATCGATAAATTCAGTTTGCATGCCCTTTGGTCCAAAGAAAGCTAGCCATGGATTTTTATCAACGCCCTTGATCCCAAGTTCTTGAAATGTAGGTATATCAGGTGCTGACTTGGCACGACTGGTTCCAGATACAGCCATTACATGCATTTTTCCTGAACGATGGTGTTCAATGGATTCAGTCAAAGACAAAAAGCCTGCAGGCACTTGTCCTCCGAGGAGGTCTTGAACCAAGGGTGCACCGCCCTTATAAGGTATAGACACCATAGGGGTTCCGAGTGATTGACCCACCAGCAAACCTGCAAATTGCGGGACGCTTCCCACAGCTGGGATTCCATAATTTGCTTTTCCTGGGTTGGCTTTAAGCCATGCGCCGAACTCAGTAGGCGTTTTGGCTGGGATGGTACTGGACAGGGCCATTACGTTGTAATAACTGGCAACACCTGCAAGTGCAGTGAAATCTCGCAAGGGGTCATAGCCTGGTGACTTGAAGGTCAAAGGGATAATGACATGGGAATGATCGATGGTCAGCATAATGGTTGAACCATCTGGTGATGCAGCTTTGAGCTGCTGGGTAGCGATCATTCCACCGGCTCCAGGTTTGTTCTCGACGATCACAGGCTGATTCATGATCACCCTCAATTTTTCTCCAATGATGCGTGCCACAACATCGGTGGCGCCGCCAGGTGGAAAGCCAACCAAAATACGCACAGTTCCTGCGTAATCGGCCGCCTTTGCTGGTAGTACGGTAGCGAACAGCAATAACAAAAAGTATGAAGTCATGCGCTGAATCAATTTCATGAGGATCTCCTTAAAAAATCAGTTTGGGACAGGGATAAAACTATACGGATTTGGGTCTAGCAGAAACGTACTCATTGACAACATCGTGTTGGACTTTAGTGATGTCCCTTGCGTCGGGGTATCCAAACCCACCTCCGCCTGGGAGTTGAATACTGAGCTTGCCGAGAGCAGGAATATGAAGCGTGCCTTTGCCCTCAAATTCAGCGACATCCCCATTGGCAGATTGAATTTCCACCTTGCCAGGCATTCCCTCTAAGCCGCCACTTCGACCACGAGCAGGATATGCACGGCGATCGAATGTTGCGGCAGAGCAATCAAATCCAACCCCGTCACTGGAACCAATAACGATGCGTTGACTTAGACCGCCTCGCCACATCCCCGCACCTGCAGAATCTTGCAAGTACTCTTTGACCCAAAATATCAGTGGCGATTGAGACTCTGTTATTTCTACCGGTATGCCTCCAACACCACTTGGAAATGCGGTTGTGGACAAACCATCTTTGGTCGGCCGTGCACCGGTGCCCCCTAATCCCACGCTCATGACATTGAAGGGACGGCCTTGCGAGGGGGCACGGCTCATGGCCAGTACCCAAATACTGCCTGCAGATTCCGCAGGGACTTGACCATCCAATGCCTGTTCCAAACAACCGAACATCAAATCGGGAAGCATTTGACCAATGACGTGACGCGCTGTCACTGGACTCGGGCGCTGTGGGTTAACAATACTACCTTCAGGTGCCAGCACTTTAAATGGTTCCAGCGAACCTGCGTTATTTGGAACGTCAGGTGCAATCAAACACTTGAGTCCGAAAACAGAATAGGCATCGCTGTAGCATTTAGGCGAATTGATACCCCGCTGTGAAGCAGCAGATGTACCTTCGTAATCGACACAAATGCTATCTCCAATTTTCCGAAGGCTGGCTACCAATTTAACGGGGTTCTCGTAACCGTCAATGATCATTTCTGTTCGCCATTCACCATCAGGCAATCGGCCAATGGCCTCTCGGGTTGCTCGTCCTGATTGCAGCAGAATATGTTCTGCAAGTGCATCAAGTTCAAAGAGTTTGAACTCGGCCATCATGTCAATCAATCGGCGACAACCAACTTCATTGCTACTGACCAAGGACAAAATGTCGCCTCGAGCCTCGATAGGGTTACGAGAATTTACCTGGATGATTTTCAGTATGTCTTCATTTAATTTACCTGCATGCACAAGTTTGAGGTGAGGTATACAAATACCTTCTTCATATACAGAAAGCGCATCCGCTGTAAAACCGCGTCCCCCAACGTCAATGGTATGGCATGTTGAAGCAAACAAAGCGACGGGTTGTTGGCCTAAAAAGACGGGCGTAACCACCACGAAGTCAAACAAATGGCCCGTACCCATCCATGGGTCATTTGTGCATAACACATCACCAGCCACCAGGGTTTGAAGGGGATATTTTTCCAGAAAATGTCGAACGGCTACGGCCATGGTGTTGACATGGCCAGGCGTTCCTGTCACGGCTTGAGCTAGCATTCTGCCTTGTGTGTCATAAACCCCGGCAGATAAATCACCAGCTTCTCGGGCAATGGATCCGAAGGCCGTACGCAATAAAGCCTGTGCTTGTTCCTCAACAACCGAAATAAGTCTGTTCCACATCACCTGGGTGTGAATGGATTGAAGTAATTTTGAACTCACGGCAGCGACTCCATCACCAAATTACCTTGCTCATCTGATCGAGCTGCCCAGCCTGCAGGCACGACAAGGGTTGTTTCATCTTCCACAACAAGTGCTGGTCCAAGGATAAGCTCGGCAGGGCTTAAATCAAACCGCCAATGGACTCCAAACGGCTGAACTTCTCCAATGGCGGGTTCCCACACATTTTTGTAAGTTTTTGCATGACGAGTATGGGTGGACTCTGGAAGGTGGATACGTTCAACTTGAGTCGATGGTGTAGATATGGTGACTGACCAGGTAACGACTTCCACATCGCAGTCGGGGACGCGAAGCCCATAAATTTGCTCATAGCTTTTTTCAAAAATTTCAACAATCGCATAAAGAGATGCCGTCGTGAGAGGTCCATACTGGGAAGTGGGAATATGTATGCTTAATGCATGTCCTTGACCGACATACCTTAATTCCGCAAGTCTCATCTCATTCAAATCATCTCTGGCGACAGCGGAAGTTACAATTTCAAGGGCTTCATAATGCATGACCGCTAACAGATCATTGATTTTTTTCGGGTCAGCCTTGAGCAAAACTGATAGATCACTTCGCACAACTTCAAACGATACAGGCGCTCGCAAAAAACCGATGGCTGAACCAACACCGGCCCCGTTTGGAATCAGAACTTTTGCTATGCCTAATTTTTGAGCCAAACGACCGGCATGTAATGGTGCTGATCCACCAAAGGCAATCATTGTAAATTCCTCTAGGTCTTGCCCTCGTTCGATGGCGTGCACTCGTGCTGCATTGGCCATGTTTTCTTCAACAATTTCACTGATTCCTGCCGCAGCCCAAAATGAGTCCATTTCGAGATGCTGACCTATATGGGTGCTTAAAGCTTTGTGAGATTGGTCAATATCTAGCCGTATTCGACCTGAGGCAAAGCGTTCCGGGTCAATCCGTCCCAATACCAAATTGGCATCTGTGACAGCGGGTTCAATGCCTCCTTTGCCATAGCATGCGGGGCCGGGCTCGGATCCGCATGAGTCAGGCCCAACAGTGATGCGCCTTAGGGCGTCAATACGACCTATTGAGCCCCCACCTGCGCCTATCTCAACCAAGTCTATAACCGGAATCCTTAAAGGCAAACCGCTTCCCTTGAGATTTTTCCAGGCACGCGCGACTTCAAATCGTCGCGTTCTTTCTGGCTCACCTTTGTTAATGAGACAGATCTTCGCGGTGGTTCCCCCCATGTCAAACGCCAAGACTTTGTCTAAATTGCATTCACGAGCTAAGTGCGAAGCCAAAATCGCCCCACCAGCCGGTCCCGACTCGACCAGTCGAATCGGGAAACGAGCTGCTTGTTCTAAAGTAGTCAATCCCCCGCCTGACATCATTAGCAGCAAAGCGCAATTCATGCCTTTCTTTTGGATACTTTGCTGCAGTCTGAGCAAGTAGCTTTCCATCAGTGGCCGCACATACGCATTGGCCACCGTGCTTGAAAAGCGTTCGTACTCCCTAATTTCTGGGCAGACTTCAGATGAAATGCATACCGTGACCCGTTCGCTAAGGATAGAGGTCAAAATTTGCCGTGTTCGTTCCTCATGCTCCGGATATGCCCAAGCATGCATGAAGCCTATTGCTACGGATTCAATGCGGTTTTCAAGCAATATTTCACCCAATTGTCGAACCTGCTTCTCGTCGAGCGGAAGCAATACAGTGCCGTCGGATGCAATTCGCTCTGCAATCGTCCAACGCCAAGGCCTAGGCACCAGTTCAACAGGGCCTTCCAAATGGATGTCATAGGCATCGAATCTTTTTTCAAATCCCATGGCCAAAACATCACGGAATCCTTGGGTGGTGATGAATGCCGTTCGCGCACCTTTTCGTTCTATAAGAGCATTCGTCGCCAACGTTGTGCCGTGAATAAAGAGCTCAATATCACTCCCGCTCAGCCCAGACTCATTTAGCAGTTGATCTACACCTTCCATGACAGCCAGTTCAGGTGCCTTTTGAGTGGTCAGTACTTTGCAGCTGTAAAGTTTTACGGGAGTTTCTAAAACCACATCGGTAAATGTTCCGCCAATGTCTGCAGATAGGCGAATTAAACCGTTATGAGTGATATTTGTAACAGCAGAAGCGGTCATAGCAAGATAGTTTTTCTGTTCAAAGCAGAGTTAAACGGACGGCGCATTAAATCTTGCGTCCTGCCAAATTTGACTTTCCAGGATTGTTCGCAAGATCTCCACTGCGCACCAAATTTGCTCATGTGTCGTGGCTAAAGGATGGACGCCCCAACGCAAGGCATCTGGCTTCCGTGAAGAAACCACCACACCATGATGTACCAGGGCTTGAGCGAGTTTTTCGGAGTGTTCGAATTGAAAAGCAACATGTCCACCTCGATCAGAATGTGATTCCGGGCTGGCCAACTTCAGATTCCACCCTCCACACCGCTCTTCAATCAATTGAATCAGGGTATTGGTTAGGGATTTGTGACGCTGCTCCATGGCCTCAGGATTGATGCTTCGCCAAATGTCTGCTGCAGCAGAAAATGCGACATTGGATAGAACGCTGGGTGTTCCAACTAAAAATCGTTTGATGCCAGAGTTGGGAAGATAGTCGGGATCAAATGAAAATGTATCTGAGTGCCCCATCCAACCACCAATAGCAGGCCATACGTCGTTGAGCAAGCGAGGATGTACATACATATAAGCAGGTGCACCTGGACCTCCACAAAGATATTTATATCCGCAACCCACTGCCAAGTCTGCATTCGAGCTTCGTAAATCAACTGCAACGGCGCCTGCCGAATGTGACAAGTCCCATAGACTGAGAGCACCAGCTTCTCGAATAAGGGAAGATAGATTCAGCATGTCAAGGCGTATGCTGCTGCGATAGTCCACATGGGACAAAGTGACCACTGCTACATCATTAGGTTCGAGGGCCTTGGGCAATTCAGAAATATCTGAAATGAAACGCAATTCTGCCAAATTGTCATTTTCTAGGCACTGGGCTATGTAGCTATTGGAAGGAAAGACATTTTTTTCAATGACCACCACACGTTTGGGTGATTGTGTTTTTAGTGCAAAGCGAAGTAATTTGTATTGGTTGATGCTTGTCGTGTCACAGACGATGACATTGTTTTGCTCCGCACCTATTAAGTGAGCTATTGAAGCTCCCAGATGCTGAGGTTGTTCCAGCCAGTCAAATTTGTTCCAACTCCGACGCCTTGCAAGTGCCCAGCCAGCTTCGAGAACTTCTTGCATTTTTTCTGGTAAATGCCGCGGCATTGGTCCAATAGAGTTTGCATCAAAATATAGAGTAGCTTCTTGGCCTTGATGGAAGCGCTTGATCGCATCAGCCAAAGCACTTTCAGAATTCAGTTGCGAATCCAGTTCAAGGCAATCAGAAAGACGCAGTGGCAAATGTTTCTCCAAGGCGATACTGTGGGTTTTAATTCATACTAGAACTTCTTTGACATTCCAACAACTCATAAAAAGGTAATAATCATTACCTATGGTTATGGAATGAAAATGAATCAGACTCAGGCTATCAGAATCAAAAAAGTCAACCCTGACCCCTTGGCATTGATTTTATTGGCAGAAATCGTAGATGCCGGCAGCGTCACAGGGGCTGCGCGTGCACTGGGTATTTCGCAACCAGCGGTCAGTAAACAACTGAAAAAACTGGAGGAATCACTGGGGGTTTCTGTCTTCGAACGTGGTGTTCGAGGCATGCATGCTACCGAATATGGCGTTGCGTTATTGCATAGGGCAAAAGCAATTCGCAGTCAAGTTCGGCAAGCTGGTGAGGAGATTGCTCAAAAACGCGGCCTGAACGAAGGAAAAGTCGTCGTCGCTTTATCCCATTTTGCAACCATTGCTTTATTGCCCAAGGTGATATCAGTTTTTAAGAAACGTTGGCCCCTTGTTGAATTAAACATCGTTCCTCCCACATTTCAATTGGGCGGGTTAAGAGAGGGAGCGCCTGATTTTGCAGTCATGTCTCTGCCCTCTGAAAAATTGGGCTCCGAATACCTTTCGCGTACTTTGTATATGACGTCTTTAGCGATTGTGGTGCGCCCGGGCCACCCTTTCGAAAATGCGAAAAGTCTGGCGGAATTGAATCGAGCAGAATGGGTATTTCCTAGTCTTGAAAGTTCAGTCGCCATAGGCCTGCGAAGAGCGTTCAAAAAATCCAAATTACCCCCCCCCAAATGTTCTGTGACCTGCCAGACTTTAACGGGGCTAGAAACCTTATCGCGTCACAGTGATTTGGTCGCGGCAATGCCCTTTGAAGTGTTCGAAGAGCGCAATAAGGCAAGTGGTTTAAAGCAAGTGTTGATTGATGAGTCTATTGAAGGTGCCAAAGTGGTGGTTTTACGATGGCGAGAATCGCGACCAACACCAGCAGCCCAAGATCTGGAAGAAGCTTTTGCAAATGCCGCATATGATTTGGCCAAAGAACAAGCACTGTTCAGAAAATAATTGCGTTCAACTCTTATTTCATTTAAGCCAATCTGACCAGCTTCCACGGTTCTAAAGCTAGGCTTTTTCTTCCTGACAATTGGGCGCGTCATTCCGGTCTAGTCAGGCTTACCGAAGGTGCATCAAGAAGAAAAAAGCCGCTAGGTGGTTAAATCTAGCGGCCTTTAAACTTACATCTGGTGGGTTGGCGGGAATTGAACCCGCGTCCAAAAAATTCAGTAGACCCCCAGTCTTTGAGCCTTGCCAAAGTGGGCTCTGAAATCCTAAGACCAGTATTAAGTTGTATCAGTCCCACCAAGCTGCCAGGGGCGTTGTGACGGATCAAGAAGCTTTTGACCTTAGTGCCACAAATTTAGTTTCAGACTGCAGGCTTGGGCAACCGCGATTTGGAGACCCGATGCATTGGAAGGACTTGAAGAGATCAGTGCAGGAGCCCTACCGACTGAGCTATCGAGGAATATTCGGTTGCTAGCCAAAAGTACACAAAAAATCAGAGTCTTTATAACAAAGAACATCTGTGAAATTCGCTAAGCCTCGCACTGTAGCAAAAATATTGTCACTTTTCATGTGGAAAGACATTTTCAATAAACCGTCACTGTCAATCCTGCCGGCCTTCATTCCGGCGTTTCTCCCGCAGCATGAACAAATAAAGCCCTTCGACTTTGTCTCTGGCCCATGGGGTCTTGCGCAAGAACTTCAAACTAGAACTGACGCTGGGGTCTTGGGTGAAGCATCGTATCGGAATCCTTTGCCCAAGTTCAATCCATCCGAAGTAGGCTTCAAGCTCACTCACAATGGCCTCAAGGGTCAAACCATGCAGAGGGTTTCGAGGCTGTTCATGGGTGGGTGTTGCATCGGTCATGATGGAATTTTCCCTCAAATTCAGAACTGCCGGCTGTAATGCTTAGCCATCCGTTGATTTCAATTTAAAAAAGCGTTCTAACCGTGAAGCGCAAGTTCCTTGGTGCGCCTGAATACAGGTAGTAATGACCAAACTGTTTGGGCGACTCTCTCCAATAAGATTTGTTCGTGGCGTTCTCTAGGGCCAGTGTCCAGTCAGTGTCTTGACCCGCCACTTTGGCGCTGTAATGCGCCGCCAAATCAGCCGTGGTCCAGGCTGGCAATGTCATGGCGCCGCCTTCTAATAGGTCGCGCTGGTCTTCATGACTAAGGCGCAATGAAGTTCGCAAACCAGGAACTTGTGCCCAGCGGTATTCAGCGGCGGCACGCACCACCAAATTAGGCACATTCAAAGGACGCTGACCGTTTTGAGTGGGGTCAATCATGGCCTCTAAACGCTTGGCATTTAACCAAGTGG
>Ga0049085_10000392_pt1 | contig 17426 bp, 30 predicted proteins | sample GreLakmeSU08MSRF_FD_66721 | JGI IMG/M metagenome (GOLD analysis project Ga0049085, IMG submission 66721) | Freshwater lentic microbial communities from great Laurentian Lakes, MI, USA - Great Lakes metaG SU08MSRF | ecosystem: Environmental > Aquatic > Freshwater > Lake | place: Great Lakes... | reverse complement strand
CTCTTCGTGCGCGAGCGCGACAGCAGAGTTAAATGATGCCTCGTACATGCTGGACAGTTCAGCGTCTTCTTGTCGTTTGTAAACCTGAGAAACTACATAGTAAACAACTGCAAAGTGCAGTCTTTCGTCGCAGTCAATTTCTTCTGCCAATACCGTAAGCCAAGTATAACTTGGTTTGCGGTATCCACGAATTGTCAATGGGTATACAGCGTTTGGTTTGGGATACAAACTTAAGGTGTCTGCCCACTCGGCATAATATAGTGGCCTGGAGGCAACGTCAAGCGTGCCGTTCCAGATACGTTCTCCCTCGTCTGTGCCAATTAAATGAAGTCTATTGCCAGCAACTGAGGTGTCTACAACTGACGTTATCTCTCGTAGGTTGCCAGTGGAAATGCTGGATATTAGGTATTCCCGAGTGTTGGCAACCGTGTTCATGGTGTACGTTACTTCTAAGAACGGCCAGCGTCGCTCCAGATTGAGCATTCTTTGGAATCCGTCTTTAGCGTAAGTATCGATTAGGCTGTCTGGCAAGTCAGCACTGCTATCGATTGTGGTAATTTGCCTAACTAGGCTTCTTAGTTGAACAATGGTAGTCATGAGACATCCTTCCCAGCTTTCATTGACCGCAAGTGTCCAACACAGTAATCAGTGCCTTGTGCCTTTGGCCCAAGACACGTATCGCTTTTAGCGACGCACATGCCTCGGCCCACGTAGGGAAGTCCAACGCCAGCTGGCTTAGAGCCGTCTGGGTTGTTGGCGGGTCTGGCGGTTCCAAGCGTTGGAACCCCATACATGCTGTAAACGAGTGCTTTGTCCATCTCCCTTAGGGGGATTCGTTACTTTTTTAGACGGTTGATTTCTGGTGAATTTTTTCTATTGCGTAGTTCTTTTGCTCGTCTGTTGTTGACAACGTTATTAGAATACTTCCATACGCCTCTGCTTATTCCAACGGCACCAGCCGCTGGAGCGTACAATGCCGACAATCCACTTACTGCGGTGGATGCGTAATCATTCTTGTTGCCCTTTCCTCTGACAATCTTTTTTACTTCCTTAACTGGAAGTACTGCTTCTCCAACGCTGTTGACGGCACGCCAGCTATTCTTGGCAGCATGCCCGATACTCCCTATTACAGAGTCGTTTCTTTTTTTCTTGGCGACAGGCTTTGCTGTTAGCTTTTTCTTGGCGACAGGCTTTGCTACTGGCTTTTTCTTGGCGACAGGCTTTTTCTTGGCTCCACCACTGTTGGATTTTGTTGAATTAGCTTTCATGTTTTATCCTACTTTTGACGTTTGCGGGTTTGAAACCGAGAATCCGTAGATTTGTAAGCTGGATTTTTAACGCCAGCTTTTTTCATAGCTCTTACTGCAGTGGGGGTGTTAACTGAGTTGTAGTCGCCTTGATTAGAGGTTTTAATTTTGGCTTTTCTTCCAACAGTAGAAGTTGCACCTGCTACGCGAGCTTTTGCAATACCCGATGTTAGTTTACTTAGGTTCTTTTTGTAACCAGCAGCAGTGTTTCCACCCTTGCTGTTTCTTGCATAGTCACTAAAGGTTTTAAGGGCTTGCGTCACACTACTTGGCATGCCGCCTTCTTTGGCCCTTCCAGGAGTTTTTTGTATAGGTGCTGTGGCACCTTTAACTTTTGCTTTTACCATTGCGGAGTTTGCTGCTCCAGTAAATGCAGAAGTGTAATCTCCGTTTGCTTTGGCTCTTGCTGTCTTGCCTGATTCAGATTTGTTTTTCATTATTGCCTTTCAGATAAATGGTGATATGGGGGGTTTCCCCCCCACAAAGGTTCGCTATTAAGCTACTGCTCCACCTGAATTTTTGCGGTACAATTGTGCTGTTGATGTTGATGTAACAACAGCAAGGAATGTTGCTGAAGTTGAATCAAATACAACCATGTTTCCGCCACCTGTAATAGTCCAACCAGTGTTGGTTGTTACGGTGTATTGGTAGGCAGACGCAAGGTTCACGATTGTGAACTCAAACGATGTTCCAACTGCTTCATCTGTCAAAGCGGCAAGCACAAGTGCTGCCGTTGGCAATGTGAAGGTTGTATCTGCTACTGGTGTTCCAACAAACAACTTGCTATCAAGTAGCTGTGCTGCTGTTGGTGTTGGTGCTGCTGTAACTGCTACTGCTGTTACTTTTTCGCGTTGTGCGATGTAGCTTTCAACCCGCTTGCGGGTTACTGCACCGTCTGTATCATTTCCTAATAGTGGCATATCTTTGTTCCTTACTTGTTGATGGTTTAATTAAATTGCAAGTCGGGTGGGGGCTTTTATCCCCCACCCAACGGTTTGGACTAGGCTGTTGCTCCAGTCAATTTTCCTTGCTTCTTTGCGTTGCGGCAAGTTAAGTTACCGTAGCACATAATCAATGCATAGCGAGCGTCAAGGTCCTCAGGACGAATGAACTCGGTCTGCTTAAACCACTTGTCAGTGTGACCAACAAGCGTGAGATACTTGCTATTAAGCATGTAAAGGTTTGTTGCTACGTTTGCAGTGTCGTACACCAAAGCAACGTCTTTGAACAGCAAGTTCTGGAAGCCAGAGTTTGCAGTCTTAACGTCTGAGTAGCGCAACTGTGGTTGCAACAATCCCTCGTACTTTTCAAACAGTGTCTGTGTTGTAACAGCAAAGTCAGGATGGTCATTACCAACCGAGATTGTGTTGTACAACGTTGTCATAGCTGCAAGAGTCAGTGCTCCACCTACTGCGGTTTCTGTTGACCTCCAGAACGTGTTTCCACTTCCAGCGCGGTCAATTCCTCCAACAATACCACTTGCATCTACGAGGTTCTCAAGACCGTTCCAGTCTTTTCCACTGTTGCCAGTTCCGTCTCCGTAAAACATTGTGGTGAAGCCTTCACGCATGGACTCTTCAGCCTGCATGATTTTTGCTTCTAGCAAGTTAATGATTTCGTTTTCTCCATTGTTTTTGGCTTCTTCGATACCACTGATTGCGATAGAAACAGCGTACTGCTTCCAGTCGTACTCAGCAGCAGTGATGCCAGCTTGTGGTGTCAAGCTAAGCGTGTCGTAGCCACTGTATGAAGAGATTGTTGAGTTCTGACCATAAATCAGTGGCTCAATAATCTTTGTACCACCACTGAGCATACGCATACGCCCTTTTTCCATCAAATGGTTTGTGAGTGGTCGTGCGTTAAACACGTTGTCAGTCAACTGACTGCGATAGTTCGCAAGCGTTGTTGAAAGTAGTGCGTCAAAATTACTGTTACCAGCCATTTTGTATTCCTCCTATAGTTTAGGAGATACCTAGTTCTTGTTTAGCAGAATCCCAGGCGTCTCGAAGTGATGAAATTTGTCCAGACCCAGTAGAGGTTCCTCTTGCCGAACTTCCCCCACTAACAACTGACGCTGACCTTTTTAACTCTAAAGCTAATTTTTCTTCCGCTTCTTTCTTTGAAGTGAATTCTGAATTTGCTCTATTGGAGTTATATATTCGGTCAAAAGCCACTTGCTTGTAAGTTGATTCTAAGTCATTGGAACCAGTCGCAAGCGCCTGGGCAACAACTTCGTTAGCATCAAAATCTGCACCGTATCTGCTTTTCAAAGACTCAATCGTTCTTTCCAGTTTTTGCATTTCTTGCACTTCTTCAAATGCTCGAATACGACTGTCTAGTGTACGATATTGCTGCTCCATTGGGTCCGCGAACAAGTCGTCATCATCAAGACTTTCGTCTTGTTGATTCGTTCCGTAGTGGTTTTGCAACAATTGAATGGTACCAGCAGGGTCATTGTCCAACGCTTGTTGGATTGCCTGCGCATACTGCATCTCTCGCCTTTGTTCTGCTAGCTCCTGCGTCTTTTGGGTATAATCCGATTGACGCTGATATCCAGCAAGGGCTTCTTTTAGCGGTACGCCGATTTCTTCCCCTGAGACAGATACTTTGACATGTTTGTCGCCGTAATCGTTCCAGTCGAAATAATCAACTTCTGCTTCTGTACCCTGTACCTCGGTGTTTTCGACTTGTCCATCTTCAATGGGGTTTACTTCGGGGTCTATGTTTGTATCGCTCATGTTTCCTTCGAGTCCTTAATGGTTGCTCTAATGATACGATAAATCGTTACATTGCTTCCATGTTGTTTAGTCCACCAGTGCTATTTTGTAGCATACTTAGAACTTGAGGTGGGATGCTAGAGGGAAGAGGCTGTTGCGCTCCTTCTTGTGGCATTGGTGGTGGGCCCTGAGGTCCTTGTGGCAAACCTTGTGGTGGTGGAGCTCCTTGTTGTGGCGCGCCTTGCATCATTGGGTCTTGCTGTGGCATGTTCAAGAACGCTTCTGCGTTCTTTACCCCAAATCCGTACTGCAATACGTGACGTGCCAACATTGGCATGTTTAAAATACCTGTCCCAGCGAACGGAGCCATTGCGTCAACCATCTGTAAAGCCATCTGACGTCTAAAGGATTCGTTTACTGGCTGAGTAGAGCCACCTTCTACTTCGAAGTCAAACTCTCCCGTAATGTATCCTCTGTCAAATGTTACCCACATTGGCATTGCAGAGCTTCCAACAACTCTTGCAACTTGTTCGCCAGTCATGTACTGTTGTGCTAGTTGAATTAAGCGACTTGCACACTCGGCAATTGCTCCCTCTACTGCAGCTAGTTTGTCTGAGGTTCGGGCGTTTGATGCATCCTGCATCATAGCTGCTTCTGTAGCAGTGCGTCGTATCTCTGATTGACCACCACGCATGAACTCTCCAACGCCGCTAATACGGTCGATGTCCTCAAGAATGAGTGATGAAACGTTGTACATGTCAGGAGCGTTGATAACGGCAGGCATTGGAACGATGATGTTCCCCAATGGCTCATCTGATACCACTGGCACCATGATGTTGTCTTCATCGCTCTCTAGAGCTTGTCGTCCGTCTGCGTCAAAAGCCGACTCTTTGTACAGCCACTTACGGGAGAAACGCTTACGATGATTCATCATCTGCGTGCGCGTTTCGTTTAGTTCTTGTTGTAGCGGCTCGATTGCCTCTAGTTCTCCCATTGGGTAGAAGTGCTCAGGAATATCGTAGTTCCGTAGCATAACAAAGGGGTGTCCGAAGGTATAGGGGTTCTTCTCTGGGTCAACAAGAAAGTTGTCTCCGCCTTCACAGAAGATAGCCATGGTTCCCTTTGCAATGTCATAGTATTCCCAAACATCAACATAAGAGTCGCCAACGTCCCGCTTTTGGCGAGGACGTTCTGTGTCTTCTCCCCATTTTGTGTATGCACTAGGAGAGCACTCGTTTCGTGCTGTTTTGTTGTACCTTCTGTCGCCTCTAACGTCAAGTAGCGGTCTGCGTACTCTTTGTGCTATCCAACGCGCATCTTCCATGCACGTTGCGTCAGGGTCAACGTATACATCAAAAGGAGAAACCCTTTCTACAAACGGTCTGTCCTCAAGGATTATACGCTCTGTTTCAACGTTAGACCCTTCGGCCATAGTATCTATAACGTCGTACTCTTCGTCCATTGGAGTTTGCTCAACAACGCGCTCTTCCTCTACAAACTTGTAACCAACCTTAATCCAGCCGTGTCCACAGATTAGATAGTCGTCTACCGCTCTTCTCAACTCTTTCTGGTAATCGTAATGTCTCCACCAATAGTTGATAATAGCTTCAGTGATGGTTGCTCTATCGCCATCTTCTGGCCGTCTCGCTCCGACAGTTATTTTGGGGTGGTTTACGCTAACGGATGGCCCAATAACGTTAATGGTTGAAAAAGACATGTTGACAAGCAAACGGTCTTCTTCTGACATATTTTCGTAGTGTTTGCCACGGTACATGTCTATCATGCGGCGCCATAGTCTGTCGTATGAGTCTTCTTGTCTCCACTTGCGGGAAGAAGAAATTGCTCTGCGGTATTTAACCAAGACGTCTCGTTTGGATATTTTTGCCATGTTTAGTCTTCTTTGCCTTTATGCCACCCAATGTGGCCATCAATTTTTGTACCGATTTTATCCACTTTTTCTATTACTTCTTTTACCAACTCTCTGCCTTCAAGGTGTTGATTCTTGTTTTCTTTGCGCAGTAAAGAAAGTAAAAACATAATTGGCCCGCCTATGATAGCAACCAAAATAGGCACAAACCAATTTTCCACAGCAGATTACACCCAGCGCTGTCCAACGGGTTGAATTTCCATATTAGCTGCAGCAGCTTCTGCTAGCTGTTTATCTTGGCGTTGTTTAACCGTTGGGCCGTGGAAATCATCTTTGCCATACGTGAACCCAAGGCTTATTCCCCTTAGGTGGCATTTGAAGCAGTAATTGCCTCTTCGGGGGATTTCTTTTTCTGTAAACTCTTTGTTACAGTCTAAACAATGAAGTACATGCATACTAAAGTAGCAAAGTTGTTACCTACGGCTGTTATGGCGACCAATAACAAGCGTGTCTCTTGGTTTTTGAGTGACATACTGCTCGAACCACGCAAAAGAACGCTTTGGAATCTCCGTATAGACCTGGTATTCGGGAAGCCAGACGTGTTTTAACATTTGGTTTGCTATTGCAAGCGACATAACTCTGTCGTCGTGTGGGGAACCATGCATTTTGCCGTTGTCCTGTCGAACAAACGTTCTTAGTTCGGCTATTGTCTTAGAACAGTAAAGTCCCATTTCTCCATTGCGAATTGCGGCAGATAGTTCATCTATCGCCAACGGCTTCGAGGCGGCGGTTGTCCGCCATCCTAGGGCTTCTGTTGGCTGTGGCATCCGTTGTCCCAGCCGCCTTTGTCGATAGATGTTCCGATAGGGAACCCTTTGTAAAGCCTTCAGTGTTGTTAGACCGTGGTTGTTGCTCTCAACTCCGATCAAGGCGGAGTTGAAGTAATATCCTAGAGCCGCTAAGACATCAGTTCCAAATAAATCGGGGTCGATGTGGCCATGCCAATGAGCAACAACATCTTCAGTGTAAGCGTTGATTACGTGCGCGGTGCTGTAGTCGCCGTATCCCAACCCTTCTGCAACGTCAGCTCCAATACAGTACAGCATTGTTGGGTCTGGAAACTCCCAGATAGACAACGCTCCTCCGTCTTCTCTGAATTCAAATACATTCTTTCCTGGCATATCCTTTAGATATCCCTCTGCTGGAACCACTGTCTCCAATGACCTAAGGATGTCAATGTCAAACACGGGCCTACCAGAGCGAATAAACGCTTCATCTGGGTCGGATGGGTATTCTTGGGCTAGCTGCCAGTCTGGCAATTCTCGCTTCTTTGCTGCATACCAGTTGTCATCTCGGTCGCCAGCGCTCCACGGAAAGAACACGCCCTTGAACTGGTTGGTTCCCGTTTGCGAGCCAACCCACAGTCTGTGGAAGATGTTTCCTTCGCCGTTGGCTGTACTTAGGCATATTACTCGTCCACCAACGTCTGCAATTGGCTCAATTGAGGCCCACGCCTCGTCACTGTTAGGCAAGAAAGCCATTTCGTCAATAACTACTAAGTATACGGACTCTCCTCGGGCGGGGTCGTTGCCGCTTGGGAGCGACTCTACAGAACTGTCGTTATTGAACACAATCTTTAGTTGGTTGTCGCTAATTACTGCGGGTCCCTTTTTGCGCATCCACGGCGGCAGCATCTTATATCCATATTTAGACTTGAGAAGAAGCTTTGCTGCTTCTCGCTCGGTTCGACTAAGCATAACTACAAATCTGTCGGGCCAAAAGAACGTTGCCCAGAACACATAAGCAGCCGCAAGGGTAGAAAACCCTACTTGCCTAGCTTTTAAAACTATGCTGTAGCGGTTGCTTAGCCACGCTTCAATGGTTTCAACCTGTGCTTCACGCATTTCAAAGACAATCCGTCCACGTTCAGGGTGTCTGATGTACCAATAGGTAGAACAAAAGTGTGTGAACGCCACCAATAGCTCTTCTGTCGTAGCGTTAACTGGCCCTTTGCAGGCTCGCCACTCTTTTTCGTTTACTAGGTCAGAGATATTCAACTAGACGGCCTTGAGTTTGCGGCTATCCTTCTCATGGGCAGCCATTGCAGCAATCATAGCATCCAGCTCAGCATCGCTGAGGTCGGAAACCTTGCGGTCTGACTTCACCTCAATGGTTGGAGGGGCCATTCTGTTGGTTGCTTGTAGGTACAAAGCAGCACTCTTAACATCTCCGCCTAGAGCACGCTCATAGAGCGTGTCCAGAAGGCGGTGAGTGCGCTCAGGAGAGCCCTGGATGGCGTTTACGCGCTGTTCCCATATATCCCTAAAGATGGTCTTCTTTTCCCACCTACGGAGCGTCTTGTTGTCTACCTCCAGAAGTAGCGCCATGGCCACTTTTGTCTTAGGTTCACGTTCGGATGGAGCAAGGCACAACCAGTCAAGGTACTTCTCCTGCGGGTTGGTCAGGATTTGTTCTTCGTTCATGTAGTATGGGTAAAGGGTAACATAAATTGAGAATCATTCTCAGGTAACGATTTGGGGGAACCTTTAAGGAGGGGGTAAGGGCAAAACCATCTAATGATGGTTTCACCGTATCGCTAAGACAACCGAATGGATGGTAAAGCCATCCATGATGAAAGGGCAAGATGCCAAGGCCAGGAAAGAAGATGTTTGCGTCCGCTAAGACAGGCGGAAAAGCTGCTAACAAATACGCGTCCAAAATGGGCAAAACTGTGTCAAAAATGGGCATGAAAAAAAATAAACCCAAGTATTAAAAAGGTAGGGGGGGACCCATTGCTTGACCCCCCACCCCTATGAATTTAATCTTGACGGCTCTACACAAAGACACTACATTATACATTGACCCGTACACCCCACCGTACGCCCGTCCGTTGTTGTCCTAGCCCACACAAGGGGGGCAAATGGCTGTTATTACAAGCGCTCGTTACAACGGCTATTTACAAGTATTATAGGTGTTAGACACTCTTAGGTATTCTAATCCACAACGATTAGAACAATGACCTATGCCATTAGCGCACAACAAAAGCAAAGAAAGCCCTAGTTGTCTGTCAATGTATAGTGACACTATACACTTACGAACAAACCCTGTTCGGCGAATACCAACACAGAAATAGAAAGAGGATAACATTTACACAAAGAGCAAGGCGAGCGTTCAGTCGCCAAAAACAAAAGCAGTGAAGCCAGTTACACACTTCACGAATAATGAAATAGAGGGACTAATCGTACAAGGTCTTATACTTGCCCTAAGGGGTTGGTGGAACGCCTACAACGATTACCTTGTTAGTGGCTACTCAAGCGTAAGGTCATACGCAGAAGCAAGCGCAGAGAAATCAGACGAGCACACTTTCAACACCATCAAAACAAATCTTGGTTACATAAAGTGGGCAGTTGATAGTGGTCACACAATGAAAGACTTCAAGAACTTTGGTTGTCTAATCAAGTCAAGAAACCCAAATCAAGCGGCTGACCGTCACAAGACAAAAGTGACTGTTGCTGAAACAGTCACCAAGACTGGCAAAGAAATAAACACGGCAACACTCCAAACCTGCCGTGAGTTGGGAATTGACACTAAGACAGCAACAGCGCTGTCAAAGGGTATCGCTCGCCGTCTCGGCGCAAAGTAATACCACACAGAAATTGCTTGTGAGTGGTACACAAGTGTTAGTCCACTTGTGTATCGTTCACTCGTAATAACTCATTACGAGTGTATAGTGACACTATACATAACAGAGAGAGAGAAACAGAAATGAATGAGATTGCCGAGTTACAACAACAAGCGTTAGCAAAACTAGATGAAATCCTAGCGTTGCGAGAACAACTGCGAGAAGTGGAAGCAATCCTTGCGCTACAAGCAAGAGTTCGTCGTATGGAAAGTGAGTCCATCTAATGAGCAAGTCAATCAACGAATACAACGCTATACCAATGGTGCTTCTGCTTCAGATGTACGACCCCAAGTGCTATTGCGCTGGTCACGGTTGCGATAACTGCGACATAGACAAGCACATTGAGTATCTCATTGCTACTCAATACTAACGAACACGGGCAACACACTAAATGTGTGTTGTTCTAAGTGTGTATAGTGACACTATACATACCTAGAGCACCAATGCTCAATGAATACCCAAACAGAAAAGAGAAACAGCAATGTCAATGATAACAAACGAGAACAAAGCAGAAGCAATGTTTCTGTTAGCAGAAGTATGGCAAAGAAACGCAGAAAAAGAACAGCGTTTGGGAAATAACGACAGACAAGAGCAATACTTGGTAATGAAAGACAGTGCTATGAAGATAGCAATGAAAGCAAGTGGACACGGAGTTGATTGGGATAAAAGCCAGAAACTAATTGAGGAACTTGGATAACGCACAACGAATACGAGCAACACGCCCGATTGGGCGTGTTGTTCTAAGAGTGTATAGTGACACTATACATTGTTAGAGCAAAACCTTGCTCACATATAGAAAGAGAGAAATACAATGAACGCAAAAGAATACAAATCATACACAGAACACACCGACCGCTATATCCGCGAACTCGCTGGAAAAACAGTCGTACGAGTTCGTCACGCGAGCAGGCAGGAAGCACTAGAAATGGGTTGGTACACAACGCTGGAGAGCAGTTTTGATGTAAACTCAACCGTTATTGAGTTTACCGACGACACATACGCAGTAGTTCTTTCAGACAATGACGGGAGAGGCTCAGGTCATCTAGAAGTATGGAACTACCAACAAGAAAACGAGGGGTAGTAAAATGGACGAATTAGATGGTGCTCAAATACCCTTTGACATACAACTATTTGGCTTCGGCTTCGCAATGTTCGCAATAACATTATACTTTGCGATTGTCTCAAAAAGAATAAAAAGAAAAGAACAACAACAAGGAGAAACAAAATGAAAACAGAAACAACAGAAGTACATACAGCAATGAAAGAACCGTACAAAAATCAAGTTATCATTAGTATAGGAGTGTCCATTTATTGGATTTCTATTGTCCAAATAGACGGAGACGACTATGAAACAAAAGAACTTGCGTTAGTCCGTTATCTAAGTGAAGAAAACTCATTGGGTTTTAGGTGCGAGTGTGTACCAATAAACAAATGGTTTGATAGCGCTTTTATGGATAGCGAAACTGTTGTACAACTCAACAAAACAAATTATCACCTTCTAGGGGACGCGACAGAAGGGCAAATTATTGCGTCTGCTATTATGCGAGCGCACAAATATATTGAGTCAAACAAATACAAAATGTACGGTACAAACGAAAACATTTTCGCATCACACTAGGAGAAACAAAATGAACAAAAACCAAATGAGTAAGCGCATTGCTCTCTATTACGAAGAAATACAACAACTATACAAAGAGATAGAACGACTAGAAAAAATTCTAGAACAACTAGACGCAATCCTATCGTTAGAAAAAGCAGTCAAATTGATAAACAGGAAGGTATTCTAATGAATAATGAACTATACGAAATGACACGACGCCAAATAGCGTTTGGCTTAGTTGTAAAAGCGCGTTCGCTAATACAACAAGCAGAACAGATGAACAAGGACGACAACCTTGGAATAGACTTTAGAAACTACGACTACGGTCTAATGTTTATCAACGAAATACTTGACTCAGTAGAACGCCGTATTTACAAAGAACAAGTGGCACTAGGGGAATACTATTCGGAGAAAAGATACGAAGGTGAGTGTCATACGAACGACGAATTCTAAACTTAGTTACAACGGGTCACACACCTACGGGTGTGTTGCTCTAAGAGTGTATAGTGACACTATACATTGTTAGGGCAAAGAAAGCCCAACCCAAATAAACAAACAAAGGAGAAACATTATGCCGACTGAAAATGTTGAGGATACTAGTGAGGAGGAAATAAGCCAAGCCGAGTGGTTAGCACAACTCGGTAGAGAGCCATACCAATGTGCCGTTTGCGAGATGATGGAAACCCACGAAAACAATGAAGATTGGGACCACACTCGTATGGCAAACAACTATCAAGTTGTGACTACTGTATGTCGTGACTGCTACAATACATTTAGCGAATGTAACGAGTGTGGTCGCAACATAGATACAGAGAATGACCAAGACTACATCTGTACTGATTACGGTTATGTCTGCGAAAGAGATGCCAGAAATCATTATCGTTACTGCGATAGTTGCGAGGAGTATCGGCGCAATGATGATGATTGTGAGCACGACGACGAGGACGACGACCGTGAGTACGATTGTCAAGACGAGTCAGAGGATTACGCTGAGGGTTCACAACTCAACGGATACAACTTCAAACCTACCAAGAAATACTTCTGGAAAGTTGTAAACGGAGTACCTACTGTCAGTACCGTAGCAGACGACAGTCTGTTCTTTGGTATAGAGATTGAGACACAATCAACACTAGATTCTATTCGTAGTGGAGTACAATGTTTCCACGACAATGTTTCCAATGAGGTTGGTTATGTCAAGCGTGATGGTTCTGTTTGTGACGGAATGGAAATCAACACACACCCAATGACGCTTGACTACATCTATGACAACTTCTTCTCAGACACCTTAGAGCAGTTAGTTTCACTTGGGTGGAGAGCGTGGAAGCAATCAAGTTGTGGAATACACATTCACCTTAGCAAGCGAGCGTTTAGTTCCACTACACACAAAGCCCGTTTCCAACTATTCATAATGCGTAACGAGCAACAGATGGTTCGCTTCGCACGACGACGCTCACCATCATACGCTAAGTTCTCTGATGATGAGGAAAGTCAGTTTATAGAAAGAGCAAAAGGTAATCCAAACCACGACCGCTTCTGCGCCGTGAACTGGCAACCAGAGCAAACGGTGGAACTACGAATTTTCCGTTCCACGATAAAGCCTAGTGGTGTTATAGGCATAGTAGAAATGGCACACGCATTGTTCCACTTCACACAGCAATCAACTTGTCGTATGATGTATGACGGGTTGTTCACTTGGGAAGCGTTCGTTGCGTGGGTAGACACACAAGAATACAAGTATCTAAGTGAGCGCATTGCTCGCTATGTCACAGCGCCCAATGCGAACACACTCGCACGACTAGATAATGACGGAGAAAATTTAGAGGTGGCAATCTAAAATGTATAGTGACACTATACACACAGCCCATAAACAAAGAAAGGACACACAACAATGTGTTTGTTAGTATTTATAAATGAGGGTGTTACACCTTCACTAGAAAGATTAGAAACAGCGTCCAAGGCAAACCCACACGGATTTGGCTTTGCTGTTCACGACGGTAGTTCCATTATTCGTGGACGAGGTATGAACTTCGCTGAGACATTAGAGAGGTTTCTTGACATAAGAAAAACTCATAGTGGACCTGCGTTGTTCCACTTGCGTATCACAACACACGGCTCAACCGTTAGACAGAACTGTCATCCGTTTGTTGTTGGTCGTGACAAGCGTACTGTGTTAGCGCACAATGGTATGTTGCCCGTGTTGATGCCCAAAGGTGACAACAGAAGCGACAGCAGATACTTTGCTGAGGTACAGTTACCCTCGCTCGGTGGCGTTACTGCCTTAGACAACAAGCCCTTCTTCAATCAACTAGAGGATTGGTCGTGGGGTTCTAAGTTGGTAGTTCTTACAGCAGACCCTGACGCCGAGTTGGACTCGTACATCATCAACGAGCAGGACGGTCATTGGGACGAGGAGTGTTGGTGGTCTAATAAGTCGTACATCAAGTATTCCCCTGTCTTCGTTCCCAAAAGCAAGATAACCACATACGCTACGCTTCCACCATACAGCACAGGCGCAATCACTCCATACGGCACCGAGACAACTACATCAAGGCGGAGTACTTGGGAGTGGGACGACTACGAACCACAAAAAGACATAATAGAAGCACCTTATTGCTTTGACTATGAGTGCCCATCTTGTTGGAATAAGTCCACCTTAGATGAGTATGACTACCAATGCCCAGAGTGTACAGCGTGTGTGTACTGCGAAAAACAAGCGCCCTGTGATTGTTACGACGCATACACATACGACCAAAAATACATAACTAAAAAAATAACTAAGAGAGGATTAGCAAAATGAAAAACTCAATCAAGATGAATGGAATGTATTGCGTTTCGTACAAGACCTCAGCAGGCACAGTCGGAGACTCAGCCTCTGAGTATTACGGAATGTTTGCCACACCCAAAGATGCTCTGGAGTGGGTTCACAACAGCCCTGACAGAGTAAGCAATATGATTTACAAATGGCAAGTTATATTTGTAAAAGCAGCAGACCCGTCCGTACACGGACAAGAGCAATAGGAGAAGCACAATGGACAATCCAACGTGGACGGTATGGGTTGGCGGAGTAGAGGTAACTGATTACCTCGTAACGCTAGAGAAAGCAAGAGAAATAGCCGAACGGTACACGTCAGAAGGTTACACCGATACACGCATAGACAACACAGCCGCAAATCAAAAACAGTAGGAGAAACACAATGGAACACAAATGGACTTTCACAATGAAAGATGGAGTAAAACTAGCGGAAAACCTGACAACAAAAGAAAGCTGGGAAGCCTTAGATAAGTTCCTGCTTGAATACCGTCAGCAGAAACGACTACAATCAGATAAAAGAAATACAGAACAATCAGACCCACATCAACAATAAGGAGAAATAAAATGTACAAGCAAGCAACAGATTATGTAGTCACTATCCAATTTAGTAGCGACAACAACCACCCAAAAGATTGGGATTTAGAAAATGGAATATTTTTAGAACACGGCGAACTACTTGAAATTCTAGACATAGTTCAAGTAGAAGGAAAACCACTATATACACCACAAAACAAAGGAACAAAATAAAATGACACCAAAATACGCACAAGCAACAGTCGCCCTATTGGGAGAGGACGGAAACGCAATGGCAATAGTTGCCAGAACAGTTCGTGCTCTACAAAGAGCGGGGGTTCCAAAAGAGGAACGAAACGAATACACAAACTTGGCACTTAGTGGAGACTATGACAATGTCATCACAACAACAATGATGTGGGTATCGTGCGACACACTAGAGGAGGAAGAATGAAAAAATATATGGTAGAAGTAACAGAAAGTATCAACCATCAATACCAAGTAGAAGCAACATCAGAGGAAGAAGCGTTACTTGCCTATGAGCGTCTTACAGCAGAGCAACTAATATCTAGAGACTTAGATGGAGGCTCAGGGTGGGACAGACCCTGGGAAGTTCGTGAGATACAAGAGAGGGAACAATGACAATAGTGATATTATATGTAGTAGTATCGTTTATCTTATTAAAAACAATTAGAGACTGGCAATGAATAACAAAACACAACAAAGGAGAACAGTAATGGAAACAGAACCAAGAGAAAGCGTTTACGCTCCAAAACCTAATCACGGAGGGTATCTATCCGTTGAACAAATTAAAAACCACAACAAAGACGTAGGTCACGAGTTCTTTAGCAGGGGCGCATACCTATTCTTCAACTCGGTCGTCTATGACGACCTAATTGGAGGTGAGTTTTTTATCACCTCAGAGCAGGACGGTTACCTAGACCTGCCTAAAATGTTCACGATTAGACAAGCAAGAGCAGACGGGACTATCGTCACAGTAGGAGAGTTCCAAGCATACAAAACAAAAGCGCAAGCACTAAAAGCAGCAAAAAAATTAGTATTACAATAACCACAACAACAAAGGAAAAAACACAATGAGTACAGAAACTGAAATGAAAAACATAATGACCCGTAGCATCGAAACCGATATGTCTGCGGTCGACAAGTCCTACAAACTCTTCAAACTAAAAAAAGCTGAGTTCTGGATTATCGATTCAGATATGCGTTACGAACTTATCGGCACCAGCGGTGATATATACGAAGGTTTGGCACAAATCATTATCCCAAGAGATACATTTGGAATGATGGTAAAAACTTGTGGATGGGCCGCTCCATTGGCAGAGGACGGCTCGGTAAGTGGCAGACCGAGCGAGCACGAAGCACGACGGAGAGTACGGCTACACTATCTAGTAACAGATGATGGGCACGCACAAGGCATAGTGTTCAAAGAAAAGACACGGAAACTAACTACAGAGTCAATGGTAGTGTCATTTGACGAGGGTCAAGGACTGTTGCGTGATGAAATGACAAACGCTTGGGGGGCTCGAGTATGAAAAACTATATGAGTAAACTAGACAAGTACCTAGATAAATACAACGTCCGTCAAGAAGGAAATGTATTTTATATTGAATCCACAATGAAACTAACAGAGGAGGATAGCAAAGTGGTAGACGAAGTAAAAACAAAAACAGTACAAGTAGGAAAAAAGAAATGGCATTACACTTCTTATGCTGTTCCGTCTATAAACTATGGAACGGAGGAGCACCCCAAGTGGTCTTGGTCACTATCAGCAGACGTATACAATGGTAAGGATACACAGTTTACTGTCGCACACTTCTCAAGGGTGTTCAAGAGTAAGGAGGAAAGCGAAATCAATAGAGATAACTTCGATGTTGGTGAGTTAGTGAAATTCCATATATCAACAGAAAAAGGAGCAAGAAATGATAAGACCACATGAACCAACAGTAGAGGTATCAATAACCCTAAGCGAACTACGCGCAGTGACAAAATCACTCAGCATAGGTTGTGACCAGTTAGCCAAAAAATTACAACGGATGGGAGACTCATCTAGAGTAGACGACTTAGTCCAGGAATACTCTCTTTTGATGGAAGCAAAGAAAGAGTTCGAGTCTGTCTTAGTGGAGGCATTACAATGAAGCGAAAACGTATGTTAGTTATATCCTTAGCGGTGGTGGCGGTCATTAACTTGACCGCTACCACAACACACGCACAAGAAACCAAGTCCTGTCCACAGTATGAGAAACTAATGCGGGAACACAGACTTCCTGTAAAAAAATTCTCATACATTATGTGGAGAGAATCTAGATGTATACCTAGAGCAATCGGATGGAACTACCACAAGAATACAAAAAAGGTAAGAACGTTCGATAGTGGATTGCTACAAATCAATTCAACTTGGAGGACGCTCACACTAAATACTTGTGGTGGGACCCCCGCATCTCTGGTATTGCTGACCCCACTTTGTAACATCAAGGTAGCTTCAGTTCTGTATCACTACGGTGGTGGTATCTCGAATTGGGCAATGCCATAGTGAAAGCACACGAAGAGTGGAAGTGTCCCAAGTGTTCCAACAAGGTAGTAGTCTTTATTGCCTTGTTGGAGCCACCCACTTGTACAAACCATTTCCTCGGGAAAGGAGTTCAGATGATTCAGAAAAAGAAAAAGGGAAGCGTTGACACTCAATCTGGGGGTGTGATATGATGGGGGGGATAAAGGGGGGGTCGGCATGCTACGCTGACGCTCGCATGCTCACCACGTTCGCTGAGACATGTCTTAGCGGACTTAAGGATACAACAAAACAAAAAGGAGAAACAGAATGACACAAGCATTAGAAATACCAGCAGACGTAAGGATGATGGGAAAGTTTTGGGCAACAGCGTTTATGGAATCTTGCCCGAACTGGAGCAA
>Ga0049085_10000389_pt1 | contig 17527 bp, 33 predicted proteins | sample GreLakmeSU08MSRF_FD_66721 | JGI IMG/M metagenome (GOLD analysis project Ga0049085, IMG submission 66721) | Freshwater lentic microbial communities from great Laurentian Lakes, MI, USA - Great Lakes metaG SU08MSRF | ecosystem: Environmental > Aquatic > Freshwater > Lake | place: Great Lakes... | reverse complement strand
TCCAGCAGTTCCTCCTATTGCAGCTCCTGCTATTGCTCCAATTCCACCAAGGGCCATAGCAGCTGTGCCACTCTGCCCACCAGGTACCGCTGAGTCAATAATAGCGCTTGGTGATAACTTTCTACCTAAAAAGGATTTATCTGCGTCTGGACTTCCAAAGGCTACATCCATTGCTGCGTCACGTGCAGCTGGGACAGTATGGTGTGCTAATCCAGCTAAAGCTGCTCCACCTATAATCATGGATGCACCGGCTCTAGTAGTTCCACCCCTATATAGTGATTTACCCAGGTAGCCTAAAGACCCCATACCAGCTCTAAGTAATCCCATATAATTATTCCTTTAAATTAATTCTTTTGTTGCGCAAAAAGTTTGTTATATTTCTTATTGCCCATTGTAACATGACCTATTTTACTTCTATCCAAACCGCCTACAACACCAGCTGTAGATAATGGATCTCTATTTTGACCTTGTTGATCTCTAAAAGTTGCATCCTGTATCCCATAAGGCCTATCGCCATATTCAACTCTTTGTGATTCTATAGTACTTTCAAAATTCTCATTCTCCTTTTTTCTTTTACTGTATTGATAAGCCCCTATTGTTGCAGCTGTAGCGAAAGCTCCAATTAACGTTTCTCTAGGATGAGTTTTGGCAAATGTTTTTCCTCTATTGTAAACACCTTGCCAAGCTGCTAGATGTTGTTCTTTTACCGTTTTAGTAGCTGCCTTAGTCGCGGTTTGTGCTTCTTGGGTAAAAGCTCCTCCTTGTGAAAGCCTTACAGCTGAACTTTCAAAAGATTGTTTTGCCCTTTGACCTTGTTCGTATAGAGTTGCAGCTGGTTTTCCCATTGTTTCATCAACCGCTGAACTAACAGTTTGGTCTACATATGGAGTAAACGATGCTCCAATTGCCCCTTCTGCGTCGTCGCCAACTCCTCTATAAATCTCATCTATCGATGATACAAGATCTGGATTATCCATTTCTTCTGCTACTTGGACTTTTTGAGATATAGAGGCTGCATTATATGCCTCTACTACTTCTGGATTTGATTGATTAAATGGAATTATTTCCATATTGTCAGCTAATGATACTCTTACCCTTTGGTAGTTCTGCACTACGTGCTCACCCATAGCTTCAAGATGCGCTGCTCTTTCACTAGAATTTAAAGAAAAAAGTTTTTCTACTTCAGCTGTACCGTCAATACCAAAAATGCTTTTATTCAAAGATGCTATATCCGCCCTAACTCTACTCTGTTCGGAAATATTTTTGCCAGCAGAACCTAACCTTTTTACTTGTTTTTCCATTACTTGATCTGCTAAATCTTCTAATGTTTCCCTAGCTAGATCTTGTGGTTTAAAAACTTGGTTTACAAAATCTCCAGTTCTAGATTGATAAAATCTATTTAATCTTTGAGTATCTTCCAGGAAAGCTTCGCTTCCAAATTTAATTGGTGCAGAACCTTTTTCTCTTATTTCTAAATCCAGAAAATCATCTGCGGTCATAATTATTTTTGCTGCTTTTCCACCAGTTTGATCAACTGTTGGTAGTCTAAAATAATTATTCATCATACGTTTTGATGAAGGATCAAAAAGTTTTTCTTTTCCTTGAGCTTGGAAAAATTGTATTCCGTTTTCAGCTAGTAAACCTAAAGTACTTCCATCAGCATCCATGCCAGCTATTGAATCAAGTGCTGTAGCAATTCTTTCGTGTGATACATCCGCTGAATTTTTTAATATAGTTCTTCCAACACTCATTGATGCTTTTGCATTTGCAACACCCATAACTCTGCTTGATACATCTATATCTGCAAACGGTAAACCTTTTTGTAGAAGATTTTTTGTATATTCTTCTGTTTTAAGTAAGTTAGATCCCAAAGAAACAGATTCGCCAACGCGGACTTGATTATAAGCTTTATTTTTTGCATCATAAAAATATCTATCAGTAATAGAAAGATCTTCTGGACTTAAGCCACCACTTGTTGGTGTAATGTTTGCTGCTTGTCTTCTAGCTGCAACCATTTGATCAAATTGAGTTCCCTGAATATTTGTAAAATGTATATCAGTTGTTCTGTAGTCACCAGGATTAACCATTGTAGATATTTCTTCCCCCCTAGGTCCATATCCCAATGTAATTTTTTTATTTGCGGTACCTTCTCTTGCATCTCTGAGAGTTCTTTGCACGTAATCTCTGGCTAGTGTTTCATCTACAGCTTTTTCTTCTCCAGTTCCTAAGTTCCTAAATTGGAACTGTTTAGATTTTTTATTATAGAATAATTCTCCTCTTAAATCTGCTATTGAAGGAGTTCCAGATATACCTAGTTCAGAAGTAAGAGCTTCTTTATCTATTGCTAGAGTTATTCTTTGTTGACCACTTTTAGTTTCAGATAAATGTTTAAATAATTCTTCAGAAATTCTATCTACGCCTGCTATATTAGTTGTAGGAGTAACTGCAGAACTCTTTAATGTCATTCTGCGAATATATTCTTCTAATTCGCTAACAGCTGCATCTTTGTGTCTTATGAATCCATAGGATGATAATTCTTGGTTTAGCTGTCCAGCTTTTGCATTATAAAGAGTTCTTGCTTCTTCGCTCATCTTACCAGCTGGCATTCCGGCTATTGGGAATCTTTGCATTTGCAGTTTTCCGGTATGGAGATGTTTAGCTACAAAATCTTCCAAAAGTGCGTCAACGTCTCCAGTGTGCGTTCCTCTTTTTGAAATTGCGTCTAAAAGTGGACGCACTTCTTCTGGAGACTCTTGTGAAATCAATGATAATAAATTGCTATTTAAAATAATATTTTGCATTGACTTTGGCCCACTCGAACCTTTAGCAAAAAGTTCTGACGCCATTTCAAATTGTGTCATTAATTCATTTGTTAATTCTTGCCCTACTGAACCCAATGTACCATCTGCATTTTTTAGCTGTCCAGATATTTTATCTCTCATTATAGATTTTTGACGTTCAAAGAATTCACCGACTAAAGAATGTGTATCAAAGAAAAAATGAGGCTCTTCTATCCTTCTCATTTGAAAAGCTCTTACTAATCGTTGCATTTCAGTGTCTTTTTTAAAAGCTTCTAGTGGCATTAGAGTTTGTATCATCTTGTCAACGTCAAAGTCTTCTGCGTAGTGTCCACCAACAAAATCTGCGTCAAGAAAACCAGAAAAAATCTTTTTCATATCTTGTACAAAAATTTCTCCACCGTTATCAAATGCAGCTGTACTCCTAGCTAGGGCAGCTTCTCCCCCAGTACTTTCGTGTCTAAGCGCTACTTCAGAAAGTGGGAGCCTTACTCCCTTATAATAGTTGTGAGCTACGTCCATCTGCCTAGATACGAATTGAGCGTTATGTGTAACTTCTGGCCCTCCTATAAATTCTACACCTTCGGTAGTATACTTAAATCTTCTTTTAGCTACTGCTAGTGCTCTTACCTGAGAATCTACTGCTCTACCAGTTGTTTCTGAGTCGAATGTCATCATAGTATAAATTCGATCAGCGTCTGGAGTAAGCCCAAAAATATTTACACCACCAATATTACTTGGTATTCCGGCTCCAGTTACTTTTCCAATATCATAAGCCCCTAAACCATAAGATGCAGTTCGTGCCTGTTGTCTTGCTAATGCTATTGGGTTTGGTATCCTATTACCTATCGTAATATCGCTAAGTAATGATGCGTCTTTTTTTGTTCTTATATTTAGCTTAGATAACAATAAGCCATATTGACTTGGTTGCGCGCCTGGTTCCAATCCAGAGTATGAGTCAGTAATAAATCTATTAAACAAAGAAAATGGGTTCTCTGATGGTAGAGATTGTCCAGGTATACCTACTTCTTGAACTACTCGTTGTAATCTAGCTACTTTTGTTTCAAATGCTTCTTTTAAAACATTTTTTGTTTCTTCGTTAAAAATATTTAAATCAATAAAGTTTGAAGCATAGAGGTTCATTGCGTTGTCTGCGTTTTCTACACCTGCATATCTAGCCCTTGATGCTATCGTAAGATTTTCGGGATTAGATAAAGCGGTAACATATTGTTCCATAAATGATGCTGCTTCAAATTCGAAGTCAGCATTTGATCCCGATATAATGCTAGAACCTAATTTAGGCAGTCCTGCTTCTGCCCCACCAAAAATTCTTTCAGCTATTTGTGAAGTTATTGGAGTTGTTTGAACTTTTGTATTATTTCCAATACGTGCAGCTATTTCTCTTAACTCAGCCAGACTTTTTCGTTCAGGTCTCATCTTTAATCTCTACACTTTTTTCTGACTCTTCTATGTAATCATCGACTTGATAAGTACCGAGTTTTTTTCTTACAAGTTTTGCGTTTTGTATTTCTATATTCTGAACTTTATGAATAATTTCAGATATAGCTTGTGCTGTATCGAGTTGAGTTTGTCCAGTCTTAGCTCTAGCTTCTCTAGTAGCCAACAATTGATTACGTAAATCTTTTCTTCTTTTATGTAATCTGTCTTCAAGTTCTACTGCTAAATGTAATTCTTTTTTAAGAATTGGTTCACCATCTTTATCAATTCCTATAATGTTTTCTTGAATAAAGTGTTCTTTAGCTAACAGCTTTGTTTTACGTAAATACTGGACTTCTTGATCTACTAAGTCTCTTACCATAGAAACTTCAACTAAGTTGTCAGGACTTACATCTAATTGCTCCATATACTCACCGGTAAACTGTGATACCATTGCCATCTCTATGGGACAAGCTTTTCCCTTAGGGGCAAGGTTCTGTTGGTGTAATGGGCACGTCTCAGCAAAGATGCATCGCGCTGCTTCACATCGCATTGGTATAGATGAAAACATTGAAGTTCTTGTTTTTTGAGGCTTAACTAATTCAACAGCTTTAGCTCTTTGCTCATCAGTCCATTCTTCTGGAAAAAACAAATCAGGACGCAGAGATTCAAATTTATCCATAAATAAATTTTTATCTTCAAATCTTTCTATATTACTTGCCATTAAAATCTATCCATTCTGATTTATATAAACCATCTTGACCATAAGAGTTAATCATACAACTTTTACATCCGGGGACAATAATATTCCTGAATATGAATTACATCTTTTTGTTCTACTACTTCTTCATAAACAAAATTTAAAATATGATTACATCTATTACATTTCATTGTTTATATTTCCGATAATGCTTTCATTAAACTCTTTTGCAATTTTTCAGCAATCTCTACACTTTGAGCTGCATTAACAAATGTGCTTATTTCACTCATCTGATCAGGAGTTAAGGCTGAGCTAATCAAAAATCTTGCGCCTTTACAGACATCACAATAAACATCTTTATTATCTTGCTTAGCCATTACGCATGAGCACTGCTCTATGATTCCAAAAAATTCTAAAGCTTGGGCTAAATCAAACCATTTATTCTTAAATAATTTTTTTGTTTGCTCTTTATAAGCTCTTAGTTTATATGGGTCATCTGAAAGCAGCGTCCCCATATCTAAGGCTTGTTTCATTAAATCATTTATTGTTTTATATAGAAAATTGGGTAATTCAAAATCTCCATTTATATTTATAAAACTTTTCCAATCACTCATCACTACTCCTCTAAAACATTAAATCACTATCTCTATTATACCATCTTTATTTTAAAATAAAAATTATGCGTCTTGACCACCACTAGATCTAGCTTGCAAACCATTTGTTCCAGATGATCTTCCGCGCATTGCTGCCATACCGCCTAATCCAATTCCTGCACCAATGCCAAATTTACCACGTCGTGTTCCTGCTACTCTTCTTAAAGAAGCACCAATTGCTGCACCTCTTGCGCCAGCTCCGAGTAGCCCTCATCCCTATTCCGGTAGTAGCAGAACCGGCCCTAGCCGCAGCTCTAGCACCTACACTATATCCCCTCATTGGGATTCCTGCGTGAAATGGCATTGGCATAAATTAGTACATTGGGTAGTTTTGGCTACTTCTACGGCGAGAAGATCCAACTACTGCTGCGCCGCTTACACCAGCTGCAATACCCATTGCTTTATTTGGATTATTTTTTGTATAATTTCCTGCTGACATCATACTTCGTCCAGCCAAAGCTTGACCAGTACGAAGATGAGACATTACGCCTTTACTTGATCCACCAAGTCCTCTGTTCATCATTACGTTACCCGTAGAAGCGGCTCTCGTCCCCATTCTAGTTACACTAGCTGCCATTCTAGTACCGGTACTGGCCATTCTTGCACCCAGTGATGCTCCTACCATGGTAAAATCTCCTATAGATTTAGATTACATTTATATAGTAATTAAACTAAGCGATAGTTGCTGCTTTTGATGGTTTCTTTAAAGTGAATATAAAATCATCTTTGTAGGATATTTCAAAAATAGTTCCACGTGGAGGGACTGATTTAATTAAAATATCGGCTAATTGATCTTCCATTTTTTCTCTGCGAATTTGAGCTAAACCTCTTGCTCCCTTTACAGTATCAACACCCTTGTCTAGCAAAGCTGATATTACAGAGTCTGTATAGTTGATACTATAACCCTTTTTAGAAAGTTTATCCATGATAATTGACATTTCTAGTTCTGCAATCTTTTCTAGATCTGATCTTTCTAAATGATTAAAGACAATCGTTTTATCTAGTCTGTTAATAAATTCTGGTCTAAAATGTTTACGGATAGCATCAATTGTATTTTTTTCTACCATTTCTTTTGCCGGCATTTGAATAGTTGCGGATTTAGAATTTAAATTTTTATTAAAACCAGTTCCACCAGAAAGTAAATAATCAACAGTTTTATCGTTACCCAAGTTGGTAGTCATAATGATAATCGTATTAAGAAAACTAACTTCTTCACCCTTGCCGTCTGTTAGAATACCATCTTCAAAAACTCTCAAGAAAGTGTTCCACATATCGGCATGTGCTTTTTCTACCTCGTCTAATAGCACAACCGTGTAAGGATTTCTTTTAACTAGATTTACAAGCTGACCACCTTCATCGTGGCCGACATAACCAGGAGGAGATCCTATTAATTTTTGATTCTCATGCTTATGTTGGAATTCTCCACAATCTATTCTTACCATTGGATATTCTTCACTAAAGAGATATTTATGCAATGTATTTGCTAAATGTGTTTTACCAACTCCAGATGAACCAGCAAAAAGGAAAATGCCTAGAGGTCTATTCTTATCGTTCAATCCTACTTGAGAACGCTTTAAAGCTGACACAACAGAGCTAACAGCTTCTGTTTGTCCTATGACATTACTGTCTAGATATTGTTGCAGACCAAGAAACTTTTGTCTACTTATCTTTTTATTCTTACCCTTATTACTAGGATCTAATCGTTTACCCTGCTTACCTTGTATTCTTCTAGCAATCTCTGACTCAATTGCCGAAAAATCAGTAACGTCTTTATCTAATATATTTTTAGCATAAGCAAGCTCTATCCAAAGATCTATATCTAATCCGAGGATTAAGCATTACGCAACCATTGTACATTGCATCAACGCAACGCTCTGCTGACTCACGAGACATCAATCGTAAGGAGTCTGTAATGTCTGACTTTACATTGTAGACAACGTGTTCTAATATTGCTAATTTAAAATCTTTAGGAGACTTAGTATCAAGGTCGTCAATTAAGGAGTCAATATTCTCAGGATCAAGAACCTTATATTTTATATAAGTTGCTAATTCAGGAACGTAGATCTGGTATATTTTCATCACCACCCCTTTTGCAGTATAGATACGATGATGACTATATAGTAACCTACTAACGACCATAGTAGTAGATCGTCTGTGTATTGAGTAATTAGAAAATAACGTTCTCTAATTGCTGCTCTCCCCTTAAGGACATTATACACGCACCTGTCAAAAAAAATCAAGAAATTTTTCTACTTTCTTGTTATTTTTTCCAAAGAAGGACAGTTCTCAGAACACGGACCTGAATATGACCATAGTTGTACTAGATCAACGGCTGTGTTAATTTTATTTTTTAATAACAAAACAGCCCTTCGGTAGTCGTTATCTAAATCAATATTTCTACTCATGATGCCTCACTTAATTTTTTGTTTTGTGTATACTGTACTCTCCAATTATATCAGCAAAGGGATCCATGCACGCAAAACTTACCAATCAATTATTATTGGTTAAATTATCAACTACTCTAGAAAAAGTTAAGCAAGCTCAACTTGGATTGGATAACGAATCCAGGATTGAGTATAGACAGTTGGAATCAGCTTTGAAAGATAAAATTAGAGAAGTTAAAAAGATAATGCATGTTGCTACAAGAGAAAATATGGTATAATATCAAACATGGAAGAATCTAAAACGATAGATTTAGCTATTGCTAAATTAGATAAGCAGTTCGGAACTGGAACTGTAATGAAGTTAGGAAATTCTATAGCCCAACAGTGGCCATCGATTTCCACAGGCGCACCAACTCTTGATAAAATTTTAGGCATTGGTGGCCTACCTAAAGGAAGAATTGTAGAAATATTTGGTCCAGAATCCTCCGGTAAATCTACAATATCACTATCACTTGTTGCTCAAGCCCAAAAAATGGGGATACGTTGTGCATATATTGATGCAGAACACGCACTAGACCCTAGTTATATGATGGATTTAGGTATTAATTTAGACGATTTACTATTAGCTCAACCCCATTATGGTGAAGAAGCATTAGAAATTGTTGATACTTTAGTGAGAACTGGTGAAGTTGGCCTAATCATTGTTGATTCTGTGGCGTCACTTGTTCCTAAGGCAGAGCTAGATGGTGAGATGGAAGCTAATCAGATGGGTCTACAAGCTCGTATGATGGCTAAAGCCCTTCGTAAGATCACGGCATTAGCAAATGACAACGGTACTTTGATTGTATTTATTAATCAAATACGTATGAAGATTGGAATTATGTTTGGTAATCCAGAAACTACTCCAGGTGGTAGAGCCTTACCATATGCTGCATCAGTGAGAATTGATTTACGCAGGAGAGAAGATATTAAAAATAAAGAAGGCGACTCTGTTGGTATCAGAGTAAAAGCCAAAGTTATCAAGAATAAAATGGCAGCGCCGTTAAAAGTAGCAGAATTTGATATTTATTACGGAAAAGGTATCGATCAATACGGATCGGTTTTAGATTTAGGCTTTGATAACGGAGTTTTCAACCAAAAAGGTGCATGGATCTTCCTTGATGGTGAAAATTTTGCCCAAGGTAGAGAAAATGCCATTAATAAGATCAAAGATGACCCAAAATTATTTGAACAAATTAAATTAAGGGTAGAAAATGTCGGCAAGACCGTTAAAGATTGAACCTTGTAAAGAATGTCCATATCCAACTAACTATACGGTAAGTACACTGTCTGTAAATGGCGCAAAAGAAAAGTTTGCAGTCCATTGTAGAGAATGTGGAGATAGCTGGATAGAGGAAGTACTAATAAACAATGACTAGTAATTCAGAAGAACTCTTCCATTTTTACAATGGTGATGATTGGCGTTTGTTTGACCCTAATAATTTCGATACGGTAACGCTTATAGAGTCTAAGCTAAATGATCATGATGATTACAACGGACATCGTTTAAATCAGTTGATTCATTATGGCGATCTTCACGCTGATAAACTCAGTAAGTAACCTCGAGGCGTTCGCCGCAAAATTATTTTTTATTTTTTAACAAATTGGGTTAGATTAATCAGCCTATTCCCTGATCTCCACCACCTGGGAACAAATGGTTGTTTACACTTCCTGGTCTAGTGAATAAAGAATGACCTTGTTTCTTTCTATTTCTCATAACAGCTGCTGTGCCACCATATCCGCCTAATAATGTAGCGCCATACATGTTGACCTGTGATGCGTCTCTGCCATTGGCGTAAGCGTTTACACCAGTGTATCCTGCTGTTAGTATGGCCCCTGCTGCGAGAGCCGCACGCCCACCAGAAGACTTAGGGATTAGTCCACGTGCCCCCGCAGACATACCTGAAAAACTCATCATAAATACTCCTAGCGTTTAAACTAAATGATATACTTATAGTAATGAGAAGTTACTATAATTGCTAGTTAGAGAATTTGGAGAGTCTTATGAACTTTTGGGAAATGATTCAGAAAATCCTAAAAGGTGACGAACCTGAAGCCGGTGCTATGGATAGTCTTGTAGACTATGACCCAGAATTATTAGACATATACAATTATGTTATAACAGCTCATGCTGCTGAGGATGATAGCAAGTTAACTATTAGTTTTTTTAAACCTGACCAATGGGAAATGGTTCTCTCTACAGCCGAGATGACTAGCTCGACTGCAGAAGAGATTGTCCGTGGTTTAGGGATTGATGACGTACATCAGATGATTATAGCTTCTGATGAGTGGAATCCTGATGAAGGTTTAGAGTATTTCTTTTAAATTGCGCTAAAATGAGTTTGTTGAATCATTCTATACTGACTGGTTGAATTTTGTAGACATAATTGATTGTATACCTCATATGTTAATACGCCGGCTGTTTCTTGAGCAAAACGCTTAGACATAGCTGGTGAAAAGATCCTACTAGGGATATATTGATTGGTGTGGGCTAAGTCTTCATCTTTAAAAGTCTTATCATCACTATAGAAATTATATATCTTAGTATGTTTCTTGATACCATTGATAGTAGACTTGCCGGCTGTGATTGAATCAAAGTTAAAGTCAATTAAAACCGCCGCATCAAAAATGATTCCAAAGTCCATATATAGATCAAACAGATATAAACAATCCTGTCCATAACCTACAAATACTCTAGAGGTATAATTAACTTCCCAGTGTAGGGATAGTTGATTGTAATATTCTTTTTTCTTTAAGCGTAATTGTTCAGGACTAAGAGCCGATCTATCGTGGTGATCCATCAGTATGATGAAGTGCTCATTTTTAAACTCCTGAGCAAAGTTGTTACGTATTGGAGTTAAGAATAGCTTTTCTGATCCCATTAATAACTTAGAGTTGGGTATTGTTAGTGGCTTGTATTCTGTTTCTTCATTACTGTTCATAATTAATCCTTTTCTATGTTTGGCATTGTTAGGTTGTAAAGAGGTATCCGTTGGAATCAGCTGCATGTTAGTAAGCTTGGTAGGTATAGTCGTCTGAATCGAACTCTACAGCATCGTAGTCTGCGTCCTTAGCTCCGTAAGAGCTGAAAGCTGATAGATAGATGTCTTGGAGGTCTAGCGTGTTGTAGGGCTCCTGTGTGTCTATTATTTTTGCGGGGGTTGATTTTATCTTTGTCATGTTATTACTCCTTGTATGTGTATGTGACAAACAGAAACCTATCAGAGTGTTTCTACGTATTGCAACCTGTAGAGCAATATTTCTTGGAAATCTTTTGTAACCTCTATAAAGGTGTATATTCCTATAGATGTTTTTTTAGGGGGGAAAATTTTTAGACTCAAAGGGTTAGTAAAGATGTATAAGTGTATATAAAACTCATTAATGTAAAATATAAGGGAAAAAATATAAGGGGGTAATAGTTTATTATACTCTGTAGTGTTATTTTTTAACACGCCCACCGGAGTATACCCTCTATGTTATATATATTTATATATACTTCTTAACCTATGCGTGAGACACATCCCGTGTTTCATCCAACCTAGTCTAAGGAGACTATCATGTCAGTTACAATTCCTGCGTTCAAACTCAGTATCGACGACAAGTCCGAGATCGCTGCTGTGGGCAACAAATGGGGCACTTCTGTGAACCGTGTTGCTCGCAAAGGCACGACTGCTACATCCAATGTATCTGTTGGATTGGCCAAGTTCGTTGTCGGCTTCGCCAAGGGCGTTGTCGGTAAGTAATCACTGAGTAAGTAATCCCGTTGGGTGGTTGCCTCCGTACTGGGGGTGACCACCTGACAATTTCATTCACATAAATTCAACATAACTAAGTCTCGTGAAAGGAGACCCACATGTCAGTACAGCAATTCGTTTATCGTTACAAAGTTCTCATTGTTCTTGCAGTCATTCTGTTTACACCAGCATTGACAATCTTCTTCAAGATGATTGGCATTGTGCTGGGTAGCATGAATGCTGTAGGCGTCACCTTCTTGGTGATGGGCGGACTGGTCTACGGAGCAATCCGTTTCTTCCAGTCAGCAAACACCGAGTCCAACTAAGTCTGTAGTATGGGTGGTCATCCTTCTGGGTGACTACCCTTACTGCATCTATACCCGTTATAAACGCAATACATGCAGACAATCCCGTCTGCTACCAAGTCTCTTGAAAGGAGACAATCATGACAACATCAATTAGTAAGCCTTGGGGTTACGACCTCACAATGGAGAAGTGTGTCGGTAACATCGGTAACGACATTTGGTTCACAGCAAATTCAACAAATGGTGATTCTTCAGATTCACTACATGTGTACCTTCCTACTGATCGTGATTCACTGTTGCTTATCCAAGCTGCAGTAACACATCTCCTCAATAAGTAACTCCCCAGTTGGTTAGTGTTTGTCCTTTGGCTTCTTGCTGAAGGACATCACTAATCATTCTAATATAAATTAAACTATATAACATAATTAAATATGCGTTAAATACCATATAAGTATCTGTGTCTGCACAGGAATAGCCATTAATGTGCACACCAGGTGCTACGCACCATGTTGATGCTGTGCTACCGCACAGCTGTGTGTGCTTCTTTACATTAATTCTAATTCACTTTATATGTAATACGCATATATATCCTAAGGTAAATAACTTATATTTCCTTAAAATAATCTTTTATTTCTTCCTTCCTTATCTATAGCTATATATTCTTAACGGTACGCGAGCGTACCAACATACGCACAAGGTTTTGCTGGGCACCTCCAAGTTCCAGCAGATTGGGGAAAACGATGTTTGATAACTTCGTCTTCCGAGTATCCTTCATCCAGAAGGACCTCAATAAGTTGGGTGAGCACCGTGTGCTTCTCAACCCTGTCAGTGCCATCCGCAAGGTTAACGGTCAAGAGATCCTTCGGGATTTCTCCGTCAAGCCGATGTGGGTCATGTACCTCCCACCTGCGCACCTCGCAGAATGGGTTGGGCTACTTGACAACGCCAAGGCAACAGCGATGCGATTCACCATCAGTGGTGCAGTCGCTAACGTTGGTGTCCGTGACGTTGGTATGGCCACCGACGGTTCCAAGTCTCAGGACTTGGTAGTCAAGTTCACTGGTAAAGTGGACAAGACGGTTGTGAAGGCCACACCTTCAGCACCACCAGCCGAATTCTAGCAGGCCTCCTGCGTTCGGTTACCCTCCTTGCGGGTAGGTTCTCTGGCACATCCTTCGGGGTGTGTCAGGGAATTTTACCTCATATCTATTTAAACCTTTTATAGCCATTAGATTATACACCTTTATATTTCTTAACCGCTGCACGGGACTCATCCGGGTTCTTACAGTCAGTGTTCCGACGAAAGGAGGTGAACAATGACACAGTCTTATCAGGACTGGCTCAACGAGGATGCATCGCATCTTGCGCTTGAGGCAGAAGTGGAAGAGCACGCTCGTCTTGCAGACATGCACGAGTGTGCAGCTCCGGAAGAAGATGTAGAAGGTTGCAATTGCAACCGCTGCATCAAAGCCCGAGAGCTTTCCGCTGCCAACTGATTCAGAATCGGGGGAGTAACGCACCCTGGCAACAGAACAAGCGTTGAAATTAATTCCATCCACCAACAACTAAGGAGTAATCATGGTACTTAACACATCCAACGAGTGCTGCACAGCCTGCGGTGAACTAGTGTATGCCACCACTGGCAGACTACTACGAGTTCACCCATTCAAAGGTCCGTTTAGCCTACGATGCTTCTGCATGTCTTGTGCAGACAAGTATCTAGCTGAGCGGGCTAAGAGGCATGCTATCAGCACCTCTCAACTGAGTCTGCCATTCTAGTAGACTCAAGAGTTATTCGTGGGGACCTTCGGTCCCTATGAAACTCTTACTGATATTTATTTAAATACATATCTTCTTAACTGTTGCACGGACTCGTTTGGGTTCCCTTACAGTATCGGAGATTGTTATGTCAGCAGCAATTGTTCCTTGCAACAACTGTTGTGTCTGTGTTACAGGCACATTCGGTTCATCTTGCGATTATTGGAAAGAAGTTTCACGTCGTGTGGAACTTCGTTTTCCTGGTCAAGTCATGCCTTGGATCTTTGGCGAATTTATGCCAGAGTTGTCCCCTGAGGACATCATGGCGTGGGATGACCTTGCTGGTGCTTAGTCACCTTGCAACATTTGTTCAGTTGTTTGTGCCATCCTTTTTGGGTGGTACTTACAACTATTTTATATTAATTAAAATACTTTTAAAAGCTGATATATCTTAAATCTTATATACTCCTTAAATCTCATTGTAATTATACATACCTTATATATCTTATATATTTTATACATTCGAAACGAATGCTCGGGAGTGGCGACCGCTGCTTCCTTCAACCCAACTTCTCAGGAAAGGGAAGGTTTATCTATGTCAATTACACTTCAACTCAATATGGTCAATGCTAAGTCCGACAACGGCTTCAAGTTCCTAGCGAACATTGTTGACCGCGGAACCTGCATCTTGCCACAGTACGATGGCGACATTGTTGCTGCGGACAAGAGCGTCGTTATTTGGGTACCTAAGGTCACCAAGAACGCTGCAGGAAACGATGTGAACGCCGCTGAGACAATCGAAGCCCGTATCACAGAAGCCAAGGCCGCAAACATGGCCTACCACTTCACTACCACTGAATGGAATGTCGCTCTGACCGAAGCATACCCTAAAGGTCACCGCAAGTTCCAATCGATTGAATTCAACCTACCATCAACTGCTGTCTTCAGCGGAAAGATCGTAGAGAAGTCAACCCCAGTGTGTGGTGAACTCTAGACCACAACGCAACATCCCCCAATCAAGGTCAGTCTAGTTCGGATTAGTTTCCGACTAGATTGGCCTTGTAACCAAATATTCTTTTAATTTCCAGCCGGCAAATCAAAACACATCTCATACAAAGGGAGAAACACATGCCAGACAAATACCAACAAGTAAGCGAAGCACTCACTAAGTTCAACAAGGCATTCATTGCCTACCAAAATACGCTTGTTCAATGGACTGCACCAGATGGGATCGTATACATCGATACCTATCCAGCAATCCTTGAACTCAAAGCGGATTATCAAATCTAGATGTCTTGTTCGGTTTGGGCGCCAAGCAAGCAAACAACAATAGCAGATACCTATCAGGACTAGTAACTCTGTTACAGATAGTCATTGTGCATAAGCACTGCTAACCTTGCGTTTTTATCCGTTTCGCACAGAAAAACGGACTATTCTCTTTACAAGTATATACACATATACTTTATAATATATAAATAATTTGTTAGAAAAGCGACTAATACAGGCGCTTGCAGGGGGGTACCCATATGCTAGAGGCATACAAAGGATTGTTGGACCTACTAGGCCAAGAATGCTAGGTTATGGCTATCCCCCTTATATCTGTTTATTTCAATGTAATAATGCCAAATATACATCAGACTAATCAAAGGACAAATTATGCCAGCATATACCTTACATAGTAATGTCACTCACTATAGCATTCATGACGTCTATGACGGAGATTGCTATTTCATATGTGAGTTCGAACATTCAACCTTAAACCACTCAGATGGGTTCTCTAATATCCATCGTAATTCTCTACCCACAGTAGAGTCTATATTCCCTACTTGTATACAGTGTCTCTACGCAATGATTCAAAGCCTTGAATTTCGCGTCGAAGAACTTACTTCATTACAAGATATTTGTTATAAGTATCATTCATCTTAAAAGGAGTAATTATGTCTGTAGAAATCCGTAATCTCGAACAAATAGTCCATAACTTGGACGCATTAACTCACGAGATAGGCGTACTCAATCTTGAGCACGGTCTATATACAGAAACTGAGTTACGAAAGTTTCAATCATCCTTACTCAACCTAGCTACCAAGCTAGATAAAATCCACAACCATATACCTCTATCCTGAAAGGATAAATCAATGACAACACCTGAGTACCGCGTAGCAGAAATCTGCGATGCAATCATCCACGCAGTGATGCCTTCAGGTTCTTGGTGTACAGAACACGTATCTACCCATATGTACTCATCATTGGGTAAGATCTTGTCTGCACCAGAAAACGAAGGTTCACTCAAGTACGAAGACGCTCTTAGCCATTTCATCTCTGTATTGGGCCTTCTTAAGGAACAATCAGAATCAGCTAAGGCACCAGTATGATTACATCTATCTATGAAGCTACATTCCTTGTAGATTTAGGAGATGACATCATTGTTAATTGGGGCCGCCCAGCACAAATGGCAAGCCTACTAGAACAGTCACATGGGGGTCTTTCCCTCATTGACTTTTCACAACTATCAACTAAAATGTTAGAATCAATAGAATTCTACATTGGAAGGAAGGCACTATGATCAAAGATCATATCAAAACCTACACTAGTCTTACTACAGCCTGTCTGCTATGGACAGCTTCTACCATTGTAAAGCCAGTATACATATCCTCTGGATTTTTACTACGGGCTATTGGTAAAGCTAACCTCAAGCAGATGGCTAAAGACGACCCTCAATACGATCCCCGTCATGGAGATCTATCTTGGACTTACGAGCCAGAGCATTCTGAGCACGAAGAGTCTAAGAAAAACCCTAATCACGCTACAAGCTTCTCTGAAGTATTGGAGCACTACTCTAAATGAGTAACTATCAATTCTGGGATGAAACTGGCACAGAGCTTATGACTCTGTGTCGGGATCATACTAAGAGATATATACTTGATTTAACGGGCGACGATAAGTTCGACCCACAATCAAACAAAGATCTCGAATCTATATCTGGTACCCAGACAGTCAATCTCTGTATGTTCTGCGAAGAACAATCAAACACTTTAGACTATAAAGTCTAATATCTGTGTAAATAATCATTGGACACATATAAAAGCCAATGTACTGGTATACCCTACAGCCAATGGACTATGTTCATCGGATCCAATGGATGTCGAAATGTAGGATAGGTAGTCATCACCTAAATATACTATCGGTCGTCCTACCGTAGTGAAGCTGACAATGGACAGCTGGATGCAATTCCATCATAAATTGCTACAGCAAGGTAGTCACACCTGTATAAAATCGATAGTCCTATCGAGCTAAAGCTGACAATGGATAGTCGAGTTACAGCGACTTTTAAACACTTAGGGTAACCTTGGCCACTGGTACAAGGGCGACATTATGGTACTCTCTGGTATATGGAGGAAAAGCGTTGTATCAATATACCACCTAATCATTTTAACCTAAAGGAAACAAAATGAATATACAAAATCAATCACATAAATGTGGTTATTCAGGTTGCGACCATTGGGTAGCATTCTCTGACGAACCATATTGTTATACCCATTCACCAGATGAATGGACTCCAATCGTATCTAGCGATGGTACAGAAGCTTACGAACCAACTAATCCCTCTAACTAAAACAAAGGACATATCACCTTATGGACACTTTAATATCACTAAGCATATTAATCTCAATGTCTTTAGCATTTTCACTTATAGTGGCACGTGTTGTTCGCAAACGGAC
>Ga0049085_10000388_pt1 | contig 17552 bp, 31 predicted proteins | sample GreLakmeSU08MSRF_FD_66721 | JGI IMG/M metagenome (GOLD analysis project Ga0049085, IMG submission 66721) | Freshwater lentic microbial communities from great Laurentian Lakes, MI, USA - Great Lakes metaG SU08MSRF | ecosystem: Environmental > Aquatic > Freshwater > Lake | place: Great Lakes... | reverse complement strand
AGGGATGGGCAAACCTTTACCTTGAAACAGATCGAATAAAGGCTGATGGTCTACCTTTTGTAGGTTTCTTACATAGTCAGTAGAAGGATAAAAATGTTTCATCAATGCTACTTGAGCATCATAGTCAGTTTCAATACCTCGAAAAACTAATACCTTATACTTTAAAAGTTCTTGGTAGATACCTTCTGAACTATCCCAGATATCTTGATAGGTCTTACCTTCGTAAATTTTTCCAAAAGCGGTCATACTCATAAGTATACCACTGACTATACTATGGATTCAATATCTTATAGGGTAATAATTATTTTTTCTTTTTAAAAGTACTAACATTTTTAGGAGCTTGGCCTTTAATTCCTTTTTGTGGAGTCCCAGATGCTCTTTTTCTTTGAACTGCACTTTTTTTCTGAGCGCTCGACAATGACCTAGCTTTTGCAGCTGGCAAGCATTTTGCATAACCGGAACCACCAGTTCCTGATGTGCCACAAGGTTGATACTTGCCCTTCTTTTTAGGGGCGCCAATATTAACCCATTTTTGGTCGAACCATTTGGTTAACCCAATACCTTTAGGACCTGGCATTATTTCTTCGCTAACTTTGTTTTTTTATTTTTTTTAACTGGCGTACAGTTAGGAACTAGCTTCCCACCTTTTAGTTTCATTCCTTTAGCGGAATATCCCTTCCAACACGCCATAAGATTTATTTCTTTTTCTTAGCTTTCGTAGTTGAGACAGTCTTCCATGTACCACCCATGGCTTTATATTTTTTAGCAGCCCAAGCGTTTGCATATGCGGATGGATAGACATCAAACTTAGATTTAGCTTGAGACTTAGCTGAAGACCAGAGCGCTGCTTTTGTGGGTTTGTTTACTTTAGCCATTATTTTACTAATGTAATAATAAGATATATCTCAACCGCATGAAGTGCAAGATACATAAAGTTTAAAGACCAACCCTTGAAGGATGTCTTATTAATATGCCAATGCATATTATGTGGGCTTTCAACTCTGGTATTTTGTTCTCTTCTGTCTTCACGGTGCTCATTATTTGATGAGCATTCTTCGCCGTTATCTTGATGGTGTTTTTCGTTTGTGCAATGCATATTTATTTTCCTTTACTGATTTTTCTGAGGGTCTTTGCAAGAGAAGCTTGCTTGCGAGTGAGAGGACTGTACTTGCCCGGATTCTTTGATACGGCAGCTGCCATACCTGCTACAGATTTGCCGGCCTTCTTAGCCTTAGCTGTGAAAGCTCCCGGTCTTTTAATTGCTCCAGCAATCCATTTCTTATCTGATTTTTTACTTGCCATCTTTAGCTTTTTCTCCTGTTTTAAACTTTACATCATCTATGTCAAATCCGCCCAATGCGTGATCCCTAATGTGAGTATCAAGCTTACCCTCTATTCTATCAACAGAATCATTTGTTTTGTCGATTGAGCGGCCAAGGCTTTTACCCATTTGGTTAATCAGGTTGACCACAGTATCATGATCTGTATGATTCTGCTTCCATTCTGATCTTGCTTCTTCACCGCGCCTTTTTCCAGCTTTATAAACAAATTGTAGATATGCTACTGCTATAAGACTACATGCCGTAATTATCGCTACAATAATATTTTGCCAGTTGGTCATGTCGGCCGCTGGTGTGATTAAAGTTTCAGACGCAAAAATCACTTAAGGCCAAGCAGTTCTTTTACCTTTGGACCAACAACCGAATCTGCATTGAGCTTATTGGCTACCTTAAAAGCTTTTACTGCCTCTGTAGTGCCCTGGTTCATCTGTCCGTCGATATTACCCTTGTAGAACCCCTTAGCCTTCAGAGCCTCTTGTAGGGCTTTGTGGTCGTGGATAGGCGGTGTTGTGTTTAGGTTCACTACTGGAGCAGAACCGCCAGTGAATGCGATTACGGCTGGTGTTGGGTTATCTCCGGGTTACTAGTCGCAAATGCCATGGCTCACTTGGAACAACTTCCCAAGAAAATCCAAAATCTTTTACGTTAGCTATCAACCAATTAAGACGCTTAGGGTTGCCAGCATCACTGACATCAACTGCAATTCCGCAGATTATGATTGGACTTACCGGGGCGTGGCAAGCATTGCCATGCCCTTTTTTAGATACCAGGTCTTTCCTTCAAACGTCTTCGTGCTTGTTCCTGCAACTGGTTCTAAAACGTAGCGTTGCTTAAAACCAGCCAGTTGGTTTTCGTATGTGCGATATAAATCGCCGGAACTTGTAGGTTTAAGTTCGACTCCGTCTGCTTTAGCTTTTGCAACCATTGCGTTCCATGCATCGGCGGCTCTGTGGTGAAGTTTTCCTCCACCTGGAATTGGTCTAAGTAGAGATTCCGGCAGTTTTCCAGGTGTAACCCCCTTCAGGTCTTTGGGCATTACAATAGGAACAATATAGTCCCATGCAACTTTGGCCATGATATATTCCTATCTATTATAAGGTCTCATATATTAGTAACTTTTATTTATTAAAAAACTATGATTATCTATAAGTAAAGTTAATTTTTCTTTAAATTCTTCTTTTAAAATCTCTGCTTCAAAGAAAGATGACTTAGTACTAAAGTATTCTGAAATAGTAGAAAAGAGATTCCCCAACTGATTGTGTGGTTTTATCAGGATATTAAAATCAATAGATATCTTATTGATCACTCTATTTTTGTGAATTACCCCTTGACTAAAATCCATACTCATATTAACTACATCTTCAAAATTAATAATTTTAATTAAATTAATATTTTTTATAAAATACTCTTGAAAATCTTTTAATAGTTCCATGGCGTGAACCATCATGAAACTATGATCTACTGGATTGTCGTTCTGCGGATGTCTTAGTCTTTGCATCTCAAGATACGAAGAGAGCGCTTCTACTGGATTTCTTACGGGCGAAAATACAGTAGAACCCTCTTCAAGCTCTTTGATAATTTTATTTATATCATGATAGTGAGTAAACTCTACATCAACTGTAGGGAATACATTTGTCAATAGCTGAGTAAGTGATCCATTTCCTTGTCTTGGAAAACCATCTACGATAAATCTCATATTAATATGATAGCATAAAAAAATCCCCCACCCGTAAAAACAGATGGGGGATTTTAAAAAGACTACTTTTTATTTCTTGGCTTCGAAGAAGCTTCTTTACCTTTTGGTGCAGTTTTCTTCATCGAAACGACAGTCTGCATCATTGGCTTACCGGCTAATAATGTAGCTTGCATTGTCGCTGACTGTTTCTTTTTTGCAGCCATTGTATTATTTCTTCTTCTTCTTAGCTATAGCTGCCTGGATAAATGGTGGGAGCTTCTTTTGAGCGGCGGTCATGCCAGCCTTTGGAGCTGGAGCCTTTGCCTTTTTCTTTGTTTCCTTCTTCATTCCCTTATGCATTGTCATTGTTTTCTCCTATTTGTTTTTTTATAAAATATATTACCCTTTTGATAATATAAAAATATTAGCAGTCCCACTTACGTAACGCAAGTGCTTTGCGTGTTGGTTTGCCATTTGGCTTCTTCATTGCCCCTGGCATACCGCCCATTCGTGCGCAAAAAGACTTACGTCGTGCAGCGGACTTAGGTGATTTTTTAGCCTGCTTAGCGGACACAGGCGGTTTAAGTGTGCCACCTGTTTGAGCTTTGTATGATGCACGTCCTTTAGCGTTTAATCCGCCTTCAGGGTTCTTTCCCGCTTTGCGTTGCCAAGCTGCCGATTTAGCCATTACTTCTTGCCCTTTTTCTTTTTAGAAGTTTTCTTAACTGGTTTTTGTTTTGGTGCAACAACACCATTCATGCTATTATTAGTACCCATTCTAGGGCCACTAACGTATATAAAACTTTTCATAGTTGCCATAACTACCCCTTAAGCGTGTTACTTCTTATCAGTTCTGTCAAGTTTTTCTAAAATATCAAAAACTTTTAACCAGATTTTCCATAGTAATGTCATCATTTTTGTTTCTCTTCTGGCGGCTTTGGCGCCTGACCATTTTTAGTAACTTTTCTAGATTTTGCTAAAGACATAACCCTCCAGATATATTGAAAAAGACCCCTAGCTCTAGTGCTAGGGGTCTTAATCTAATTACTTGGTCTTTTTTGCTTTTGTTTCGCTAGCTCTTGCTGCATCTTCTGGACGTGGTCCAACCTTCTTAGCTGCAACCTTCTTGGTAGGAGCCTTCTTGGTAGGAGTCTTTTGCACCTCTGCTACAACTTCCTTGGCTACAACCTTTGCTGCTTTAACAACAGCATCCTTAGCAGTAGAAACTTCCGAGCTACCAGAAAGGATACCCTTGATCTTATCAATCAACTTACTCATTTTTTACCTCATTAGTTTAATTAGTGTGTTTTAATATAGTAGCGCACCTGTACGATAAATGCAAATCTACTTAGCCTGTTGAGACTCCTTGATAAGGGAGTATCTTTCTCCAGTTTCCTTAGAGACCAAATTGAAGCCATATGCTGCGGCTTCGCTGACCAATGAAGTAAGAGCTTCCTGATCCAAGAAAGAACCCTCAGATAAGGGTATGGAAATAGCAGCATAGATATCTATATTTTCAAAATTGCCAATGTTTACCTTACGGTTTACGCCACAAATAAAAACTGGATTAGTGGAAACTGTTATTTCTGGGTTGTTACTTACGAACTGATCTATTGGTGAATTAACAGATTGCTCTTGTGCTGTTTGTGTTATCTTTGGCATTTATGCTCCTACTAGGTTTACGTGATTATTAATTAAATTTAAGGTTGCTCTTGCTTGTTCTTCTATAGACATGGAATCTGTATTGATTACATAAGTTGAAAGATCTTTCAGTACTTCAATTTCTGTTTCTGATTTATGGTTTGCTTGTTCGTCAGTCATAATCACACCATCTCTTTTCAGGATCCTATCTTTTAATGTTTCATCAGATGCCTCAAAGGTAATGAGCACTCCGTTAGGCTGTTTTAAGATCGCCTGTGCTTCATTGGTAAAGCGCACATCAGACACAATGATGCAGACGGGTATATCTCTTTCTATTTTTTCCTGCGCAAGAGAAAGCTTGTTCTTCTTATATAGTTCATTGCTCTTAAGAACCACCCAATGACAGAAGCAGTCTTGATAATCTTCCCTGCATATGTCTCCTGCTTTTTGTAAGAAAGTTCTTGGTTTCATATCTTCTGGTTCTATTGGAAGATTGTATATGTCTTTTACTTTGTCTACAAACTTTTGATATGGCGGGATGTGTCCGATTGCTGACTTGCCATATATCTCAAATAGCACTTCGTGTATTGCAAAAAGTTTTCTTGATTCAGCGTTTGATCCTTGAATATTTTTTTTGATCGATGCTAATTCATATAGTGGTAGCGCATGGAATATGTGCTCCCAAAGAATATTAGATGTAGATGTTTGCACTGCGCCTTTTGGACATAGGGCTTCTGCTACGGAAGTCTTTCCACTCCCAGCTCTTCCAGCAAGGCCGAGAACAATTGGATGACCTTCTCTATATATTTTTTCCATGATGAGATTATAGCACAGGTTTATTAGACTTGGCTTTTCTTTCTTCTAATTTATCTAAAAATTCGTTACACAGAGCATCGGGTTCCCAAACAAAATTTCTTGCAACTTGAACCACCTTAAAATTAAATTCATTTTTAATATCCTCTATAGTCATAAGAAGAGGAATCAAAGAATCGTGACGACATTTCCACTTACCGCTAATTTGATTTGCAACAACTGCAGAGTCTGTATATAAAATAGGATCATAAAATTCTCCCATAGAACAGATAAGTAAGCCAGATATAACAGCTTCATATTCAGCTTCGTTGTTAGTCCTTGGGCCTAGTCCCCTAGCAAATTGTGCTATCTTTTTTCTATTGTTATATACAACAACAGAACAGGATGCTTCCCCAATTTTCTTTTGACCCTGCCCTCTAGACGCGCCATCACAAAAAACTTCTATCGGCATTGTCGCTTACTTGCTGTCGATATCTATGTCTACTTTGATATTTAAGCTGGTTACCCTATCTTTAAGATTCTTCTCTTGCTTTGGACCAGAAAGTATGTATGTAGTATACAGGGAGTATTTTTCTTTCATAAATTCTATTTGGGTAGGATAATCCAGAGTGGTTCTTCCTTTGGCATAGAATTCATTCGATGATGCTACTGCTTTATAGTGACCTATATACATTAATTGTCTCCGTATTTTTTAGTATGTTTGAAAATCTTTTTCATTGTAGTAGCCTTTTTCTTCTCTAGCAGAAGCGATCTGCATTGATTGAACTTTGTCTATTAGTTTTCTGGCAGACTCTGAAGCTATTCGAGCTGCCACTTCCATTGATTCTGCTAAGTTAACTATTGCTTCTGCTGTTATCAGCGCGGTATATTCATTCTCTGCGGCTTCTAAAGCACTTGCTTCTCTTTCGGCTTCATTCTTGCCAACTCTATTTGCTTTGTAAACCTTCTTGTACGTGCCTTCAATTAATTTATATTGTGCTCTCGCCATACCTGCTAATCTGGCAACTCTTCCGTAGACATTAGAAGTCCTAGCTACCAGAGAAGCCATTTCATGGATACCTAAATCTAAAGTATCTACATCTGGTATCGTGATAAAATATAAAGAATCAGTGCTACCACTCACGTACGCGGAAATTATTTCTTCAATTTGTGGACCAATAAATTCTTTTAAAAGATCATTCATCTTTTGTAGAGATTGTAAGTTCATACCCTGCCTATCTAAAATCTATGATATCTTTGAGATCAGATTCTATCACATAATTCTGTATCTTTGCTCTTGTTTTGGCAAGATGTTCTCTAACTGTATTTGGATGTTCTGATATTTTTTTACTGATTTCGCTTGATCTCAGATCATCTATGTATCTCCATTTTAATAACTGTCTTTCTTGAACGTTTAAAAATATAAAAGGTTCAGAACATGTTTCACCAAGTACCCAGAATTCATTTATCTCTTCTGTGGCCAACCAAGTATTTAAATCTGTTTCTACTGGAGGAGCTTTAAAACCTATTTGTTTTTCGCCGTCCTCTTCATTTTCATTTGTATCATCTGCTAATAGTGGAAAGCTTTTTCTCCCGAGCTGATCAATTAAAAATGTATCTACATTCTTTTTCAAGAGATAAAAAAAATAACTATACAAGAACCCGGCTAAATGGAATTGGACCTTTTTCTGAATCTCTTCTTTGGTATCTCGTAATACATTGAAAAAATGTCATGTCTACGGTTTGCCTTACATCTATTTCTTCACCGTAACGCTTAGCCATATACACTATACCGTCGTAATACCTCATTCACATGCTTATATCCAGCTTGGTTTAATTTGTTTTTCATTAATGCAAATCTTACAAACGAATCTTTAACAAACAAAGAGGTAAATCTTCTTATGTCGTAATCATTCAAGTTATACTTACCGTGGTACAGCATCGTTGTGTACTTGGTTAAAAAGTTATTGAATACTTTAAGTAATTCTTTTTGTGCTTTCTCACTACCGTGCCTTGGCTTGAGATATTAATGCCTGCATTTCGTCTTCTTCTAGATTGTAATATTGTTCCTTATAAGCTGCCACTTTTACTTGCCTTCCCAAATTGATATTTTATCAGAGTAAAAACTTCTAATATCTTCGTAGAAGATTACTCTTGGTATCTCTAGTTCAGCTGCGAAATTTTTACCGTCAGTTGAATACTTACTTATAATAAATGTGAGTTTGTTAAATTCAGATTCGTAGTATCTTTTAAATCTTTTTATTTTTGTCATGCTTTTTGCGTCGAGGTAGCCCTTGAGTTCTATCCAGCTAGAATCTTTTTGTATAAAGAAATCAGGAGTATATCCCTTAGTTCCGTTTCTTAATAGGAAACGCAAAGACGGTTGGTTCAAAATCAAACTTTATTTTATACGCTGTTAGAATCCTTGCAAAATTTGCTTCCCAATTAGATCTTAAAGTTAAACCTAGATCTTCCCTAAAGCCAGTTTTTGTATGCTGGTAGGCGTTACCTCTTTTGATACTCGTAATCTCTATGGGCTCCTGATCAGGTATAATGGTTTTTATTTTTGTAAAATCTGGATGTTTTTTTAAAGAAGAAATTTCCAAAAAATATTCCTCAGGAGTAGCAATGTTCAACTCTTTCATGGTATCCTCTATGTCTAATCTAATCTACTCCAGTATAATTTATAAAACATTAAAAAACAAATAATATATCAGGAATACCTAACAAAGAAAAATGGAGTTAAAATGAACACATTAAATAACGTTATCGATACAATGCTTATCGAGGTCAATGAGGAGATCATTAATGATCTTAGTAGCCTGGGCTACTCACGTGCAGAGGCAACAAAAGTTGTCAGTGAATTCAGCGATTTTGATATCGTGGAAGATGCTGCGTTGAATCCAGTTTCAGCTTTCTAATTTTTAAAGACTGAAATAGTAAGGCCGGGGGTAAAACCCCGGCCTTTTCTATATACTTTTTTTATTTAAGCTTTAGCTAGTTTTCTAGCTCTGAATACGCCAGTTGGACAAGCTCCTGATTTAGCAAAGTCGCAGAAGGTACAGACGCGTGTATTCTGGGTAGGGTGGTATGACGTATCATTTATAATGCCATCAAGAACCGTAATCAGATTAGCTTTTACCCCTTCTATAACATCTGCTGTGAATAGATGGCCCTTACGGCGTCCAGAACGTAAGTAATATAGTTCTGCATAGACGTCTTTATCTGGATAAAGCTCCTTTACCGCGACTGCATATATGCCTAATTGTAGATTGCCAGGAATGTCTTTAGGAGATATCTCCCATTTACCAGTTTTATAATCTATAATTTTTACAGCGTCTTCGCCATATGTATCTATTCTGTCTATGTATCCTGTTATCAGATAACTGCCCAGGACAAATTTAAAGCCATACTCTTTATGTAGTACATCAAAAGTAGTGCCACCATATTGATCATAAAATTCATCTATTATTTCTTTACCAGCTGTGATCAATTCATCTTTTATTTTACTAGTGGGATCGTAAGAACCCCTTTGAGCTACGTACGCTTCCTGCAGCTTTTCATAATCTAATGTCTCAGTAGCACTAACATTCTCTTCCAATACAGAGTGCACTATATTCCCCAAAACCGCCGCTTCACCAAACAAACGAGGCTCTTTTTGGATGTATGTATAAAAGTATTTTGAAGGACACATCTTGTATGTGTCTAATCTAGAGTAAGAAAAATCTGCTAAAGCTAATTTTTCAAATGGAGTAAGGTCTTCTAATTTTCTAATTGTTAATTGCATTATTGATTTATCTCATCTCCATATGGATTTGTATTTTCGAAAATTAAATTTCCGCTTGAATCATATTCATTACCAAACTCATCTATAACATTGCCGGTATGGATGTTCTTATACTTTCCCTCGCCAAAGGGCGCCCAGCCGCTAGTGCCTAGTTCCATTTGGTCATCTTCGCTATGTAGCCAAGACATATCTTCGTTGCGCGGTTCACTCATCGTCTCCTCCTTCACCTAGTGCGATAACTGTATTATTAACAGCATCTATATTAAAATAGTAACTCAATAAACCATATAGGTCAGACAATTCTTCAGCTGTAGCATTAAAACCAGCTATACCCGATTGTATAAAATACGTTGGTTTTTCACCTTTGTATTCAATTAGGGTTAAATCATTCAGTAGCATCCTGCCAATTTCATCTTTAATCATATTTAATCCTCATCATATATTGTTACAGGGTTCCAGTTAGGGTCACCCATTTTATTTCTCATATCTTTAACGTATGAATCCCAATCTCTTTCATCTTCTGATTTCTTTTCATACTTCACTGTACCTTTAAACGGATTAGATTTAAACGGAGTAATAATTAATCTTCCCTGTTGAGTTCTCCAACGTAGGATCCCATTCTTGCAATCACAATAATCCTCTGGTAGTGCGTCGGTAGAACCTAATGGGTCATATCTACCACTGCAGGAGTTACACTTGGTGTATCTACCCTTATCCTGACACCTGTTACATGACGAACAGAATGTCCAGCAGGGTTTATCCGTTGGGTTTTGGTAGGTTCCTGGTAATGTCATTCTTTGCTCCCTATAAGTATATACTCTTTTAATTTTTCTTCTACTTTTAAAGAAGTAGATTTCTTAAATCTAAATGTAACCTTTTTATTTCCCTCTAGATAATCTAGATATACATAAGATGGACCATTTATGTTTTCAATTATATCATATACACCTTGTATTAAATCGAGATTTGGCGTGTGTCTTAAAGATAAAATTATTGATTTGCTCCCAATTGCCTTGGATGTATCTATCTTTTCGCAGCCATTAAAAAATAGTTTAACTATTGCAGTGTCTTCTTCGTTTTCCCTATTGATAGAACCGGATACCACAACAACATCACCCTCATTAAAGTAGTCGTCGTTAATAGATTTAGATTCTTTAGGGAAAATAATAACTTCTATCTCACCAGAAAGATCTTCTAATAATAATCGGAACATCTTTTGTCCCTTTTTGGTAATCATTCTCTTAACCGATGTGAGAATACCACCAACTTTTACGGAAGCACCATTGCCTATTTCTAATATATCTACGATTTCTCCAGTAACACTTGGGGCTATAGTCGCCCACATGCCCTCTATCGGATGCTTAGAGACGTAAATCCCGAGCTCGCCTTTTTCTTTTTCTAATAATTCTAATTCTTTTCTTCTAGTTAAGTCAAGGTCCTGTGGTGCGGTAAACAGTTCGTCTAATGCGCCAGCAAATGTTAGATGCTCTAATGTAGACTTCTTCAATGTTGCTGGGTCACACCTCCTAAAGAAATCATAGATAGAAGTATACAATCTGGTTTCATCTCTCCCTGCAATAATTGCATCTGCTATAGATTCACCGATACCATTAATGGCAGAGAGCCCAAAGATAACTTGCGCTGAGCTCAGTACGTTGAAATCTTTTCCGGATTTATTTATAGATGGTGGTAAAACTTCTATCTCTAATTTTCTGCAGTCTGATAGATAGGCAGCTAACTTTTCTTTGTTGCCGATAACAGAAGACATCAGTGCAGCCATATACTCTGCCGTATAATGGCTTTTAAGATAAGCTGTTATATAAGAAACCATCGCATAACTAGCTGCGTGTGCTCTGTTAAAACCATAGCCACCAAAGTATTCAATATCTGAATAAATCTTATTTGCCTTATCTTCAGATAGACCTGAAGTCTTCATGCATCCTTCAACAAACTTAGATCTTATTTGAGCGATTTTATCCATTAACTTTTTACCGATAACTTTTCTTAAGTCATCAGCTTCTGCTGAAGTGAATCCAGCTAACTCTCTAGCAACGCCCAATACGTCTTCTTGATATAGCATGATGCCCAAAGAGGGGCCTAATACTTTCTCTAGCTTTGGATGCTCGTAAGATACGTGGCTCCTACCGTGCTTTCTGTCTATGTATTCTTTATCCATGCCAGAGCCCATTGGACCTGGTCTATATAGTGAAATTAAAGCCATGATGTCTTGAATATTCTGCGGCTGCATTTGGACCATTAGCTCGCGCATGCCAGCCGATTCAAGCTGAAAGACACCCATTGCCTTACCCTGACAGAGTAACTCATAGGTTTTTTTATCGTCTATTGGTATTTCATTTACATCAATAGTTACCTGTCTATGTTCTTTGATTAACTTTATACAGATATCTATAACACCTAAGTTTCTTAAACCAAGAAAGTCAATTTTTAATAGACCACATTGTTCTACTCGGCCCATGTCCCACTGAGTCACAACGGGTTTGTCCACACCCTTTTGCATAGTAGGGAGATAGCTTGTCAAAGCTTCTTTGGATATAACAATACCAGCTGCATGGATGCCAGTCTGTCTTACTAAATTCTCTAATCCAAAAGCTGTATCTATTATTTCTTTTGACAAAACATCAGTATTATAAAGCGCTGCGAATTCCTGCACCTGCATACATTCTTTTAATGATTTAGAAACGCCCAATACCGGAGGAGGTATTAGCTTTGCCACTTTATCTCCCGTTACAAAGTCATGCCCCAGTGCTCTCGCTGCATCTCTAATAGACTGTCTAGCACCGGTTCTATTGAATGTGCAGATGTGGGCTACTTTATCGTTACCATATTTACTGCGCGCATAATCAATTACTTTATCCCTATGCCTATCATCAAAGTCTAGGTCGATATCGGGCATTGACTTTCTACCCTCTACTAAGAATCTTTCAAACATAAGACCAAACTTAATAGGATCTAAGTTTGTGATATCAAATGCGTAGGATAAAATACTGCCTGCAGCAGATCCTCTTCCCCAGCCAACTCTAATATCATTATTCTTAGCCCAACGGACTAGATCGGAAACAACCAAGAAGTACTCTGGGAACCCCATCTCTTTGACTACTCTTATTTCGTATAAAGCTCTTTCAATTATATGTTCCGGAAGAGGATCTCCATATCGACTCTTTAATCCATCCCATGCTAATCTTTCAAAATAATCTGTAGATGTTTCTTGAGTTGGAATCGGGAAATTAGGAAAGTGAATCTCGCCAAAATTTAGCTTGAGGTCTATCATGTCGTTCACGTGCATTGTATTTTTTAAATACTCATCAGAAAATACAGAAGACATTTCGTCATAAGATTGAAGATAAAATTTATCTTCAGAAAAAGAAAATCTATTAGGAGTATGTACGTTACAGTTTGTTGCTACGCATAACATTACATCATGGGCGTGAGCATCACTTTGGTGCACGTAATGGCAGTCCCCAGAGGGCACTACTTTAGCCCCAATTTGATTGGCTATTTTAATAAGGTCAGGAATTATCTTTAGCTGTTCTTCTATCCCGTGATTCATTATCTCTATAAAATAATTTTCCTTGCCGACTATCTCCTGCATAGCCGCAGCATGCCTTAATGCCGTGCTGTAATCGTTTCTAAGCAGTGCTTGTGACACTTCCCCATTCAGACACCCAGAGAGGACTATAACCCCCTCAGAATGCTGGGCGATTAAATCGTGGTCAACCCTAGGTTTAACATAATAACCTTCAGTAAAAGCTCTAGATGATATTTTAATTATATTATGATAACCAATATTGTTTTTAGCTAAAATCGTAATATGATATGGGCCTCTTTGTTCCCATTCATTTTTAGAGGGACCGGATCTTTCTTCATCATCTCTATCAAACCTAGTTTTTCTTGCCTGATACATTTCTGAGCCAAGAATAGGCTTTATCCCAGAAGCCATACCGGCATCATAAAAATCTAACCATGAGTGTATGTTACCATGATCGGTAGTGGCTAGACCTGTCATGCCCAACGACTTAGCCCTAGAGAGATATTCCTCTACGTTACCATGTCCATCTAACATTGAGAACACAGTGTGGTTATGAAGGTTGGTCCAATTTTTCACTTAAGTCCTCTTTTAATATTTATTTGATTTAATACATCAGCTATATCTCGCCTATAGCATACCGTAACTACACCACTGCAGTACTTGCATACGGCAGATTTTCCGTCTTGTGCAAACGAGCTGTTGAACATATGTCTGTCAGTTTGCTGAGTGCCACAATCGGTGCAGAGTCCGACTACATCTTCATCGTCATTCATTTTTCCTCCTTTCTTGTATAGGCAAATCTAACTGGAGATGGAGAAGATTTTTCTTGAGTCTCCACAAATCTATCTCCAATTTTTACCCATTTATTTTTTTTCTCCAATGAACACGTACCGCATCCTACTCCAACTGAATTAGCTCTTTCACACGTATACGGCCTACCGCCAATGCCCATTTCCCTTCTTTTAATCCAGTCATTGATATGTGCCTGAGATTTACCAGGATTATAATCTTCGCAGTTGCTAAGTATCTCGTGTAAATAATTTATTGATTCTTCGCTATAGGTTAAAATTGAACATAAAAATAATCTTGCTTCATGTTCTAAAAAATGAGAATTTCTTGCTTGTTGATCTAAGTTTTTAATAGATGGACATTTTTGCCATAATACTTCTTTGTTAAAAACTTTTTCACCCTCTCCAAATGATTTGGGATTAGAAGAACCATTCTTATTAAAGAATTCTAATATGTCTTTTGGTTTTCCTTTTTCTTCTTCCATTTCATATGTGTATTTTCTATACCATTCATTTGCAGTAAAGTTAAATGACTGTTCTGGGACAGTGTGTATGTGTTGTTCTTTTGTGTAGTTCATAATTGAATTAATTCCGCTATAAAATATGTCGTTACTAAGAAGCGTTTTGTATAGACCAGTAGACTGGTGTTTAGAATCTGGAAGACGCCACATTCTTCTCATGTCATAAACGCTGAAGTCCATAGAAGATATATCTAATTTTTCTTTTAATTTTGTAGCAATATATCTGAATGTTTTAGGAAGATCATTTGATGGATTAATACCCAAAGAGATTGCCTCACACTCTATGTGGAAACCCTTTTTCCCCGTAAAGTAAACTAATAATGATTCTTCTGGAATAAAACTAATTAAATAACTATATATTTTTTTTGCTTCTTCGTAACAATCGCTAATATTCTCACTGTCTAAATCAAAATATAAAGATCCCAGCCTTAGAGCGGTACTTAAATCGGTACTATTGTAATGCCAAACAGAAGTGTATAAACCATTGTTTTGATGTTGACGCCTATATGTATCTATATCTTTTATATCATAGAATACTGGATCGTCTCCGTTCTTATCTCTAATTACCCTATCTAAGTTAGGGACATATCTAGCGACTTCAACATATTTCCACTGAGAAATAAACTTAGTCTTGTCAGATGGCAGTCTCATGGTACGTGTATTTTACCACTGCCAGAATCAATGTGCCAAACTGGCAAGCGTTTATCTTCATGTAAATTTTCATTATTAGTTCTATAGTATATAGATTCCCTAATCAAAAATTCCAAAGAATCTGTCACGACTACACGGACATGCATCTTATCAACTTCAGCCATTATCCTTCTCGCTCAATGTAGTATCGGCTATCATATGAATTTTGGAAGCAATGTTATCAGCAATGTGCATAATCATATCTAAGAAAGATATCGGATAGGTTTCAGGAACCGGTGACCATGGTCCTAGGTGGCATCTAACCAGTCTTAGTATGGACTGAACCGTTTCTTCTTCTAGAAATAATGTAGAGGAGGATGATTCAGATGCATATTTCTTATCGTTCTCTTGGCATTTTCTTACGTACGGACCAACAGTGTAGGGGTGCATTGGGTCGTAGAAAAAGTTTTCCTCTTCTCCGTCATAGGCGGCTACACCCTTAGTTATATCGTGTATCAAGCATGCTGCAAAGAGTAAGTCTTTTTCCTCGATGCTTAGAGAGTACGACTCTGACAATATCTGGGCAGTTCGTACTACTCTTTTTGTGTGAAGAACATTTCCACCCGGACCATGTTCATCTATAGGGTGATGTCTACCAGAAAAACTAGATGGTATCTTCCAGAATATTTTTGCCTGCAGTAGTAGTGATCTAACAAATGTTTTAATGGAATTATCGACAATTAAATTGATTTCCGGCAGGAGTGAAACCAGTAACTTATCTTCTTCTTCATTGGGTTTAAACACCTCACCCTCTTCTAGAAGCTCGTCTAAAACAGTTTTCTTACTCATAATCTCCATCCCATAATAATGAATCTCCTAGTAGCTTATCGAAGTTATCATTAATTAATTTATTTAAATAATGATAGGGTTCTTGTTTATTTTTCTTAGCTAAGGCAAATAGTTTAGCAGATGTCTTATCGTCTAGCATCAAGCCAAATCTATTTGGGCTCATCTTTTTTCCAATTCGACCACTTAGAACATGGCTTATCAAACGGACATTTTTTACAATACCAAGTTAACCCTCTTCTTGGCGCAAAGATTTCTTCTTCAACCATTTCATTTGCCCAAAAGTTTAAAGAATCTATATCCTCTTTCGTCGTTTCAAAATCAATAAAACTAACTTTTGGTTGAAGCAAATCGATGTACCCAAAATATGCATTGTGTACTCTAGCTTGATGTTTTATTGCGAATGCGCTACGCATTGCGGCAAAGTCTACCTGATACATATGTTGATGGTTATTCCTATAATTAAACATTATTTTAATAACATAATATTTATTATTCTTAGATAAGATAACATCAAATTTATCTTTTAATTTTACCTTTTTTGTAACTGGTATAATATATTCTTCGTTAATAGCTATCGGTATGTAGGTTTCATCAGAGTAGCTTTCGTAAAAAGCTAAAAGTGCGCCCGCTGCTTTTGTCGTAAGACTTGCAGTGTTACCGTAAGCACTCTCGTGCTGTTCTGTCATTATGTCATAAGATGAGATATTGTCGGCAAACCAAAGTTTTTCCCATCTGTTTAGTAACGATGCATACGATGGTGTATACCCACCTTGTTTTTTGTAGAAAAAATAATATATTATTTCCTTTAAAGTATTTTCAAATCGCGTAGCCAGTAGATCTCTACCGCCAATTGTTTCTGGAAGCTTTTGATTATGCCTATATTCAAAAAGAAGTGCACAAGTTTGAAAGTCTGTTATAGCTTTAGGTGTAGTTAATTTCATTAGCTAAAATCTCCGTTGTTTAATAGTTCATCTAATATAGATGAAGCATCATAGGATGCATTGTTTACTATCTCGTACTCTTCATAGGACTTTCTAGAATCTACATATCGAACTAATGGTGGCTCATACGAGAAAGTAGAACCGGTGATTCTATTCTTAGGTATCTGTAATTGCATTATATTCTCGTCTTCTGAATCATCGCCACTGACCAGTTTTTTCTCAGTAATAAAAATAGTTACCGCACATTTTTGCTGGATCGCCAAAGAGCCACCAGTATCGGACTGCATGACGATCTCTCTTTTTTCTTTCATTCTATTGGAGTTTTCTTGTGCAGTAATAATTAAAACACAATTCATATCTCTAGCTATTTTTTCTAAGCGAACCATCATCTCTTCAAATTCACCCCATCTAGCCTTACCTTTGCCTTTGGTAAACATAGATTGTATAGTATCTATAACAATAACATCTGGTAGATGTTCACCTTGTATTAATATATCCCTTAACCATGCTTCCAGATCTTCAAAATAAGGAGTATCAGGATCATGTTTAACCATTAAGCGATCACCCCATTCGGTCAACTTATCTGTAAAGGTTTTAATGTGTTTGTTTTTTTCTTCTTCAGACCACTTATCTACTTCTGAGTAAACATTCTTACCAGTTATTTGGGTCATCAATATGCGTTCCCAGTGAGTTCTAGCTTCTTCAAAGTTTATATATAAAGCCTTATATCCAGAATCTAGCCAGTGATTTACTAAGCATTTAGCAAACGTGCTCTTACCCTTTCCGGAGGCGGCTATGATTGCGTGCACTGCGCCCTTGAAGAACCCGCCTTCGTTGGTATACCCCATTGCCCTATTTAAAGACTTAAATTGAGTTGGTAAGAAGTCCGGAGTATCTAATAGCGAATCAATTTTTTCTATTATTTGGTTAGCCGTTACAACACCATCAAGCGGATCATAGCTAGCACTGCTCTCTAAGTCATTAATGAGATTGGAAATCTCAGACATTCTAGCAAGATCTTCTTCACTTTTCATACCCTTT
>Ga0049085_10000387_pt1 | contig 17575 bp, 14 predicted proteins | sample GreLakmeSU08MSRF_FD_66721 | JGI IMG/M metagenome (GOLD analysis project Ga0049085, IMG submission 66721) | Freshwater lentic microbial communities from great Laurentian Lakes, MI, USA - Great Lakes metaG SU08MSRF | ecosystem: Environmental > Aquatic > Freshwater > Lake | place: Great Lakes... | reverse complement strand
ACCCTTGTTATTTTTGTTTATTTCACCGAAAACGTACAGATATGCGCATTATTTACGTCGGTTTTGGGGTACAACTTGCTGCTATTTGGGATTTATCATACCCAAGGTGAGATATGAATCGCCATTGCCAAAAAATCAGCAATTCGTATTTTGTTCAAATCATATCTCTTACATTGATATTGTATGTTGTGGAAGTTTTTTGCCCGGGTTTAACTTCTTTATGGGCAAAGCCGAACTCGCAGAGATTCCACTTTTTGGCATTTGGTTTAGAACTCTAGATATTGCTGTGAAGCGTGAGAGTATTAGGGGATCACATAGAGCTTATGTAGAGGCAGGCGAGCAAATGGATAGATTGGGAGCAAATCTTATTATTTATCCTGAAGGAAGAATTCCAAATGATGCGCCCAAAATTAAATTTCCTTTTAAAGTTGGTGCGTTTCGTTTGGCAATAGAAAAGCAAGTGCCGATAGTTCCTGTAACATTGCCAGACAATTTGGACCGATTTGATCTTGATAATTTTAAGGGATCGCCAGGAAAAATGAGAATGTTTGTGCATACACCGATTGAAACCCAAGGTTTGTCGTTGGAGGACATACCCGCACTGCAAAAAAAGGTCTATGATGTTATATCTTCACAACTGAAATCGGTAGGCGTAATATGAAAATCACAGAACAGCGCGTTAGGGAATTGGCCCATTTGGCAAGATTGCGATTTGAAGGCCCTACATTGGTAAAGATGCAAGAGGATCTCGAGAAAATCTTGGTGATGTGTGAACAGTTAAAATCTGTTGACACAGAAGGGATTGAACCGTTGATTTATCTTACAGATAGTCATACGATTTTACGAGAAGACATCGTGATTCAGACCATCACCCACGAGGAAGCCTTAAAAAATGCCCCCAAAAGTGATAGCGATTTTTTCAGGGTTCCCAAAGTAATCGACGGCAATGTCTAGTGCATTAATATCGTTATATAACATCCGTAAGACATATGTTTTAGGGGCACAGACGGTGAACGCCCTAAAAAAAATCGATTTAAAAATTCAAAGAGGTGAATATGTTGCATTGATGGGCCCCTCTGGATCTGGTAAGAGTACATTAATGAATGTAATTGGTTGTTTGGATACGCCATCGCAGGGAGAATATTGGCTTAATGGAAAGGAAGTGAGTAAGATGAGCGACGTGGATTTAAGCAAGGTTAGAAATGATGAAATCGGATTTGTATTTCAAACATTTAATCTCCTAACGAGACTCACAGCATTAGAAAATGTTGCCTTGCCTTTGGTATATGCTGGCATACCTTTAAGAGAAAGAAATGAAAGGGCTGCTGAAACTTTAAATAAGGTAGGACTTGGCGATCGATTTCATCACAAGCCCAATGAATTATCTGGCGGTCAAAGACAGCGGGTTGCCGTGGCTAGGGCATTAATCAACAATCCAAGTTTATTGCTAGCCGATGAGCCTACGGGAAATTTAGATACACAAACATCGCATGAGATTATGGCATTGTTTGAAGAAATACATGCTGCGGGAAATACGATTGTGTTGGTTACGCATGAAGAAGAAATTGCAAAACATGCAAAAAAAATCGTGCGCCTCAGAGATGGATTGATTGAACCATGATTTCACCCGTTATCAATTGGTATTTTAAGCAGCGCAGTCAGGACTTGCGAGAGAATCTGGATAAGGCAAATCTGAAACAAGAAGAGTTGTTTGTAGAATTGATTGAGCGATTATCAAACACGCGTTATGGTGAAAAGTATCAAATTTCAGAGAACACCACTTACGAGGATTTTTGTGCCAAGATACCCGTTGTTGTTTATGAAGATTTAAAGCCATGGATCGATCGCAATATGGCGGGGGAACAACAATTGTTATGGCCTGGTGATATTGTGTGGTATGCCAAGAGTAGTGGAACTACAAGCAATGTGTCCAAGTTTATCCCCATGAGTTTTGAGAGCTTGGAATACAATCATTACGAATGCAGCAGAGAAACGCTAACGCAATATTGTGCTTTTTTCCCTGAAACGGAAATTTTTAGAGGAAAGGGGTTGCTCATCGGCGGAAGTCATCGTGTAAATGCGTTAAATCAAAATGCGTTTTATGGAGATTTGAGTGCTGTGTTGATGAATCACTTGCCAGCTTGGGTGAATTGGAAAAGTACGCCAGACATGGAAATTGCGATGATGGAAAACTGGGAGGAGAAATTGGAAAAAATGGCACAATCTGTTTATCAAGAAAACGTGACGAGCATGAGCGGTGTGCCAACATGGACTTTGGTATTATTAAATCGATTGTTGGAAATTACCGGGAAAAATAACATCCTTGAAATATGGCCCAATTTAGAGCTTTTTTTGCATGGGGGCGTGAATTTTGAGCCTTATAAAGACCAATTTGCATCGCTGATTCCATCCAACAAGATGAATTATTTTGAGACTTACAATGCAAGTGAGGGCTTTTTCGGATTGCAAGCGTCACCGGGAAAATCCGACTTGCTGTTGATGACGCATCATGGTGTTTTTTATGAGTTTTATCCAGTTTCAAAGGGCGAAGAGTATATCATTCCTTTGAGCGATGTTGTGATTGGAGTGAATTATGCGGTGGTCATTACTACGGTGGGCGGACTCTGGCGATATGTGATTGGAGATACGGTCTTATTCACAGATACAAAGCCGTACACCTTTAAAATTACGGGTAGAACCAAGTTATTTATCAATGCTTTTGGGGAGGAGTTGATGATTGAAAATGCAGAATCGGCCATCGCAATTGCATCAAAGGAAACGGCAGCGATTGTAACTGATTACTCTGCCGGACCGATTTATTTGTCTAATCAAGGCGATGCGGGTCATGAATGGCTGATTGAATTTAGCAAAGAACCCGCATCGTTTGAGGATTTTATTCGGATTTTGGACTCTGCGTTAAAGCGGGCCAATGAAGACTATTTAGCAAAACGCCAAGGGGATATCGTAATGAAGTTGCCAAAAGTAATTTCGGTGCCAAAGAACACGTTCCACGATTGGTTGAAATCGAAGGGAAAACTGGGCGGACAGAACAAAGTACCTCGTTTGAGTAATGATCGCATGGTGATTGAGGAAATTAAGGCCACGATGGGTTTATTTTAAATGTTAAAATCGTATTTTTGTTTTTTATAGACCAATGTACGGAGCCATTAAACAACACTTGGCGGCTGAGCTGAAAAGCATCGAAGAAGCCGGATTATTCAAAAAAGAACGCATCATTACAACCCCGCAAGACGCCGTAATCAAATTGGCGGATGGCAGCGAAGTGTTGAATTTTTGTTCCAATAATTACTTGGGACTCAGCAGTCATCCACGCGTTGTTGAGGCTGCCAAACGAGCCATCGATACCCATGGATTCGGGTTGAGCAGTGTGCGATTTATTTGCGGTACCCAAGATATTCACAAGGAATTGGAAGCCAAAATTGCAGAATTTTATGGCACAGAGGATACCATTTTATATGCGGCGGCTTTTGATGCAAACGGTGGCGTTTTTGAACCATTATTGGGAGAACAGGATGCCATTATTTCTGATAGTTTGAACCATGCCTCTATCATTGATGGGGTTCGTTTATGTAAGGCGATGCGTTTCAGATACGAAAACAACAACATGGCCGATTTGGAAACCCAATTGATTGCCGCACGGGATAAAGGTGCTCGCTTTATATTGGTGGTTACCGATGGCGTTTTCTCCATGGATGGTTCTGTAGCCAAACTCGATAAAATTTGTGATTTGGCTGAAAAATTTGATGCGATGGTAATGATAGATGAGTGTCATGCCGCAGGATTCATTGGCGCTACAGGTCGGGGAACGCCTGAATATTGCAACGTTATGGGTCGTGTTGATATTATCACGGGTACATTGGGAAAAGCGCTGGGTGGTGCTATGGGTGGTTATACTACCGGCAGAAAGGAAATTATCGAACTGTTACGTCAGCGAAGTCGTCCTTATTTATTCTCAAATTCATTGGCTCCAAGCATCGTAGGCGCGAGCATCGAGGTATTGAAAATGTTGAATGAAACCACATCGCTACGCGACAAATTGGAGGACAATGTAAAACGATTTAAGGCGGGAATTAAAGCCGCGGGATTTGATATTAAAGATGGTGATAGCGCGATTGTCCCTGTGATGTTGTACGATGCAAAACTGAGTCAGGACATGGCAAGTGCATTGTTGGCAGAGGGAATCTATGTCATCGGATTTTTCTTCCCTGTGGTACCAAGAGATCAAGCGAGAATCCGTGTTCAGTTGAGTGCGGCGCATGAATTTGAGCACATCGACAAGGCTGTGGCGGCATTTACCAAAGTCGGCAAAGCATTGGGTGTAATAGCCTAAACCCTTATATTTGCTCTTTAAGTAAAATCAAACATGTCTATTTGGAGAAAGAAATCATTGGATGCATTGTTGCAGCAAGCGCAAGGAAGTAATTTGAAGCGCACCTTGGGTGCAGGTAGTTTAATTGCATTGGGAATTGGTGCAATCATTGGTGCTGGATTGTTCGTTAGAACGGCTGCCGCCGCTAGTGATGCTGCTGGTTCTGGAGTTACATTGTCGTTTATTGTTGCGGCAATTGGTTGTGCCTTTGCTGGCTTATGCTATGCAGAATTTGCGGCGATGATACCCATTTCCGGAAGCGCATATGCCTACAGTTTTGTTACTATGGGCGAGTTGGTTGCTTGGGTAATTGGATGGGCATTAATTATGGAGTATGCTTTAGGAGCGGCTACAGTTTCAATAGCTTGGAGTGAATATTTAAATAACCTGCTGGGGAATTCGATACCCTATCAATGGTGCCACTCGCCCTTCGAAAAACTGTACCAAGCATCAGCGGATGTTATTACACAAATTCAAGCGTTGCCAGGGAGCTGGATAGGAATAGAAAAAGGTTTTTTAAACGCTGATCAATTTGCAAAATTGCCGGCGGATCTTGTTTCTCAAGTTACAATCACCTCTGGAATAATGAATATTCCTGCGCTGATAATTCTATTGGCCTTAACATTATTATTGATCAAAGGAACCCAAGAATCTGCTACCGTAAATGCAGTCATTGTATTTGTTAAAGTTGCAATTGTATTGGTTTTTATTATTGTTGGATGGCAATTTATTAAACCAGAAAATCACACACCTTATCTAATTCCAGAAGGCACAATTGGCCATGAAGGATTCTTTAAATGGGGTTGGGGTGGTGTTCTTGGGGGTGCTGCAATTGTGTTTTTTGCATTTATTGGATTTGATGCAGTAAGTACAACGGCGCAAGAAGCAAAAAATCCGAAAAGAGACATGCCAATCGGCATTTTAGGGTCTTTGGCCGTTTGTACGGTATTGTATATTCTTTTTGGTCACGTTCTAACGGGTGTAGCTCATTGGAGCGAATTTGCTACTGCAGGTAAAGAAGCGTCTGTATCTTATGTCATCAAAACGTATATGAGTGGATATGAATGGCTTGGTACAAGTGTAACATTGGCAATTTTGGCAGGGTTTTCTTCTGTAATATTAGTTATGTTAATGGGCCAAAGCCGAGTGTTTTATTCAATGAGTCAAGATGGATTAATTCCCAAAGCCTTTGGTGAATTGCATCCAAAATACAAAACGCCATTTAAAGCAAATTGGATTTTATTCATATTTGTAGGCGCATTTGCTGCGTTTGTTCCTGGCAGCATTGCAGGCGATTTGACATCTTTCGGAACTTTGTTTGCATTTATTTTAGTATGTATTGGTATTTTGTTGATGCGTAAAACGAATCCAGAATTGGTTAGACCTTTTAAAACGCCTTTAGTGCCTCTAGTCCCAGTTTTGGGTATTCTGGTTTGTACAGCAATGATTATCGCTTTAGATGCATTCACTTTGAAAGCAGCGATAGTTTGGATGATTGTTGGTTTGATAGTATATTTTACCTATTCAAGAAAAAACTCCAGCCTAAATAAAAAACCTTAAGTCCCATTGATATTCATTAAAAGGCTTGGCAACCCCAGGCCTTTTTTGTAATATGCCTTTATAAAGAATATGAGCGTAACGAAAAAATTGGGATTGTTTGATTCTACACTGCTGGTTTCGGGCAGTATGATAGGGAGTGGGATATTTTTGGTAACATCCGACATGACCAGGCAACTCGGAAGTGGGCCGTTGGTTTTATTGGCTTGGGTGTTAACAGGTGTGATCACGCTCATGGCGGCACTTAGTTTTGGTGAATTGGCGGCGATGATGCCCAATGCCGGCGGACAGTACAATTTCGTAACACGTATTTATGGAAAACGCATGGGATTTGTATACGGTTGGGCCGTGTTTTCTGTGATTCAAACGGGTGTGATTGCTGCGGTTGCGATGGCTTTCGCCAAACATTTGGGTATTTTTACTTGGAACCATGAAGAGGTGGTCTTGAGTTTTGTTTGTTGTGGTACAACTTTCAAATTGCTGGCAGGTCAACTCTTAGCCATTGCAAGTATATTCTTGCTAACAATGATTAATAGTCTTGGTATACAACAAGGAAAATGGGTGCAACGCATATTTACATTGGCCAAATTAATTGCATTGAGCGCATTGATTGTTGGCGGTTTGTATGTTTTATTTGGCGGCAATTGCAATGGCGTAAAAAATTATTTTTGGGAAAATATGTCGTCCGGGGCTTCTCATTTTGTGCCAATAGATGAATTGAATCCACTAAAACCCAATGGTGAAAGTGGGGGTGGTGCTCAATTTCAGGAAGTTATCCCTCAATGGCAATCATTAGCCGGCATAGGATTGCTTTTGGCATTTTCCAGCGCCATGGTAGGTAGTTTATTTTCCTCCGATGCTTGGCAGGGAATTACATTTATGTCGGGCGAAGTAGAAAACCCAAGCAAGACAATCCCCAAAGCGTTGCTTTACGGCACTTTCACCGTCACGGTGGTGTATTGCCTAGCAAATTTGGCATACATGGCTGTATTACCCCTCCAAGGGCTTAGTTTGACCGATGCGATGGCCACAGTTGGGCCCAACGGTTTGTCTAGTAATTTTACATTAGGTATTGCCCATGCAGACCAAGATCGGGTTGGTGTTGCTGCGTCTTCTGTGTTGATGGGATCTGCCCAAAACGCAGAGGCGGGAATGATGGGATTGGTATTTATGGCCACTTTGATCATGGTAAGTACTTTTGGTTGTAACAATGGGTTAATTCTCGCTGGTAGCCGATTGTATAAAGCCATGGCTGATCAAGGATTGTTTTTCAAAAGTGCGGCAAAACTCAATCGAAAAAATGTTCCAGCCAATGCCTTGTGGATGCAGGCTTTTTGGGCAAGTGCCTTGTGTTTAAGTGGTACCTACGGCGACTTATTAAGCTATTGTACGTTTGCCTCACTGCTGTTTTATATTATTACCGTAGCAGGGGTTTTAATTTTGAGAAGAAGAGAACCCAATGCAGACAGACCATATAGAGTTTGGGGATATCCTTACCTACCGATCATCTATTTGATCGTCGCTGGCTTTGTGGCCATCGGCATTATCGTAAGTCAGTTTTCAATTGCCATCACTGGTATTGGCATTGTGGCTTTAGGCTGGCCAATCTATTCGATTTTTTCTAAGAGAAATCAGTTGACTTAGAGAAATCAACTCAACTCAAATTGGAAAATTCGTAACTCGCTTCAAAATCGAAATGCTTCTTCCTTAAATGTGCTTGGGCCCTTAAATTGGGTAGCAAATCGCTAAATTGATCCAAATATAAACTCTGATCGCCATCGCTAAGTGCTTCTTCGGGTTGATTGTGTACTTCGATGATAAGTCCATCTGCGCCGGCTGCGATGGCGGCCAATGAAATAGGTTTTACCAAATCACGAAGACCAGTACCTTGGCTCGGATCCAAAATAACGGGCAAGTGGCTAAGCAATTTCACCAAAGGAATTGCGGCAATATCTATTGTGTTTCTGGTTGCCGTTTCAAATGTTCTGATACCACGCTCGCAGAGAATAACCCTGTCATTGCCACTGCTTATGATATATTCTGCCGCAAGTAACCATTCCTCAATGGTACTGCTCATCCCCCTTTTGAGTAAAACAGGCTTTCCGCTTTTTCCCAATCCTTTCAATAAAGGGTAGTTCTGCATATTCCGAGTTCCCACTTGAAGGATATCTGCGTATTCACAAAATTCTTCAATTTTGTCCAATCCCATTATCTCACTCACCACCGCCAAACCATATTTATCTCCAGCCTCTCTGAGTAGTTGTAAACCTTCTGTTTTTAACCCTTGAAATGAATATGGGCTTGTGCGCGGCTTGTATGCCCCACCCCTAAGAAATTTGATGTTTAATTTAGATAGGTACTCGCTGATTGTAAAAATTTGTTCTCTATTTTCTACGGCACAGGGACCCGCAATCATTACCAAATCTTTACCAATACAAACGCCCTTGATTTCAAAGGTGGTGTCTTCCTTTTTCCATTCTCTACTTACGAGTTGATAGGGTTTACGATTTACCATGCAGATGTAACAATGAAATACTATTTGGGTTTGGTATAAGTGATAATCAATTTTGTTTTTGAATGGTCGATGGCTGCTCTCGCTCCAATCACTGGATTGTCTGTGGGTACGGCAAAATACAATCCCAAATTATTGTCTTTACCCTCAAAGGCTTTATCATTCAACACATTTTGTAAATGCCTGGTAATATCAAACTGGTAATATCTACCCTTGTCATTAAAAACACCGCCAAACTTCGTTGGTGAAGCCAATGCATCTTCTACCAATCGATTTCTGTCGCTACTGCGCGATGTAGGTTGAAACAAATTCATTCTGGGGGGTGCAAAATAATTGGCATTTGTATTATCATCCACGTAGAGTCTCAATGTGGCATTGTTAATACCAACATTGTTTTCGCCATGGCTCCCGCTTTGAACCAAATTTAACAAATAGGGTATTTCAATTTTGGTTTTTACGCCATTTAATGCTTGTACATAAGTGGTATTATAGTTTTTGGTAGGTTCTTTTAATTGAGACTCAACAAATTCTGGATACGGACCAGTTTCGCTGCTGTTAATGATTGTGGATCGCCCATCAAAACCAAAGATATAGGTACTTGTATCGTTATAATACAATAATATTTTTGCTCGATAGTTGATGTTTATCGCGTTTGCTAGGTCAAGAACACCAACCCCCCCTTCTCCTGGGCTTAATTCATCATTCTGAGCTACAATGGCAATGCCGCTGAAATGCTTTAACAAACCTTCATTGGTTTGATAGGCTTCGGATGGCATTTGTTGTAACTTACGTGCGAATTCTTTGCTCAACTTAATCAACAAACCGGGTTTTAAGCCCATTTTGCCTTTTTTGTATCCAATGGAATCGAATTTTTGTTGGTAGATGTATCCGTAAAAATCGGTTGAAACGTTTTTATTTAACTTCGGTTTACTTTGCTTTTGATAATAGATATTTGTCCCAATGAGGGTTTCGTCTAACTGGTAAATTTTGATTTGTTGCTTTGTTAGAGAATTCCCATAGAAGTTAAGTCCATCTACCAAGGGGATATACAATAAGGCTGAATCCGGTTCAATGGTATTCGGAAAGTTGTTTTCCGGAGCCAAAATATTCATCTTGGCATATATACTCGCCTTGCTCTTACCCAATAGGGGGTCGTGAAATTCGCCAAATAAAACATATGTAAGATTATTGGCCGGCAGAGAATCTTCCAAAACGGTAGAGGTTTTTAATGTAAACGTATCCGTTCGGAACAAAGTTAATTGATCACTTTTTTGTTGACCTGTGATAACAATATTGCCCTCGTTGTTTTTACATGCCGAGAGGGCCATGAACAATACTAAAGCGAAAAGTAAGCTACGAAATGTCACTGTTTCAGCGTAGAATTAAGCAAGAAGTTGTTGGTACAATGTCCCATATTGCGTGTCTGCATCCGCATCACTGTGTCTCATAACAATTTTGTCTGCGATATGTGCTTCAACTACGCGGTGACCCTCTTCACAATTTGTTACCACTGCGTCGGAATGAATTACGGCACCAATGTTCATAGCATTAACGGAACCATCAGAAAAACACTCCATACAATTATTATCTAGGGAGTTCAAACTCGCTTTACGCGCAAAATCCGCACCCAAATTGATGCTATCTACATCGCTGTATACGCTATATACTACCTTGGCATTCTTAAAAACGGGTTCGTCTTTGTAAATGGTTTTAAGGTACATAGGAATGAGGCTTGTCATCCAGCCTTGGCAATGAATGATATCTGGAGCCCAGCCCAATTTTTTCACGGTTTCCATAACGCCTTTGCAGAAGAAGATTGTACGCTCATCGTTGTCTTCGAACAACTTTCCTGCCTCATCTCTAAACACATATTTGCGATGGAAATAATCTTCATTGTCTAAGAAATAGACCTGCATCTTGGTTTGCGGGATAGATGCAACTTTGATAATCAAGGGATTGTCGTTGTCGTCAATGGAAATGTTGATTCCACTCAATCTCACAACTTCATGCAAACGATTTCTACGTTCGTTAATGACGCCAAATCGGGGAACAAGAATTCGAATTTCATTTTCTTGCTCTTGAAGTGCCTGAGGCAGCATTCGGGCAACTGTTGCTAAGGGTGATGTCTCGAGGAAAGGAGACATCTCAGAACTCACAAACAGAACGCGTTTTTTGGTTTGGGTCATGGTGATTGTCTAGACTCTATTTAGAAAAAGAATACAAAAGTATAATAAAAAAATCGGAAATTGAAACAACAATCTACTAAGAACCTAGGAAAAATCGTTATTTGCACCTCTTTCTAGGCAATAATGGAGGTATTTGAATCAGCGGACACATGGGCAGCGAAATTTGGAGGCGGTCAATCGGCAAATTGGGCGATGATTCCAACGATGGGCGCGTTACATCAAGGGCATTTATCCTTGATTGGAGCAGCACAAAAAAATGGATATCAAACAGTTGTAAGCATTTTTGTAAATCCATTGCAATTTAACAATGCGGTAGATTTAGAGAAGTATCCCAGGCATTTGGACAATGATCTCGCCTTGTTGGCAGGCGTAGGAGTTGATGCTGTATGGACTCCCAATATCGATACGATTTACCCAGCTGATTTTAAAGAAATCGCATTGGAATTGGGAATTTTGGATCAGATGTATGAAGGATTGCATCGGCCGGGGCATTTTAATGGCGTGGTTCAAGTGTTAAACCAGTTGTTTTCTGTGATTCAACCAAAGGCCGTATTTTTTGGTCAGAAGGATTTACAGCAATGTTTGGTTGTAGAAAAACTGCTAGCCAGTTACTTTCCGGAAATCAGATATTTTAGGGTTCCAACACTGAGAGCAGAATCCGGATTGGCATTAAGCTCTCGCAACGAACGGTTAACCGCAAAAGGGAAAGAATTAGCGGCGGAGATCTATGCTTCGATGCTACGAATTAGTAAAAGTTTAGAAAATTGCGAGGAAGTTCAAGACCAAGAATGTCAAAGATTGAAACAATTGGGATTTGAAATAGAATATTTGGAATGGGTTTCATTACCCAATATGGAAAAGGCCAAATTACACGATCTAACTATCATGGAGGACAATGCGACCTATAATGCCATCACTGCTGATACAGCAGTCGTTTTTGCGGGCAGTTTGGAAGGTGTTCGGTTGATCGATAACCTGCTTATTCCTTAGTTTTTGATAATGCGGGTTTGATAAACCGTAGTACCGTCGTTCAATTTCAATGTATAAACCCCATTGCTCCACGCACTGGCATCAATGGTTGATTTTCCTGAGTTCATAGAGCTCGTGTAAATCACTTTACCCATCACATCGGAAACTTCGTATTGCATCGCTTGATTCGCAGCTACATTTAACACCAATTGGAATTGGTTTGCACTTGGATTAGGATATACCGAAACTATCGCATCGGGGCCATTTAACAAAGACGTGGCGGCCACTTCAGTGCCTTGCGCATAAACCTTCTTCAACGCATCGTTCACCAAAATAGTACCTCCATTGTCAATCAAACTCGTATTGTCGATGAACATCCCAACAATGTGCATATTGTTCATATTCCAAGAACCATCCATCGGGAAGGTGAAGTTATGTACGAAACTAGCACCCTTGGTTGCACTGCTACCGAAGGCATTGGGCAAACCAGCAAAAGTCGGGGCAATGGCCCTTCCTACGTGATCATAAACCATTTGGGCAGCGGGTACCGGATTAGGCAATTTTTCAAATCCGCCCATCACACCGCTTGCACCACCGGCATAAGCATTGGATTGGTTGAAACCAGAAGTTGTTCCGCGAACATCGTCTTCAACAATGGCACAAGCAATTCTAAAGTCTCCAGAAATGGCAGATTCCAGGATTGTTTTAACACTCACATTCATCACTTTCGTTACGTTATCATATTTGGCCGCGATATCCAAAATGCCCTTGGGTGCGGTTTGTACGCGTTTAATAAAGTCACCGCCCATGGCTGATGGATCCATTTTTGTACCGCGATCTACCAATGCACTTGGGTAGCCACTGATTTTAGAGGCCATGCCCGCATCGTAGTAACCATTCATCATGGGATCATTGTTATGCACAGCGATGCCTTGGAAAAATCCGTCGTATTTATCTGCCATCGTTTTAAGGGCGACAGCTCCTCTTGGGCACCACTGACACCATGTACCTGTTGCTTCTTCACCGATCACAACTTTGCCTTTGGCTGGCACTACGGGGTCAATTGTAATTGATTTACTATTGTCCGATGCGTTGTCGTCTGCTGAACCATTTACTGTTGTAACACTTGCAACTACATCGTTTTTACCGGCTACGATTGATAAAGTATTCGTCATTGTTGCGGTGTATAATCCACCGGCGGCAATGCTTAACCCTGTCAACTTTTTGGTGTCGGTATTTCCATTGTATTTGATACTCACATCGGCATCGGTAATGGTTGTGGTTCCAAGGTTGCGAATTTCGATGGTAGGTAACACTTTTGCGCCTGCCAAAAATCCCACAACGCCGCCAATATAGGTTACACTCGCATTTTTGGTGGTTGAAGTATAGGAAGTATAGCTCGTTGAAACATCGTCTACATAGAAGGAACTTCCGTTGATTGGAAACAAATCCATGGCGGCAATGGCGCGGGTAGCGTTTTGAAAACGCCCCACTTTTACCGCATCCAAATAAACGTCCCAAGTGTTGGTATTTAAATCAATTTTCAACTCAAAATCAAACCATTGACCTTGATTATAATTCACACTAATTAGATTGCCGGCACTGGCGTTGTTGATTTGCAAGGTTTTATCGATGTTAAAATACACATCAATCGTATAGCCCTTGCCCCAAGTAGTTTGCTCTTGAAGATTAAAATATGCGTTTTTACCAGCATCCACATTCATGGCCATTTTCAAACTGAAGGTACCCGTGTTTTTTACACCGCCAAAGGGAAGAACCAAATCAATGGGCCCACCGTTAGTCGCTGTGCTCTGAAAATATAAACTGTTGCTTCCGCTTTTTGCTTTTGCGGAACTCACTTTTACATCGTCGGCACCGCCATTTGGGCTACTCCAAGTTTCCCAAGTGGCACTGGTAGCTGCCAGATTATCGCCCGATTTGTAACTGTCGAAATTGTCGCTAAATGTCTGTGCTTTTGATGCTGAACTTGCTAAAAGGGCACCCAAAAGAATGAGGTATTTTTGTTTCATAATTATTCTTATTTTTCAAATATAGGAATTTGAACTGGTGTTTCATTGACTATACGGTGCGGGGAACATGCTTTTTTGTATCGTCAAAAAATGGTAATCTTGAATCAAATAAAAACGACATGAATTCTGCAGCAATTATTTCAACACGCCTCTCTTTTGTGATAGTATCAGCAACATTAATTTTTGGCTTTGGATCTTGCAAAAAAGATCCTGTTAAGTCATTGCCAGGACCCGGGGAATATTTAAATTCTAAGGTTGGTTCCAACTGGGGTTATTCTACTACGGGTACATCAAGCAGCGATTGGACAGTTAAAGTAGAAGATTCAACGGTTCTTTATTCATCGAAAACTTTTCAAATGTACAAGACGAATACCGCGGGCGTAATCAGCAGGAATTACTATCGATACAGCAATGGGAATTACAGCGTTTTGGTTTTGGATGCAGTTGGAGCAACGCAAGACATTATTTATTTAAAGGACTCAACCCAAACCGGAAAAAAATGGTCCAAGTCAATTAAAGGATTGGGTGGCATACTAAAGCAATACAACTATGAAGTCATCGAGACGGGATCTAAAACTGTTGGAAGTAAATCGTTTGAGAATGTTGTTCATATTCGTTTAAACATCCCATCGTTGGGTTATACATCGGATGCTTATTACGCGCCAAAAGTGGGTTTGGTGATGGTAGACGATGATTATGCATCGAGTGGAAACACGTACCATACGGAAATCAAATCGTATGATTTGAAATAAATCACTTTGGTAGAAGCTCTCAGATTATTATCTAACCTTTAACTTACGTTTTATGCTGACGATCTGGAGACAGCTCTGAGATCATGATAAAATCTTTGGCTGATTAAAAAGTGTAAGTTGTTAAAATTTTAAGGAAATACACACAAATTTAACAAGAGTGTCCTTGATTTTGTCTTTCAATAGCGACAAAATGAGTTCAATAAGTACAATAACAGAAGACATCATTAGCAAACATCCATTTATGGGTGAATTAATAGCTGATAATTTAGTGAATGTTTCTGCCCTTGCACGGAAAATACTACCAGAAATAGAACAAGTTACTGGTGAAAAAGTCAAGGAAGGTGCAGTTGTGATGGCGATAAAACGCATAAGTTCTGAATCCTCTCCGCGGGTTGATGTTAGAATCGCGGAAGCGTTGAGTCAATTGGGTGATTTTCTCGTTCGCGTGAACCTAAACGATTACACGTTTGAAAATTCAAAATCGCTAAAAAGTAATGAATTGGAGCTCTTTAAAATAGTACATGAGGATTCATCCTGCTTTTTCAATGTGTATACAGGGCTGAGAGAAACGACCTATATAATTAACGCGAATCAGCATGCAACAATAGAGAGTGTATTTAAGGATGAGCACATGAAATCATTTTTTACAAATCTTGCCTCCATATCGATTACTCTGCCGCCATTATACAGTGAAGTTGTTGGAACCACTTACTATATTCTGAAGCAGTTGGCATGGGGAGGAATAAATCTCGTTGAAATCATGACGACGGGAAATGAATTGGCGCTTGTTCTTCATGAGAAGGATGTTGATCAAGCATTTAAGATATTGATTGATGTGAAACGCCGCGGTTAAGCGACAAAGGACACATAGAGGTGTTTTATAGTAATGCTTTGTGTGATAAGAAAAACCAAATTTGTGTTAAATTTATGTGAATAAAGTTTTTATTTGTTAAAAAAACATAGTTTTGCTAAACTAAATAAAAAAACACTAAAAACATGAAAGCACTAGTCCTTCTAACACTAATGACCGTCTCGGCTAGTGTTGGTTTATCACAAACGATTAACGCACCAAAAATTCCTGCAGAAGGATTAGAATTTACCCTTCAAACCATGGCGAGTATCGCGAGTAATGTTCCAGTAAATGGAGTTTGGGATTTTTCAAAAGAGGTAACGGCAACTCAGAGCAACTTCAAATTATTACCGGCTTCTGCATCGACCGCGGCAAGTATATTTTCAAAAGCTACACACGTTAGACAAATTGGCTCTACTGATGAATCTTTTGTGGGTTATAATGGCAACGAATATACATACTGGGGCAATCCTGGTTCTCAATTTGCCCCACAAAGGCTTTACTCAACGCCGGTGATAATGCACGTATGGCCAATCAAACCAAATCAAGCACCTTACACACACACAGGCAATGGCGTTTTTAATATTCAGACATATACTGTCTATAGAACAGATAAAATTGATGTTACATGGATATCATCGGGAACTTTAATTATGCCTGATGGCAAATCCTATTCTAATGCAGTGTTATTAAAAGTTTTAAGATCCTATACGGATGATAATCCTGTAGATCCGACTAAATATAAATCTTCACTTGATATGTATCATTGGTGGGTAGATGGGTACGCAGTACCACTTGTTGAAACTAGGGTATTTACGCCTCCGACCGGACAAGGAAATCCTCAATATTCATCAAATTTTAGAACGCCAACGGCACTATCAAATGTTAAAGACAAAAACCAGTTGGCTGTTTCGATCTATCCAAATCCAACAAACGGAAAATTTCACATTAATGCCCCCGTAGGAAGCTGGATTAAAGTAAGTGATGTTAACGCTAAAGAAATAAAAATGATTCAAGCAGAGACTTCTGAGACCGCTGTTGATCTTACCGATTTTGCGAAAGGTATTTATTTCATTCAAGTGGAAAGCGTTGAAGGAACAGCCATTAAAAAAATCGTAAAAGAGTAATCTTTTTTTGGCTTCATTTCCATGCGAACGTCGACGAATGCCTTTTAGGCGAATGCGTTACGAGGATTAGAAAAAAGTTAACGGGACAGTATTGATACAATTAATAGCCCTTCTAACCTATTAATTTTTAATTTTTTGGTAGCCCCGACGAGAATCGAACTCATATCAAATGTTTAGGAAACATCTATTCTATCCATTGAACTACGGGGCCAAAGGGGTGGCAAAATTACTTTAAAAGGATTGTATTTTGTTAGATCGCTTTGACTTTTATCAATTGGCGATACTCTTTGTGGTTCGCTGCATAGATTCCTCATTGCAATGGCTAAATTTGCATCGCTAGTTGTGACGGAAATCGAAAAATCATATCAAAAAGGGTTTAAAATACTCACGTGTTTTTTTATCGGGTTGGTTGCGTGGCCATTTCTTCGGAGTATCAGTACCAACAATGATTTGAATATTTTTTATGGTGCTGCTCAGCGATTGGTATCATTGGAGAATCTTTATAGCAAACCTTATTCGGCCGAAGGTTGGCAGCTCTATTATTATTACAGCCCTTTGTTTGCAACCCTGCTTGCGCCATTCACATTCTTACCGCAGTTTGTTGTTACCCATGAAGTACCTTTTGGATTGTTTATTCTAAAAATCCTTTGGAATTGCTTAAATCTATATTTTGTATATCAGTTGTTTCAGTTTGTTAGGGATTTAGTTAATCCCCCCAAAAACAAAGCTGGATTGACATTTTGGATTGTGCTCGCTTTGGTCTCCTATAGATGGATATTTTTGAATCTATTGTATGGCCAGATGACAATTCTGATTGTCTGGGGCGTTGTTCGGGCATTTCAATTTTTACATTCAAAAAAATCTAAGTATTTCACCGGTTTGGCCTTTGGGGTAAATCTGAAAATTTTACCCATTTTTATGGTAGGTCAGTTGTTCTTAATGAAACAATGGCGGGCGTTTTTTATCACAGTTTCTTTGGTCATTGCGATGATATTGTTGCCTTTCGCATATTTGCCGTTTCAGTATCATGTAGAATTGCTTCAAAGCTGGATGACGAATATCAACCCATTTTCAAAAAACCACATTGTGGAGCTGGGCGAAGGCGGTTTTATTGACTTTGGCGCACTGGTTACTAAGTACTTAACGGGTTTAAATATTGAAGGTGAAGAACGGGTGGCCTGGTTTTCGATGGGCGCATCGGG
>Ga0049085_10000385_pt1 | contig 17637 bp, 14 predicted proteins | sample GreLakmeSU08MSRF_FD_66721 | JGI IMG/M metagenome (GOLD analysis project Ga0049085, IMG submission 66721) | Freshwater lentic microbial communities from great Laurentian Lakes, MI, USA - Great Lakes metaG SU08MSRF | ecosystem: Environmental > Aquatic > Freshwater > Lake | place: Great Lakes... | reverse complement strand
AGACGTGACCATCGCGATGCTGGGAACAGCCAAGCAAGTCTCGATCGACAAGGATAACACGACCATTGTTGATGGCGCGGGCAAAAAGGGCGATATCGCAGCGCGTTGCGAGCAAATCCGTCGTCAAATCGAAGACACGACCTCGGACTACGACCGTGAGAAGCTGCAAGAACGTTTGGCCAAGTTGGCTGGCGGCGTTGCCGTGATCCGCGTCGGCGGTGCGACCGAAATGGCCGTGAAAGAAAAGAAAGACCGCGTTGACGATGCGCTGCATGCCACACGTGCAGCCGTTGAAGAAGGCATCGTGCCAGGCGGCGGTGTTGCGCTTGTTCGTGCAGCCACACGTTTGGGCAAGATTGACGTTGATAACGACGATCAGCGCGTTGGCGTCGACATCGTGCGTCGCTCGTTGTCACAGCCGTTGCGTCAAATCGCCGAGAACGCAGGTGAAGATGGTGCCGTGGTGGCTGGCAAAGTTGCCGAAGCCAAGGAAACTAACACCGGGTTCGATGCGCAAACCCACAAGTACGTCGACATGATTAAGGCCGGTATCGTTGACCCGACCAAAGTTGTCCGCGTCGCTCTGCAAGACGCGGCCTCGGTCGCTGGCTTGTTGATCACCACCGAAGCCATGATCGGCGAACTGCCGAAGTCCGACTCACCCTCGATGGGCGGTGGCGGCGGCGGTATGCCTGGCGGCGGAATGGATTTCTAAGATCAGTCCATCTGATTGTGAAAATGAAAGAGCCGGGGGCAACCCCGGCTCTTTTTTTATGGGGTGCTTTGCTCACGCACCTCGACGTTCATGTCTTTCAAAGTGCGGTTACGTCGCGCGAAGCGCCACAGCGGCCACAGTCGTGCAGCGCGACCTCCAGCAGCTTCCACAGCGCGACCCAGCGAACAATCAGCAGGCCTTCATCGAGCACGCGCGAGGCGGTGGCGTCGTCATTGACCAAGACTTGACGGACGAAAGGGCACGTGAACAAGAATGCTAGACCAATGACCAGCGACACCACGCCGGTTCTGAGCAGTCGGCGCAAATCTTCACGGGCCACCCATTCGCGATAGGCAAAATAGTTGTTCACGGCCGCGCCGAAGTGCTGCCCTGCGGCGCTGGCCACTTCGTCAGCGGGTAAATGAAACGCGAGTTTTGCATGACGCGGATCGCCAATCTTGGGTGGCGCATTTAAAATGTAGGCATCCACTTCTGGGTCAAGCTCTTTGTGGCTGAAGGGCCCGGATCACGGCCACTGAACAACTGCGCCACCGTCCCGGCGCTCACATCAATCACATGCACGCCGCCTTCTTGGCGGTAATGGTGCACCGACCCTCAGCCCTCGCCGGGCGCATGTACGGGCGTTGTAATGGGTGTCTTGGCGGTGAACGCAGGAGTTGCCATGGCGCTCCATGCCGCTATGGTGCGGCAATTGTATAACGATAGTATTGCAAATAATCAGCCAGGACGCCGCCCTGATGTCGATCAAACCCACAGCCTCTTTTATGAAAGCCGCTGGACTGTTAGCTTTTTTGTCGCTGACGCCATTTTCGATTTACCTCATGTACAATCGATCTGGCGGGCCGGAATCGCAGAAGGAAATGACCTTCCAGAAAAACCTACGTTACGCCTTCATGGCCGAATCTAATGCCATTGATCTGGCACCCTTGACGGCGTGGCCGTGGGTGAGGGTGTGTGCGGTCGATGCCGGAGTAACGCGCGAAGAGTTCAAGAAAATCATTGGGTTCGACTACAAAAACTATGACGAAATGCATTGGTTGCCGCTGAAGACTCATTGGTCATTGGTGTTCATTGACTACGAACGCGAGGCCAGTTGGGGCACGGCGCACCCGGTCACGCCGGTACGTATTCCACGTGCTGCCTTGGCCAATGCGACGTTTCCCGAGGGCGTGAAAGGCGTGTGCGTACCCCGCGAAACAGCGCGCTTGGTGTTCGCGCGCGGCGCAGCGCCTGTAGGCGCCTCGCCGATTATGGCAGAGTTGAAACACGCGCCTGTGTTGACGTCATCTGAAACTGAAAACAAACCCAGTACCCCCTAGTCCAGTAAACGAGTGGGGAGACGCCCCGAACGCGATGCCACGTCTCCGTCTTGCGAGGGCGACGCAAACGCTTATTATTTGCAGATGTCCTGGCAAGATTTCATTGTGATAGATCCAGCCATGCGAAGCGGTAAACCGCATATCGCGGGGACCAGCATTACCGTCTCGGATGTGCTTGAATACCTCGCGGGCGGCATGGGCGAGGCGGACATCCTGGCTGATTTTCCTGACGTCAAATCTGAGCACATTCGCGCCGTGCTGGTCTTCGCAGCCGAACGTGAGCGTCGGCTTTCCGGTCCTTTCGCGGCGTGAAGCTTCTCTTCGGCGAAAATCTCAGCTTCAAGCTCGCAGTACGGCTCAATGTTGAATATCTCTATAGTTCCCATGTGCGCCTCGTCGGCTTGCGCGCAGCATCTGACCAAAAAATTTGGCAATACGCTCGCGATAACGGATTCATTCTTATATCCAAAGACGATGACTTCCGCGATTTTAGCTTGGTTCATGGTGCTCCGCCCAAGGTCATACTACTCACAGTCGGCAATGACAGCACCCAACACATTAAAAACTCTTGTGAACCAAGCGCAAGGAGATTGAAGAGTTCGTTGCTGCCGAGCTGGAGTCTTTGTTGCTCTTGCAGAGCAAGAGCTAAGTTTCACAATGGTAATGGCGGGGAACCAAGAAATACTCTGATCTCGCGCACCGCATCGGCCATGCCCAGTCGTTCGTACCGCGCATCGAGCGGGAATGCACCCCTGAGGCGTGAGGGTATCATCGGGTCCAGCAGCACAAAGACGCCGCGATCTGTCTCGCGGCGGATCAATCGGCCAAAGGCTTGTTTCAATCTCAGCCGTGTCACCACATCGTCGTACACGCGTTTGCCAAAAAACGTGCGCCGCGCTTTGTGCAATATATCAGGCCGCGGCCACGGCACGCGATCACACACCACCATACGCAGCGAGCGCCCCGGCACATCCACGCCTTCGCGCAAGGCATCTGTGCCTAGCAGGCAAGCATTTTCCTCGGCGCGGAAAATATCGACCAACGTTCCGGCGTCCATGTCATCGACATGTTGGGCGTACAGCGGGAGACCTGCGTGCTCCAGCGGCGAGGAAATTTTGCTGTGCACGTCTTTCAGCCGCGCGATGGATGTAAAAATCCCCAGCGCACCGCCGCCCGCTGCCATGAACAACTCCCGAAACGCCGCTGCCACTTGGGAAATGTCATCTTTGCGCACGTCGATGATGACTAAAACCAAAGTGTTTTTGGCATAGTCAAACGGCGAGGCTTGCGAACTGCGCGCCAGTTGCGCGCCCATATGTAGGGCACCTACGCGCCGTTCGGCGGCGGCCCAATCGGCGTCCATTTCACCGCTGCCATCCAGCAATGTTGCCGACGTCACCGCAATGCCGTGCGCTTGGTCGGCAATCGCGCGTGCAAAAGGTAATGTGGGGTCCAGCCAGTGCCGATGCAGACCCACATCAAAGTCGTGGCCATCAACGCGGTCGATACTAAGCCAGTCAATAAATTCAGGCGGCGTTTCGCTGCGCAGGGCTTTCAGCATGTCACGCCAGGCAATCACGTCCATCAATCCGCGCCGTTCAAGCGTGCGAATGAGCGCTTCGATGCGTATGCGGGCCGAGGTTTCCAGTGTTTCGGCATCAGCGTCGAGTTTGGCTTTGAAGCCCGCCACTAAACGCCGCAGCGGAGATTCGAGGCGATGAAGTTTCTCATCCAATGCGGCGGCTGCTTCCAGCAACCCAGCAACTGGCGTTGTCGCTTCGGTTTCCAGCGAGTAGGGCGATTTCGCGTCAGCGCGGGCATAAACTTGCTGGCGAACAAAAGCGAGAAACTCCTCTGCTGCTCCGCTGCCCTGTTCGTCCTTGATACGATTGCGCCAACCTGGCCCCGGCAGTACGCGCGCTGCGGTTAATGTTTCATCCAATGCATTGAGCAATAATTCGGGTGAGGATGTGCCCTCGGCGATTAAATCTTCAGCGCGTTTCTTCAAACCGCGCGCTCGTCCGCTGCCTTTATCTTCAGCCCCCAGCAGCCAGCGCCGCAATTCAGCGCCTTCCATGCCGCTGAGATGGGCGGAGAAGGCTGAGTCTGCCGCCTCAAAAATATGATGACCCTCGTCGAAGATATACCGCGTGGGCCGCGTGCCATCGTCAAGCCCGCCCATGGCGGCTTGCACCATCACCAAGGCATGGTTGGCCACAACAATATCGGCGTAACGCGCGCGGCGCACGGTGCGCTCGACGAAGCACTTTTGATAGTGCGCGCATGCCGCATAAATGCATTCGCCGCGACGATCGGCCAAAGGCAGCGTTTTCTCGCGGCCAAAGATTTCCATGATCCAGCCAGGCAAATCGCTGCCGATCATGTCGCCGTTGTCGGTCACCAAGGCCCATCGCGCCATCAAGCCCAGTAAGATGGCATCGGTGGGCTGCGTCGAGAGCCGATTGACAGCTTCTTCAAAGTTCAAAAGGCAAAGATAATTCTCGCGGCCCTTGCGAATCACCACGCGACGTTTTTTGTCGTCGTGGTCAGGGCATAGGCGATCGAGTTCATCATTCAATTGGCGTTGAAGATTGCGGGTGAAGGTTGAAATCCACACCGTGCCTTCGTTTTTCTCGGCCCACAAACTTGCCGGCGCGATGTAGCCCAAGGTCTTGCCCACGCCCGTGCCTGCTTCGGCCAGCACCAGATATGGCGCATCAAGTTCTTCGCGGGGTTGAAAGGCTTGCGTGACTTCACGCGCGAAACTCACCTGCTGTGGTCGGCGTTCTGCTGCCGTGCCTAAAAGCTGTTCCAATCGTTCGGCCGATTCATCAGGCGTGATGGCGTTATTGGCGGGCGGGGCCGGTGGAGCGCGCTCTTGCCATTCGGGCAATCGCGCCCACACCCGCAAGCCAGAGCCCACACCAAATTCACCTGTGTCAGCCTCATCGCCGCCCAATGCGGCCAGCACGGTCGGCCCCCATGGCCAGCGGGCCCGCGCCATACTGGCAGCGATAGTGCGCAGCGGCTTGGCCTCTATTTCCGGGATCAGGGCCAGCTCGTTAAGTAGGGCCAGACAGATGTTGGCCAGCAAGGCTGGCTTGTCCTCAATGCTTTTGGCGCGCGGCAGGCCCATCGCTTGGGCAAGGCCATCAACGGTTGGAACCGCAAACCTGGCGGGGCGCGTAAAGGCAAACAGTTCCAGCGCATCAGCGGCTTCAAAGCGCTCCAGCTTCAGTCGTTTTGCTGTGGCCCGGGCATGGCAAAGAATCATATTTTTACGCGCCACCACCTGGGCGGCTTTGGCCGTGGGCAGCACTTTTACTTCGCCGTCAGGGTCCAGTATGGCCGCGTCCGACCATTCGGCCACAATAATGTGGACCAACGGTAAACCGACGCGGCGGGAAGAGGGGGTTGGGGCGGAAGCGCTCATGTGGCAAGAAGACTTATATATAAAGTCGACCAATCTCTAGTGTACATGTCGGGCCACCATCCGGCACCATCCGGCCTCTGCTTGACCTCCGGTGGGCTGCCGCCTACACACCCAATTCATTTCTAGCCCCAGATCACTCATGACCACCGCAGATCACGCTCGTAGCTCCAACGCCTGGCCATTCCAAGAAGCACGGTTCTTATGGAACGACCGGCTGAAGGCCAAACTGCCTGAGAAGGGCTATGTGCTGTTCGAGACGGGCTATGGCCCTTCGGGCTTGCCGCACATCGGCACCTTTGGCGAAGTGGTGCGCACCACCATGGTCCGCCGTGCGTTCGAGCTGGCAACGCCTGGAATTAAAACCCGGATGTTTACCTTTTCCGATGACATGGATGGCTTGCGCAAGGTTCCCGATAACGTCCCCAACAAAGAAATGATCGCGAGCCATTTGGGCAAACCGCTGACCAGCATCCCCGATCCGTTTGGAACCCATGACAGCTTCGGGGCTCATAACAATGCGCGGCTCAAAGCGTTCCTGGATCGTTTTGGCTTCGAGTACGAATTCAAAAGCTCAACGGTTAGCTATAAAACCGGCGAGTTTGATGCCGCGCTGTTGCGTGTGCTTGAGCATTATGACGACATTATCAATGTCATCTTGCCGACGCTGGGGCCCGAGCGCCGCGCAACCTACTCGCCATTCTTGCCCATCTGCAAAAAAACCGGCGTGGTGCTGCAAGTTCCCATTGTTCATCGCGACGTTGCCGCTGGAACCGTCGTCTATGAAGACGAGTCTGGCCAAAAGATTGAAACGCCTGTCACGGGTGGCCATTGCAAACTACAATGGAAGTGCGATTGGGCCATGCGCTGGTACTCGCTGGGCGTTGACTATGAAATGTCGGGCAAAGACCTGATTGATTCCGTCAGGTTGTCGAGCCGCATTTGCAATATCCTCGGCGGCATTCCCCCGGCCAACCTGACCTACGAGTTGTTTAACGATGAACTTGGGCAAAAGATTTCCAAGTCCAAAGGCAATGGCATCTCGGTCGATGACTGGTTGAAGTACGCGCCACCCGAAAGCTTGGCACTCTATATGTACCAGAAGCCCAAGGCGGCGAAACGTTTGCATTTTGATGTTATTCCTAAAGCGGTCGACGAGTACGTCGATTTTCTCGACAAATTTTCGGCTGAGGACGATGCCAAGAAGCTCGAAAATCCGGCCTGGCATATTCATGGCGGTAAGCTGCCAACGGAATCAGTTCCGCTCACTTTCGGATTGCTGCTTAATCTCGCAGGCGTTTGCCATGCCGAGGGGCCACAGGTGATGTGGGCGTATGTCTCGCGCTATGCGCCGGGCACCACGCCTGCGTCTGCGCCGATGCTCGACAAGTTGGTAAAATATGCAGTCGCGTACTACAGCGATTTCGTCAAACCGGCGAAGTTCTATAAAAAAGCCTCTGCCGACGAAATAACCGCCCTGGTTGATTTGCGTGACAGTGTTTCTACGTTCACCGGCGAACCCACGGCTGAATTGCTTCAAACCCTTGTCTTTGAGGTGGGCAAACGCCACGCGGCGACATTCCCCTTGTTGCGCGATTGGTTCAAGGCGCTGTATCAAATTCTGCTGGGCCAGGAACAGGGGCCGCGAATGGGCTCGTTCATTGCGCTTTTTGGGATCAAAGAGTTGCTGGCTTTGCTCGATCGGGCGATCAAAGGGGACAACCTCGCAGCTTAAAGCAATCGTGCTGCGTGGTCGTTAGATGCCCTAAGGGCGGCAAAACTCCTTATCTTATGCTCTATTTACAGCACTGCACATATGCTGATGCCGCGCCGAAACTTGATGGCCAAAGAGCCCAGCACCAGAAGCATACCCTGAGCACGAAATTTGCCCCATACACCGTTGCGAATCATCATGGCGATGCGCGCGATATCCATAAAGCTGGAATGGCGGCCATTGGTGAAGTAAAGGTTGAAGTCAATGTCGGTGGGTAGGCAGCGGTACTGATAGCGCGCTTCATCAAAAAAGCCGACAGACTTGCCAAACCTCAGGCCCACCCACGCAGTAAGGAGCGTTCACGACATGCGGAAGATCAGGTTCATGTCTGAAGCCTCGGCGCGGAGTCTTTGATTTGGTCGCATTTTCACCGATTGACCCTTTTGGGCCAAGTGGAAGACCACTTCTCGGGAAAATGCGACTAAGCCGCTACCGCTGTGCCGAACAATTCCTCTTCCATGTCCATGATGGAATTGCCACCGGCGAGGATGCTCGATAACAACGCGCCCGTTTTGGGCAGCATCTTGGCCATGTAGAAGTTGGCCGTCTTGACCTTGCTTTTGTAAAAGCCAGTTGGATCGTCGTTCTGCTTGGTTAAGGCCAGCTTGGCCATGCGTGCCCACAAGTAGCCCAGCGCCACGTAGCCAAACAGATTGAGCAGGTCCATGGCCGCCGCGCCCGCTTCGTTGGGGTTGCCCATGCCCTTTTGGGCGGTGGCACCCACAGCTTGCTGCAAACGTCCGAAGGCCTTGGCCAGCGCAAGCGTGTATTCTTCCATGGCCGGGTCAGACGCATTTTGTTCGATGAACTCTTGGACCGGGTGGAAGAACGCACGCAGGTAACGCCCATAATGCGCACCCATTTTGCGGCCCACGAGATCGAGCGCCTGAATGCCGTTGGTGCCTTCATAAAGTTGCGTAATGCGCGCATCGCGCACGAACTGCTCCATGCCATGCTCGCGGATAAAGCCGTGCCCGCCGTAAATTTGTACGCCGATGTTGGCAACCTCGAAGCCCACATCGGTACCAAAGGATTTCACCACAGGCGTCAGCAATTGCACCAAGTCATCGGCGGCTTGGCGTTCTTCGGCTGTCTCGGCCTTAGCGGAGCGGTCCAGCTCCAGCGCCACCCACATCACCAACGCGCGCACGCCTTCCGTGAGCGACTTTGCCGTCAGCAAGTTCTTGCGCACGTCGGGGTGAACGATAATCGGGTCTGCCGCTTTGTCGGGGTGCTGGGCACCCTTCAACGCGCGGCCCTGGATGCGGTCTTTGGCGTAGGCGAGACCGCTTTGATAGGCCACTTCAGCCAGCCCTAAGCCTTGCACGCCCACACCCAAGCGCGCGGTGTTCATCATCGCGAACATGGCGCGCATGCCTTTGTGCTTTTCGCCCACCAACCAGCCAATCGCGTTATCGAAGTTCATCACACAGGTGGCATTGGCTTTAATGCCCATTTTGTGTTCCAGCGATCCACACGCCAAGCTGTTGCGTTGGCCAACACCGCCATCAGGTTTGGGCATGAATTTCGGCACAATGAACAGGCTGATGCCTTTCACGCCCGCAGGCGCTTCGGGAAGCTTCGCCAAAACCAAGTGGCAAATGTTCTGCGTCAGGTCATGTTCGCCCGCCGAGATAAATATTTTGGTCCCGGTGATTTTGTGGCTGCCGTCGGGTTGTGGGTCGGCCTTGGTGCGGATCAGGCCTAAGTCAGTGCCGCAATGGGGTTCGGTCAAACACATGGTGCCCGACCACGAGCCGTCGACGAATTTTGGCAGGTACGTCGCTTTTTGCTCGTCGGTGCCATAAAGCTCAAGTGCGTTATATGCGCCGTGGGTCAGGCCGGGGTACATGCCAAAGGCCATGTTAGAGGAGCAAATCAACTCCTCGATCATCATGTTGATGGCCTTAGGTAAGCCTTGCCCGCCGTACTCGGGGTCGCAGGCAATGCCGCACCAACCGCCTGCCGCGAACTGTTGGTAAGCCTCTTTGAACCCCTTCGGTGTGCGCACCACGCCATTCTCAAACGTGCAGCCTTCTTCGTCCCCTGAAAGATTGAGCGGGAACAATACTTCGGCAGACAATTTTCCTGCTTCTTCCAGCACGGCATCGACCACATCGGCAGAAAAATCGCCGTAGCCTTTCAGGTTTTGCAAATCGTCGCCGTTGAACAACTCACGGAAGACGAACTTCATTTCGCGCAGCGGAGGTGTGAATGTGGCCATTGTCGCTCTCCTTAATTGCGCAGCGGTTTGCCGGTATCGAGCATGTGCTCGATGCGGGCTAAAGTCGCCGATGTGTGCATCAAGTCCATGAAGGCCTTGCGCTCAAGTTTTAGCAGGTCTTTTTCGGTGACGGTTTCGGTGTGGTTGGTCTTGCCACCCGTCAGCACGTTCGCCAAGGCCAATGAGACTGTGACGTCATGTGGTGTGGCTTTGCCGGTGGCAACAAACCCTGATAGGGCCAGTTTCAACGCAGCAACGCCGGTTGCGCCAGGCAGCGAGATCACCGCATCCTTAGGCGGTTGATATCCATTCACTAACTCCAAGGCTTTGGCTTTAGCATCGGCCAGCACTTGGTCGCGGTTCATGGTGATGCCGTCTTTGGCCCGCAAGAATCCCATTTCCTTGGCTTCGAATGCAGACTTTGAAACCTGCGCCGTGCCGATCATCTCAAAGGCTTTGGCGACGGCTGGCATCGGTCCACCGGGCAATCGTTTGTCGGCCTTCGCGCGCAGCAGCATTTCCTTGCAGCCGCCCCAACCGGGGATCACGCCCACGCCGACTTCGACCAGGCCGATGTAGGTTTCCGCATGGGCCACAATCGCGTCGGAATGTAGCAAGATTTCGCAGCCACCACCCAGCGCCATGCCCAAGGGGGCCGAGACGACGGGGAAGGGGGCTTGCTTCAAGGCCAGATAAGTTTTCTGGCCGTCTTCGATCATGCTCTCGATCTCGCCCCAGACCGCAATGTTAGCAGCGAACAGGGCCAGTCCAATGTTGGCGCCGACGCAGAAGTTCGGGCCCTCGTTGTAAATCACCAACGCTTTATATTGCGTGTTGGTTTTGAACAATTTCAGTGTGTCTTTGTAGGCTGCGAACGTCAGCGGATCAAGCGCGTTCATTTTTGAAGCGAACTCGAAACACAGCACGCCATCGCCAATGTCCCACACCTGCGCTGACGGATTTTTGATGATGGGTTTTCCCGCACGTTTGATATCGGCCAGTTTCAACACACCCGGCGCGCGCGGCACATCAACATAGCTGCCGCTGGTTGTCAGGTATTGCAGCTTGCCGCCGTCGACGCGGTAGAACCCGCCTTTCTCAGCAGCTAGTTTCAGAAGCGGAGGCACGGCTGTGCCAGCTTTGGTCAGCTTCTCGGCAAACCAAGCCGCGCCCATTTTATCGATGGTCTCGAAGGGGCCCACATCCCAGCCGTAGCCGTCTTTCATGGCCTCATCGATATCCACAATCGTACTGGCGATTTCTGGCACCAACGACGCCGTGTAAGCCAAGCCTTGGCTTGCGATCTTCCAGGCGTACTGGCCGCCCCGGTCGGGGTGTTCCACCAACGCCTTTAGCCCGCCTTTTTTCGACGCCTCTAAGCTCTCCAACACGGCCTTGGTCGAGGGACCATAGGTGCTGGTCTTCAGGTTGATACTTTCCTTCGACCGCTTGCCATCGGGCGACTTGGTCATTTTGTAAAAACCGCTGGGGCCTTTGCGACCAATCCAGCCATTTTTCAGCATTTCAGTAATGACTGCAGGCTGCCCATGGATGCGTTGATAGTCATCAGTTTTGGTCAGGCGCGATTGCATCGAATTGGCCACGTGGGGCATCAGGTCAAGACCCACCAAGTCGATCAAGCCGAAGAGGCCAGTTTTGGGAATCCCAAAGGGTCGTGAGCCAATAGCGTCGGCTTCTTCCACCGTCAGGCCTAAATTGATGGCTTCCACCACGCCGCATTGCATCCAGTAGGTGCCGATACGATTGGCGATGAAGCCAGGTGTGTCATTGCAAACGATAACGCCTTTGCCCAAGCGCACATCGCCGAATTGTTTGATCTGATCAACGGCGTCTTTGCGGGTTTTGTCGGAAATCACGACTTCCAAAAGCCGCATGTAACGCGGTGGGTTGAAGAAGTGGGTGATCATAAAGTTTGGCACTAAGGATGCCGCCATGCCCCCGGTGAGATCTTTGAGGGGAATCGTCGACGTGTTCGACGAAACGATGGAACCCTTTTTGCGGTTGGCGTCTATCTTTTTGTAAAGATCTTGCTTGATGTCGATGCGCTCGATCACGGCTTCGATAATCCAATCGCAATCGCCCAACAGACCCAAGTGGTCTTCGGTGTTGGCGGCGGTCATGAGCTTCGCATTGTATTTGCTCATGAAGGCAGCGGGTTCCACTTTCATCAACTTGGCAATCGCGCCCTCGGCAATGGCGTTGCGATTTTTGGCGTCCTTGGGGACGATGTCGAACAAGATTACCTCGACGCCCGCATTGGTCAGGTGCGCGGCAATGCCTGCGCCCATCACGCCTGCGCCAATCACGGCGGCTTTTTTGATGTCGGCCATGTTTTGCTTCTCCTTACATGGCCTCAAGGACGGTCGCGATGCCTTGCCCGCCGCCGATGCACTGCGTTGCCAGCGCATACTTCTTTTTCTCGCGCTTGAGCAACGCAGCGGCCTTGCCGGTGATACGTGCACCCGTGGCCCCCAGCGGGTGGCCCAAAGCCAGTGCGCCGCCATCGATGTTGGTTTTCTTCAGATCAACGCCGAGTTCCTTCACCACGGCTAAACTTTGGGCCGAGAACGCTTCGTTGAGTTCAATAATGTCGATTTGGTCAAGCTTTAGGCCTGCGCGTTTCAGTGCTTTTTGGCTCGAGAGTACAGGGCCGATGCCCATGATTTCAGGCGCGCAGCCCGACACAGCAATCGACAAAATACGCGCGAGCGGGATGAGCCCGTTTTTGGCTGCATATTCTTCCGAGCACACGATGACCGCCGAAGCACCGTCCGTGAGTGGCGAGGATGTGCCAGCCGTGACGGTGCCCTTTTCGTTAAAGGCGGGTTTCAAGCCTGCCAATGTTTCGGGTGTGGTCTCGGGGCGGATGCAGCCGTCGGCATCAATCATGCCGCCTTCGCCGGGCACGGGAACAATTTCATCTTTGAATTTGCCAGCCGCTTGGGCCGCCGTTGCGCGCTTGTGGCTTTCCACCGCAAAGACTTCCTGCTCGACGCGGCTGATGTTGTATTTTTTAGCCAGGTTCTCGGCCGTTTCGCCCATACCCATGTAGGCAGCGTGTCCGGCGTTAATGAGGATCGGATTGGGCATGGGGTTGAACCCGCCCATCATCACTCGGCTCATGCTCTCTATACCTGCGCATATAAAGGCCTCACCAGCGCCCATTTTGATGGCCCCAGCAGCCTGGTGAATGGCCTGCATGGATGATCCGCAGAAGCGGTTGATCGTGTCGCCGGCGATGCTGTTGGGCAAGCCCGCCAGAAAAATGATGTTACGTGCGACGTTTAAGCCTTGCTCGGCTTCAGGGAACGCGCAGCCCAGCGCCAAATCCTCGATGTGGTCAGGGTTGATTTTGGTGCGCGCAACCAAGGCTTTCACCACGGCTGCCGTCATATCATCGGGCCGTAATTTCTTCAGCGCGCCTTTGTTGGCGAGTGTAAAAGGCGAACGGGCATATCCCGCAATGACAACGTTACTCATGGCTTCGTTCTCCCTTGGTGTGTTTCCCCAGGAACGGTTGTGAATTTTCGCGCTGGCGTGCTGGTGCGCCCGCGCTTCACTTTGATGCGTGTCACGGCTTCGTGTTCAATATGGCGCAGTTCCTTGATGGTGACCTGAAGGTCTTGCAGCTTGCCTTCCAGTTCCGCAATGCGTTCGCGACTTTTACTGACAACATAACCGAGTTGTTCAATGTGCTCAGAGTCCGAGCCGTAAAGTTCAAGGTAATTGCCGATTTCTGTCAGTCTGAACCCTAAACGCTTGCCACGCAAGATCAGCAGCAATCGCGCACGGTCTACATAGGTGAACACGCGTACAGTCCCGGCGCGCTCAGGTTTGAGCAGTCCGCGTGTCTCATAGAAGCGCACCGTGCGTGGCGTAACCCCCACTGCGCCCGCCAACTCGGCGGTGGAGTAAAAGTGACTGTGCGTCGCTGCAGGTTGCGGGGCTGATATGGTTGCCATTCTAGGCCGCCCCTTGAGGAGCGGGAAGATCTTTCCCCGCCTCTTCTTGCCTCAGTTCTTTCTTCGAGAGCTTGCCGATGAGAGTTTTTGGCAAGACATCGCGGAACTCGACAAACTCGGGCCGTTCGATGGCTGATAATTTATCTTTCAGGAACTCAGCTAACTCCTTCTCTGTCAGCGTTGCACCTTTCTTCAGTTTGATAAACGCTTTGGGGGCTTGGCCGCGATAGGGGTGATCGACGCCGATCACGGTGACTTCTTCGACTGACGGGTGCAACTGAATGGCCTCTTCGACCATACGCGGGTAGATCTTGAACCCTGAGGCGTTAATCATGTCTTTGATGCGATCAACGATGAACACGTAACCGTCGTCGTCCATGGTCGCGACATCACCCGTATGAAGCGCGCCATTTTTTAGTACGTTGGTTGTTTCTCCTGGCTTATTCCAGTAGCCCTTCATCACTTGCGGCCCGCGGACGCAAAGCTCGCCTCGTTCTCCAATACCAAGCACGCGGTCGTCATCGAACGAGCGAATTTCAACAATCGTGCCTGGCATCGGCAAGCCAATGGACCCGGCTTTATTCATGCCCACGGTTGGGTTGGTGCAAACGACTGGCGATGTTTCGCTCAAGCCATAGCCTTCAACCACGACGCAGCCGGTCAGCGCTTCGAACTGTTTTTTCACTTCGACCGGCAAGGCCGCGCCACCCGAGATGCACAGCTTGATCGAGGTCAGGTCGTATTTCTTGACCAGGGGTGAATTGTTGATGGCGGTGAAAATCGTCGGCACCGCCGGGAAGAAAGTGGGTTTGCGTTTATGAATCAATTTTAGACAGTCTTTCAAATCGAAGCGCGGCATCAAGATAATAACGGCGCCATATTCGAAAGCGCTGAGCATCACCACAGTCATGGCGAAGACATGGAAGAAGGGCAGCGCAGCCAGGAATCTCTCTTTGCCAAGTTGTGGGTTGTTGTACCAGCGCGCAACTTGATGCGTGTTGGCCGTGACATTGGCGTGTGTCAGCATGGCGGCTTTGGGCATGCCGGTTGTCCCGCCAGTATATTGAAACACGGCGATATCTTCTGTGGGATTGATCGCGACACGCTCGTAGTCGCCACGATTATCCAGCAACTCGTCGAACCACATTTGCAACGGGTCTTCTTTGACGTCCGCTAACGTCTTGCGCCGAAACATCGAGAACAACACGCCCTTATGAGTAGGCATCGCGTCGGTCATAGAGCAGACGATGAGTTTTTTGAGTTTTGTGATGTCGAGGATTTTGTGCGCCTTGGGATACATGGCGGCTAGGTCCATCGTGACTAAAATATCGGCCCCAGCATCTTTGACCAGATGTTCAAGTTCGCGATCTGCATACAGCGAGTTCACATTGACCACCGTGCCGCCCGCGAGCAGCGTGCCCATGTAGGCCAGTACATAATAATGTGTGTTGGGCAGCATCAATGCGACCCGCGTGCCCTTGGTTACGCCGATCTTTTGAAATCCTTTGGCCGCGCGCGCAGCCATGTGCCCAATCTCTTCGTAGGTCCAAAAATTACCCAAAAATTCGAGGCAGATGTTGTCGGGGTAGTTTTTGACCGCGTTCAGAAAGCCCGCGTAGGCAGGCAACTGTGGAATGGCGGCATGCCAATCCACGAATTTTGGGTAGCTTTTCAGCCAGGGGTAATCGCTATGTGCATCCATCTCATCCCTCGTGGACCTTGATTTTTCGATCCCGTGATCGCCCGCTTCAGGTCTTACGTTAGTAACCAGTGGGGAAACTTCAATGCCAATCGCTGACGTTAACATCACTTGCGAGACTGAGATTCTAAAGATTCAATATTGTGTTATTATTAAATGGCTTAATGGGCATTTCAGCCCCAGGCCATTCTCGTCGCGCTGGTTTTTGGTCGAGCACCGTCGCGTGGCGCGGGCCTATCCCGTGGCGTCTCGATCACTTTATTTGTCGAGCAGGCTTGAAAGCTTGAGGGCGATTCCCTTAGAGCCGAACACCTTGAGGCACCCCATGGTAAACGCGACCATGGGATTCAGGTCGCCGTTCATCAATTTCATCATATTCTCGGGCGACAGGACCAAGGTTGTTTCCGCATCGTCGCTGGCGGGATTGGGTGTGATTTTGACCTCATCGCCAGTGGCGTCCAGCAGCACTTTGCCATCATCGCCCAAGTCGAAAAGCACGATGTGATTTAAGGGTTTCAGGACATCGGCCTGCTTTCGCATTTCACCAACGATCTCGTCCAAAGTCATGTTTGTCAATCCCATTCACATCAATAAAATGCATCTTCACAGCTGATTATGAGCAATATTCGGTTGCGGTCCTGGAGGGATCGTCTCACAACAACGCCCATATTGTCAGCAACAGGATTTGTCATGCCAAGTGTTTTGATGACCGGTGCGAATCGTGGCCTCGGGTTTGGCCTTGTGAAACTCTATGCTGTCGAAGGGTGGCGCGTGTTTGCCTGCTGCCGCGACCCCAATAAGGCCAAAGGCCTCAATGAGTTGGCGGCCAAGTCGTCGGGCAAAGTTACGGTCCATGCCGTCGACATCGAAAACCATGCCTCGATCGATGCGCTGGCGCTTCAGATCAAGGGGCAACCTATCGACGTGCTTTTGAATGTGGCTGGATACTATGGTCCGAAAATTGTCAGCGAACCCGGCGGGTTGCAAAAATTCGGCGAGAGCGATTACGCCGACTGGTCACGCATCTACAAAATAAATGTCATGGGTCACATGAAAATGTGTGAAGCGCTGATCGAGAATGTTGCGGCGAGCCAACACAAGAAGATCGTCAATATTTCTAGTATTGTTGGGTCCATTGGCACCATCGGTCATGGTTACGGCGGCAATATGTATGGCTACCGGGCCTCTAAGGCTGCGCTGAATGCGATCACGCGCGGGATGGCCGAGGACATGAAAGCCCGCGGCATCATTGTTGTTGCCATGCATCCGGGGTGGGTGCGCACCGACATGGGCGGCCCCGGCGCCGATATTGATACCGACACCTCAGTCAAGGGTATGAAGAAGGTGATCGACGGCCTGAAGGCCGACGACATTGATAAGTTCATGACGCACGACGGCTCGACACTGCCCTGGTAATCATCGCTGAAAGACACCACCCATGCGTGCCATCCAAATTCGCCAGCGCATCCTTGCGGTGAGTGTTGATCGCGACGAGAACGGCAAGTCACAATGCATTGTCGAATTGGACCCCAAACTGATCGAGACCGAGCCCTATCCGTTTCGCCCTTTCCAGGGCTGGCGCTATCTGAAGCCCGTCGCTGCTCCGCCAGATATCCGGTCAGGCGCGGCGCACATCGACCCACACATGCCGTCAGCTCTGCGCGTCGAGTTGCGACGGCCGGGCCTTCTTTAGCTTACATAATTTGGGGCAACACATTCTTTGTTTGCAGGCAGCCGTCGAACGCCAATTGTGGATGCAGGCTTTTGTCCCAAAACTTTGCGATAATGCGCCGGCCTGTGACGCCGTTGGTCGCATCACCACACAGCCACACCGCTGGCGGCACAATCACATCACCGGGCAATAACTTAGATCTCGTCCCCACTTTGCCGGGCACCATGTCTTGGCTGATGAACGGGGTGTCGGCTGCGCCGCCCGGCAGCAGAATATTCACATCAACGCCTGAGCCTGCTAATTCTTTGGCCCAGATCACGTGGCTCATTTCCAAGCCAGCTTTGGAAGCGCCGTAAGGCGAGAGTCCAGCGGAACTCATGGTTGTGAGACTCGTGGAGATCGAGAAAATCTTGCCGAACTTCTGCGCCAGCATGTGCGGCACCGCCGCGCGGGTCATCTGATAAACCCCGGTGATGTTGGTATCGATGATGGCTTTCCAGCCGTCCAGCGGCACGTCCCAAAAGCGCGGGCCGCCTTGCCCCGCCAGCCCGATGCGATATTCGCCAGTCCCGCGCCCGGCATTGTTGACCAGCACATCAATGCGGCCAAAGTTTTTGAGTGTTAATTTAACGGTGGCCACACAATCAGCCCATTCGCGCACATCGGCTTTCAGGGTGACGAAACGGCCCGGCCCGGCAATGGCATCGGCTTTGATTTGAACATCGGCCAGTTCTTCTGGCTTGCGACTACCGGTCGCGACGACCTTTGCTCCACCTTTTAGCAACTCCTCAGCGATGGAC
>Ga0049085_10000383_pt1 | contig 17644 bp, 17 predicted proteins | sample GreLakmeSU08MSRF_FD_66721 | JGI IMG/M metagenome (GOLD analysis project Ga0049085, IMG submission 66721) | Freshwater lentic microbial communities from great Laurentian Lakes, MI, USA - Great Lakes metaG SU08MSRF | ecosystem: Environmental > Aquatic > Freshwater > Lake | place: Great Lakes... | reverse complement strand
CGAACCTTGAAAGCAGGACTGCCACGGCTGGCTTCGGATCGTGATCGCGTGCGGAGCATCTGCGCCTGGCCTTGGATAGTTAGTCTCACTTTGAACGCGAACTAGAATCAAGAGCGGCTGCCCGATCGAGCAACGGCAGTTGGAAACGGCGGCGCGCCTAGAGCGGGTGCTGGCGGTGGATCTGGTGGTGGCCTGGCGGCTGTTGGCGCTGTGCAAAGCGGTGCGGGAAGAGCCCGCCGCGATGGTCAGCGCGTGGTTGAGCCAGAGCGAGTGGGAAGCGCTGTGGTGCCATGTGCATCAGGGCACCACCCCGCCCCAGCAGGCGCCGGGGGTGCGGCCGGCGGTGCGGTGGATCGCGGGTTGGGTGGATTCTTCGGGCGCAAGAGCGACGGCGAGCCCGGCCCGGTGACCTTGTGGCGCGGCCTGAATCGACTCCATGATCTGACGGCGATGTGGCGTCTTTGTCAGGCCAAGAACCAAAGGCAAAGATGTGCGCAATGATAAGCCCCCTGACGGAGGGAGAAGAGCCTCGAGAGAGATGGGGTGAAGCAAGAAGATCTTGGGCGAGATTTTCCGGGTGCGTTCCAGGCTTTTTCTGGCCAGGAGGTCCAGGGGGGCTTTGATAGCCGCGCGAGCCGTTCTTGCGGGCGACGTTGGACCAGAGCTGGTAGGTGCCGATCATGACGAAGAAGTCCGTGCGGCTCTGGAACGCCTGGGCGTCGAAGCCGAGCGCTTGAAAACAGCGGAGCCATTTGCGCGCGGTGTCGCGGGAACAGCCGAAGTGGTGGGCGGCGGAAGTGAAGGTTCAAATAACACACCTTGCTTTCACCTGAGGTGAAGCCTCGCTGTCCACCACTTTTGTTTTTTTGGGTGCGAAATTTTTTCGCGCGCGCCCGCCACCGGCTGGTGCAGCCAGCACCGCAAAGCATTCCAAGTCTTCTGAGAGATATTAAATTTTGTGCAGCCGGTAAACCGGCCGGGAGGGGTCATGATGTTCCCCGGACGCGCCGATAATAATCCAAAGCTGATCCCGCCCTTTTCCCGGCTGCCACGGTTGATGCAAAACGCTTGGTTGCGTTGCCGTCTTGGGCTATCGCTTGGGCATGACCGATCCGGAACAAAAAATTCTCGCCGCGCTCCGGGAACTGGAGCGGGCCGTCGCTTCGATGGCCACGGCGCAGCCGAAGCCGAGCCTGCTCCCGCTCTTCGCGCAGCTCGATGAACTTACGGCCCAACTGCCGCGCGCCACCGATCCCACGCTACTGCATTACCTGCACAAGAAAAGCTACGAGAAGGCGCGGCTCTTTCTCGAAGGCCGCGACGCGGAGAATCAAGTTGGGCACTGCCGGCATGATTGACGACACCATCGCCGCCATCGCCACGCCGCTCGGGGAAGGCGGTCTGGCCGTTATCCGGATTTCCGGCGCGAAGGCGTTCGCGGTGGCGGACAAATGCTTCGTTCCCGTTGGTAAATCTTCGCTGCAACCTTCCGTCGCGCCGACGCACACGATCCACTACGGCCGGATCGAACGCGCCGGGCGGGTCATCGACGAGGTGCTCGTGGCCGTGTTGCGCGCGCCGCGCACGTTTACGCGCGAGGATGTCGTCGAGATCACCTGCCACGGCGGACTGCTCCCGGTCAAGCTCGTGCTCGACGCCGTGCTGGAGTGCGGCGCGCGGGCGGCGGAACCCGGCGAGTTCACGCGGCGCGCGTTTGTGAACGGGCGCCTCGACCTCGCACAGGCTGAGGCGGTCGCGGATTTGATTCATGCGCGCACCGAACTCGCGCTCGCCGCCGCGAACGAACAGCTTGCCGGCAAATTGTCGCAGCGCATCAACACGCTGCGCGATGAGCTGCTGAAAACGCTCGCCCACGTCGAGGCGCATCTTGATTTTCCCGACGAGGATATTGCGCCCGACACGAAGGCGCAGTTGCTCGCGCGGCTGGAGCGCGGCGCGGCCTTCATGGACGAGCTGCTGCGCACGGCGGACGAGGGGCAGATTTTGCGCCGGGGCATCCGCGCCGCGATCGTGGGCCGGCCCAACGCGGGCAAGTCCAGCCTGCTCAACCAACTGCTCGGCCACGACCGCGCCATCGTCTCGCCCGTCGCCGGCACGACGCGCGACACCATCGAGGAGACGGCGAACATTCGCGGGCTGCCGGTGGTGTTCGTGGACACGGCGGGTTTGCGCGAGTCGGGCGATGAACTCGAGCTGGAAGGCATCCGCCGCAGCCGCGCGTCGTTAGAAAAGGCCGAGTTGATTTTGCAGGTGCTCGACGCCAGTGGGCCGTTGACGGCGGCGGATGAAAATTATCTCCACGAGTTCGCCGGGAAGAAACGGATTCTGGTCGTGAACAAGGTGGATTTGCCGAGACAGTTGGAACTGGAAAACGTCAAGGGCACGCCCTTTGTCGAGGTCAGTTGCACCACCGGCGCCGGTCTGGAACGGCTCAAGGATGCGATCAAGGAAATCGTCTGGGCCGGCGAGATCAAGGCCGAGATGCTGCAGGTGATGATCAACTCGCGCCATCAGGACGCCCTGCGCCGGGCGCGCGAGGCGACACGCCTGACCATCGGCGCGTTGCGGGAAAATCAAACGCTCGAACTCGCGGCGATGGATTTGCGGATCGCGGTGAACGCCGTCGGCGAAATCGTCGGCCAGACGACGACGGAGGATTTGCTCGACTCGATCTTCAGCCAGTTCTGCATTGGGAAATGATGAATCGGGCCATGCGCCAGGTTTTCTTCATGCCGCCGGAACAACCTAAAGGTTGAACTCCAACGAAAACGGCGCTGGAGTTCAACCTTTAGGTTGTCCCCTGGACGAAGCGAAATGCGGTGCACGCTCTGATGATTTTGAAAATCACGCGCCGGGATTCTTCTTCATCTGCCAGAGCATCCAGATGATTTCCTCGGTGAAGGCGTTCTTGCTGGGGTAGCTCCACACCTCCGCCGCATTGTCGCGCAACAATTGCGCGCCGTGGTTGAGCGTGGCGTGCGGTGCGAATTGAATCAGGTCGCGCACCAGCAGCGTGAAGTTCGTGGGCAGGCTTTTCGTCCGGCGTTCGCCGAGGTAGGAGAAATTGAATTTGTCCGCAGTGATGCTGAAGCGCTGCACCGACCGGGTGAGGATGATTTCGAGCACGAGGTGGTGGCTCAATTGTTCCCGACGCCGGGCCTCGTTGGTGGTGACGGAGGCGGATTCGCCGTCGGAGGTGGCTGTTGTCACCGTGGTCTCCGCCTGCAGCACGCGCTTAAATTCATTCAGCCGGACGCTGCCGACGGCGATGACCATGATGTACCCCCATTCCAGCGGAAAAGCGCGGCCCAGCGGATCGAAAATCATCAGCACTTCCGGTCGGCAATCCAGGCGGGTCACGAATTTTGTGACCGGCAGTTCCGGCAGCAGGTGTTGTTTGACAGCTTCCGTCTCGACGCCCTCGGCGAGCAGCGCGTGCTGCAAGGCGGTCGCGTCCCCGATGGACAGATTTTTCACCAGGATGCCATAGCCGTCCCGGGACAGCGTGTGCGCGTCGCTGGGCGTGAGAAAGCGGACCGCGCGGAAGGCGCGCTGCAATTTCTCCACGGGCGGCGGCGTGGGCACTTGCTGGATCAGGGCGCAGGGCATGATGGTTTAATGGATGGATCGCAGCACCTGGCCGAGTCGCTCGATGCCGTGCGAAATGTCCGCGAGGCTCGCGCCGCCGAAGCTCAGGCGCATTTCGTGGTTCGGCCTGGCGCGCGTCGGGTCGCTGGCATAGCACAGCTCGCCCGGCACATAGAGCACGTCGTGCGCGAGCGCGGCCTGAAACAGTTTCGACTTCGCACCGGATTTTATTTTCCTGGGCAACCGCGCCCAGACGTAGAGGCCGCCACGCGGTTCGTCCCACGCGATGTTCGGGGGAAAATGCTCGCAAATTGCCCGCACCATGACGGCGGCCTTGCGGGCGTAGCGTTCGCGCAGCTCGCCGACATGCGTTTCATAACGCGACGTGCCGAGCGCGCTGGCGAGGAGCTGTTGCAGAAGGTTGGCGGTGCCGAAATCGTGGTTGCCCTTGATGCGGCGCACGGCGGTGAGCACCGGTTCCGGCAGCAGTCCGAAGCCGACGCGCGCCCCGGTGGCGAAGGGCTTGCTGTAGGTGCCGGCGTAAATCACGCGCTCGGAAAATTTCGTGGCCAGCGCGGATTTCACGTCGTCGCCGGCGAAGCGCAGTTCGCGATAGGCCGCGTCTTCGAGCAGATAAATCGGGTGTCCGGCAAAACGCTCGTAGCGGCGCAGCAGTTCGAGCGCGCCGAGTTTTTTCGCGAAGCTCGTGGTGAGGCCGGTCGGATTTTGGTGATAGGTGACGAGGTAGAGAATTTTCACGCGCGGCAGATCGCCGCTCCGCTTGAGCGATTCGAGCACCGCTTCGAGATACGCGAGATCGAGGCCGTCGGCGGTGAGTCGGACGCCGCGGGCGCGGAGCGCGTGGCTCTGCAGGATGCCGAGATAAACGAAATAGGTCGGGTCCTCGACCAGCACGATGTCGCCCGGATCGCACAGCGCCTCGGTGGTCATGTAGAGCAGTTGCTGCGAGCCGTGCGTGATGAGCGTGCGGTCGGCAATGTGGACGGAGGAAGCTTTCGACGCGCCGTCGAGCGCGGCGAGATGGCCGGCGGTGAGCCGGCGCAAGGTGGCGTCACCGGGCGTGCTGCCGTATTGCAGCGCGGGGCCTCCGGTCTTGGGCGAGCCGAGCACGGCGTCGAGCAGGTCGCGCGCGTCGCGGACGGGGAGCGATTCGTTGTCGGTGAAGCCGGCGGCGAGCGAGATGAGCTCCGGCCGGTCGAGCGTCATTTTCATCAGCCACGAGATCGGCGGCTCGCCGGTGCGCCGGGCGAGCTGTGACAAAGCGGAACTTTTCATGGGCTGATTGAAACGCAAAGACGTAGAGAAGCAAAGGCGCAAGGGTGCTGGTCAGGCACGATGGAGCGGCTACAACTTTTCCGTGGACGCGAATCCGTCAGACTCCTCCGCTGCCCGCGCAGCCATTACTTCATGAGCTGCTCGGATTTTGATTGAACCGCCGCCGCTTGTTCACCGTCTGTCCCTTACGCATGAAAACAACAATGGGCCTGTTCACACTGTTCCTTTGCCTGGCGTTTGGTGGTTTCGCTTCCGCTGCGGACGGGTTGCACATTTCGTGGACCAACAATCTGCTCACCGTCTCCGGTGAGAATCTTCCCGGCCAGACGATGAGCGTGTGGTATCTCGAAGCGTTCTGCCGGCGCGGTTCCACGGCACGCGAATGGGGCCAGACGACGCGGCCGCACAAAACCACGCTGCTGGCCGCGTCGCCGGACGGCCAGGGGCTGAAATTCCGCACGCTCATCGAGCCGCAGGTCGAGCTGCGGCACGAAATCAGCGCCGGGACGGACGAACTGGACATTCAATTTACGTTCACCAATCACGGCACGAATGACGTGGATTTAGAATGGTTTCAACCCGCCTGCATTCGTGTGGAAAAATTCACCGGCTGCGTGCAGAGCAATTATACCGGGCGCAGTTTCATCTTCACGGAACGCGGCCTGACGCTGCTCGCCGCCACGCGCCGGACGGAGGAGGCGCGGTATCGCGGTGGGCAGGTTTATGTGCCGGTGGAAATCAATCTCGCGGATGTGAACCCTCGCCCTCCCAGCCTTGACCGGCCCGTGAACGGCCTGATCGGCTGCTTCTCGGCGGACCACCGCTGGCTGCTGGCCACGGCGAGCGATCGCACTCAAGAATTGTTCGAGGGCGTTTACGTCTGTCTGCACAGTGATCCGCGCGTCGGCGGGTTGAAGGCGGGCGAGGTGAAGAAGCTGCGCAGCAAAATTTATTTTCTGAAGAATGATCCCGACGCGCTGCTCGCGCGTTACCGGAAAGATTTTCCGGGGAAGTAGGTTCACGGTTGCTGTGTCGGAGTGCCGGCCTCCGGCCCAGCGTGGCGTCATCGCTGGAACGCGCCGGATCGGAGATCGGGACTCCGACTTTGGTTGGCGCATCGTCTCCCGACTCTGCAATTGCCCTGGCCTGTTTCCTCCCTTATCGTCGCGCCACACATGAACTGGGTCACGCCACAACGGGTCAGCGCCTTTAGCGGAGTCGAACATTACGGCGACCCGGCGGCGGTGCAGTCGCTGGTGACGAAGGCGCTCATCGCGCTGGGCCTACCCTCCGATTATGTGAAGCCCGGCGACCGCGTGGTGCTCAAGCCCAACTGGGTCAAGGAGCACGACGAACGCAGGCCCGGTCCGAACCAGTGGGAGCATGTCGTCACGCATCCGGCCGTGATCGAGGCGGTGATCCGCTGGACGGCGGGACGGTTGCAAGGGCGCGGCTCGATCACGGTGTGCGACGCGCCGCAGACGGATTCCTCGTTCGCCACGTTGTCGAAGTATTGCGGCCTCGAAGAGATGATCGCGCGCTGCCGGCGGGATTTTCCGGGCGTGAACCTCGGCCTGCTGGATTTGCGACCGGAGGAATGGCACGCGGTCGATGGCGTGACGGTTTCCAAAACCGCGCTGCCCGGCGATCCGTTTGGCAGCACGCAGGTGCAGCTCGACGCGGCCAGCGAGTTCGTGGGTTTCAGCGGCGAGGGAAAACTTTACGGCGCGAGCTACGACATGGCCGAGACGAACGCGAAACATACCGCCCAGTCGCACGAATATATGCTCTGCCGAACGCCGATGGACGCGGATGTGTTCATCAATCTACCCAAGCTCAAGACGCACAAAAAAGTCGGCGTGACCTGTGCGTTGAAAAATCTTGTCGGCATCAACGCGAACAAAAACTGGCTGCCGCATCACACCGAAGGCGCGCCGGAGCAGGGCGGCGATCAGTTTCCGCGCGCCACCGCCAAGACGCGCGCCGAACATTCGCTGATGGGCACGGCGAAGCGCTGGCTGAAGAACCGCCCCGCGCTTTCGCGCCTGTTCGTGCCGGTGAAAAAAATCGGACGGTTGATCTTCGGCGACACGCAGAAGGTCGTCCGCTCCGGCAACTGGCACGGCAACGACACCTGTTGGCGGATGGTGCTCGATCTGAACAAGGCGCTGTTTTACTTCGACGGCGCGGGGCAACGGCGCAAGAAGCCGATCCGTTATCTCGCGGTCGTGGACGGCATCATCGGCGGCGAAGGCAACGGCCCGATGGCCCCGGACGCGAAGCCCTGCGGCGTGATTCTCGCCGGCACGCATCCGGCGGCGGTGGACACGGTGGCGGCGACGCTGATGGGTTTTGATTGGGAGAAAATTCGGATGCTGCGCGGCGCGTTCGCGATGCGCGAAATGAATTTCACCCCGTTCCAGCCGCAGGACATCGAGATCATGTCCAACCGGGCGTCGTGGGCCGGCCAGCTCGGGCAGGTGTGCGAGACGTTTCAATTCCGTCCGCACTTCGGCTGGGTGGGCGCGATCGAGAGCCAGCGCAAGGTGATGGCGGCGTAGCGGCTAGGGCCGGCCTACGGCAACGTGCGGACGCGGTAGAAGCGGGCGGGGGAGGCGGCGGAATCCAGGAGGGTCTGAATCGTGCCGTCGCGTTCACCTCGGCCAGTTTTGTCCAGCCGGCGGCGGTCAGCGAGTCTGTGAATTCGATGAGGCAGTTCATGCCCACCGTGGTGGGAACGGACAAGATGAAGCCCGTGGCCGTGACGCGCGTGGTGATACCGGGAACAGTCAGCGCGGTCTGGGCGGCGCCGCCAGTCCCGCCGCGATGGCCAGAATTGCGGTGCAATGTTTCATGTTTCGTGTTGGTCCGATCGAAGGTCAATCCTTTCCCGGCCCGGCGGAGATGCAAGTCTTTAACAGAAGATCCCAACACCGGGGGCGCGATCGGGCCCCCGCACACAGAGTGCGACTAATCCGGCGGCCTGGCTTGATCTCACCAACATCGACGCTGCCGCTAATTTTCTGCGCCGCTTCAACCGCATGATTTCGCCGGGATGGAGCTTTGTTTCCGCCCGCTCCGGGTCTAAACTTGCGCGCGATGAGTTTGCTGGTTAAAATTTGCGGCATCACAAATCTGGCCGACGCGCAGGCGGCGGTGGACACGGGCGCGGACGCGCTCGGTTTCATGTTCTACGAGCCGAGCGCGCGGAACATTGCCCCGGCGGCGGCGCGGAAAATCATCGCACAGCTCCCGCCGCGCGTGGCGAAAGTCGGCGTGTTCGTCAACGCGCCGGCGGAAGTCATCCATCGCATGACGGCGGAGTGCGGGCTGGACACGGTGCAGTTGCACGGCGAGGAGACGCCGGAATTTTGCGCGCAGTTCGCGCCGCTGAAAGTGTGGAAGGCCGTCCGGGTGCGCGCTGAAAGTTCGCTGCGCGCCCTCCCCGCCTACGAAACCGACGCGTGGCTGCTGGACAGCTATGTGGCCGGACACGCGGGCGGCACCGGGGAAAAATTCAACTGGGAACTGGCCGTCGCCGCGAAGGCGTTGGGCCGTCCGATCATTCTCGCGGGCGGACTCACCCCCGCAAACATCGCTGCCGCCGTGCAGCAAGTGCGCCCATTCGGCGTGGACGTTTCCAGCGGCGTCGAAGCCGCGCCGGGCCGGAAGGACGCCGCGAAGATGCGCGCGTTCATCGCGGCGGCGAAGGTGGAAGCAGGTGGAAAAGAGGGCAGGTGAGAAAGTAGGAAAGTGAGCAGGTGAAAAAAAGCCGTCCGCCTCTCACTTTCCTACTTTCTCACCTGCCCGCTTTCCCCTACCTTCCCACCATGAGCATTGTCGCCAGTCCCACGCTGCCCGACGCCCACGGCCGCTTCGGCCAGTTCGGCGGCCGTTACGTGCCCGAAACCCTCATGCACCCCTTGCAGGAGCTGGAGGCCGAGTACTTCCGCGCGCAGCACGACCCGGAGTTTCAGCGTGAGTTGAGCTACTATCTCCGCGAATTTTGCGGACGCCCCACGCCGCTCTATTTCGCCGAACGCCTCACGCGCGAACTTGGCGGCGCGAAAATTTATCTCAAGCGCGAAGACCTGCTCCACACCGGCGCGCACAAGATCAACAACGCCATCGGCCAGATTCTGCTCGCCAAGCGCATGGGCAAGACGCGCATCATCGCCGAGACCGGCGCGGGCCAGCACGGCGTGGCCACTGCCACGGTCAGCGCGATGTTCGGGATGAAATGCGTCATCTACATGGGCGCGGTGGATTGCGAACGGCAGATGCTCAACGTCTATCGCATGAAGATGCTCGGCGCGGAGGTGGTGCCGGTTCATGCGGGTCAGAAGACCTTGAAGGAGGCCGTCAACGAGGCGATGCGCGACTGGGTGACGAACATCCGCGGCACGCATTACATCCTCGGCACGGCCTATGGTGCTCATCCGTATCCGGTGATGGTGCGGAATTTTCAGCGCGTCATCGGCGACGAGGCGCGGCGGCAGATTTTGGAAAAGGAGGAGCGGCTGCCCGACCTGCTCATCGCGTGTGTCGGCGGCGGCTCGAACGCGATTGGTTTGTTCTACCCGTTCCTCAACGACGCTTCGGTGAAGATGACCGGCGTGGAGGCGGGCGGACTCGGCATCCGGCCCGAGCAGCACGCGGCGCGGTTTCAAGGCGGCTCGCTCGGGGTCTTGCAGGGGACGCGCAGTTACATTTTGCAGGACGAGTTCGGCCAGATCCAATCCACGCACAGCGTCAGCGCCGGGCTGGACTATGCGGCGGTCGGCCCGGAACACGCCTGGCTGCGGGATGCCGGGCGCGTGGGCTACACCTACGCGACGGACGACCAGGCGCTCGAAGCCTTTATGAAGCTCGCGCAGCTGGAAGGCATCATTCCCGCGCTCGAAAGCGCCCACGCCGTCGCCGAGTGCATCGTCTGCGCGCCGACGATGAGCAAAGACGGGCTCATCATTGTGAACGTCTCCGGTCGCGGCGACAAGGACGTGGCGCAGGTGGCGGCGAAAGTGAAGTTGCAAATGCCGGAGTAGTTCGATTCCGAAGTCTGAATTGTGAATCTGGCTGATCTGACGGTTAAAGTTTATCGTGAACCGCACTTCACTGGCCATGGTTCCAAAACCATTCTGCACCTGGGCGCACCCGCCACGCCACAGGCCTTCCCCGATGTCTCCGTGGACGTGGCTGAATAGCTGAAGCGCTGAACCTCTCCGTTCCCGGCGACCGCTTGGCGCGAAATGAAGCTTGATATTTGCCGGGGCGAAAGCAAGATCGCGCCCTAAATTGACAAACACTTATGGCTGATATCGCAAACAAATACGCCGAAAACATGACGGGGAAATTTTACGTGGACAACCAGTGCATCGACTGCGACCTGTGCCGCGAGACCGCCCCCGAAAATTTCACCCGCAGCGACGACGGCGGTTATTCCTACCTTTTCAAGCAACCCTCCACGCCCGAAGAAGAGGCGCTCTGCAAGGAAGCTCAGGAAGGCTGCCCGGTCGAGGCCATCGGCGACAACGGCGGTTGATCTCTTTTTCCCCACCCACCCGCAGGCCTCAGCTTGCGGGTTTTTCGTTGTCCAGCAGGCCGCGCCGCAACAGTTCCAGCGCCTGCTGCGACGTGACGTGTTTGAACGTCTCGCGGTCGTAACGGTTGCAGCAGCGCAACACCACGGTCTGGTCCGGCGTGGCCCGGGCAATGAACACCGTGCCGACCGGCTTGGCCTCGCTCCCGCCGGACGGCCCGGCGATGCCCGTCACGGCGAGCGCATGGTCCGCGCCGGAAACTTTCCGCGCGCCCTCGGCCATGGCGCGCGCGGTTTCCTCGCTGACCGCACCGTGCTGGGCAAGCGTCGCTGCCGGCATGCCGAGCAGTTTCACCTTGGCCTCATTCGAGTAGGTCACGAGGCCGCCCCACAAAACAGCGGAAGCGCCGGGGACGTTGGTCAGGCGGTTCGCGATCTGGCCGCCGGTGCAGGATTCCGCGAGCGCCAGGGTTTGTTTTCTCTCCGCCAGCAACCGCACGATCACCGCCTCCAACTGATCGTCATCGACGCCGTAAATATTTTCCGGCACGAGTCCGCGCACGATCCGCTCGGCCCCGGCCACCAACTCCGCCGCGCCACCGCCGCGCGCCACGAAGCGCAAATCCACCTCGCCGGTGCGCGCGCAATAGCCCAACTCCAGCCCCGCCCCGGTTAAATGCTGCAACGGCCCGGCGATGATTTCCTCGAGCCGCGACTCGCCGAGTCCAGTCGTCTTGAGCGTCCGGCAGACGAACGCCGTTTCGAGCGGGAACCTCTTTTGCAGGATCGGCACGACTTGATTCGTGAACATCGGGCGCAGTTCGCGCGGCGGGCCGGGCAGCATGACGAGGCAGTTCCTCCCGGCGCGAAACTGCCCCGGCTCTGTTCCGAGGATCAGGCCAGGCGCGGTGCCGTGTGCGTTCATCAAGACATCCGCGCCTTCCGGCACGAGGCCCTGCACCTTCGTGCTTTCGGGAACCGGGCGTTGGCGCGCGGCGAAAAATTGCACGACGTGATCAAGCGCCGCCGCGTCCATCCGCAGTGGCCGGCCCAGCAGCGCGGCGATCAAATCGCGCGTACGGTCGTCGCTCGTCGGGCCGAGGCCGCCGGTGGTGATGATGAGATCGGCCCGGCCCAGGGCCTCGCGCACCGCCGCTCTGATGGCCGGACCGCCGTCGTCCACCGTCACCTGCCGGGCGACGGTGTGGCCGAGGTCGGCGAACTGGCGGCCGAGCCATTGGGCATGGGTGTTGAGCACGCGGCCGAGCAGCAGTTCGCTGCCGGTGTTGATGAGTTCGATGTTCACGGCGCGAGAGTTTCGCAGTTCGTCGCAAAAAGTTCAAATGCGGCGCGTTGACTTGCCCGCGCCGGGAAATATAGTCCCCCCCATGCCGGTCGCCGCCAAACCAAACACGAACACCAAAGCCAAATTCCTGGCCTTTCTGGGAATCAAGAATCTGCGCATGACCTCGCAGCGCCAAGCCATCATCGAAACGGTCTTCGGCACCGAGGAGCATTTCACCGCCGAGCAGCTTCTCGAATGGTCGCGCGCCCGGGACCGCTCCGTCTCTCGCGCCACGGTCTATCGCACGCTGCCCCTGCTCACCGAGAGCGGGCTGGTGCGCGAGATGGATTTCGGCAAGAACCGCAAGTATTACGATCCGAACTACGCCGAGGATCCGAACCACAACCACATCATCTGCCAGGACTGCGAGAAGATCGTGGAGTTCGAGAGCGAAAAAATTTCCCAGATCGAAAACGAGATCTCCCACCGGCTCGGCTTCGAGGTGAAGACGCAGCGGCTCCAGATCACCGCGAGCTGCGACGAGTTCAAGAAGCGCGGACATTGCACCAAGAAGGCGTGTTCGTAAATGACGCCGCCCGCGCCCACCTCCAAGCGGCCCACCCGTCTTTCCCGTGTTGCGGTCAGCATCATCATCGGCCTGCTCTCCCTGAGCTTTCTGTCCGGCGCCATGGTCTGGTGGGGCACGCATCAGGCACTGGGTTTCGATCTCGCGGAAGGCTCCTCATTTTCCATCAGACCGTGGCTCGTGTTGCACGGTGCGTTGAACCCGTTTCTCTGCGGGCTATTCGGCTGGCTTTGTTATGGCCACGTTCGCGGTGGGTGGACCATGCGGGCGAACCGCCGTTCCGGCAGCGTCATGATCTCGGTCTTTGGCGCGCTGATTCTCACCGGCTCCGGCCTCTATTACGTCGGTCACGAATCCGCCCGTGTCGTGCTCAAGGAAGCCCACGAATGGATCGGCCTGCTCCTGCCCGCGGTGTTGCTAGCCCATTACCTGGCCGCCCGCCGTTGGGTAAAAAATCTGTAGAATTCCCCTTGTAGTTGAGAATTGTTCTCATTACAACATGGCGCGCTGGTTGAGAACGAGTCTCATCTGGCACGTAAAGTGAAAATAAAAATGAAATTGAATCACCGTTTGAAACCTTGGTTCGTTGCCGCCGCGCTGCTCGCAGCTCCGGCCCTCCTGCCGGCACAAGTCGCCGTCGATCCCGCCGTCCTGGAAAATCTCCAGAAGCAGGTCAAAACTCTCAACGAGGAAGTCGCCCGCCTGAAAGAAGGCGCCCCGCGCGATCCCGCCGCCGATGAATTGATGGGCCGCAAATTCTTCAACTCGCAAAATCTGCGCATCGGCTTCTACGGGGAAAGCAAATATCGGATGCCGCTCCAAGGCTCGGGCGCCACCGGCAACAACCGGTTTGATCCGCACCGGTTCGTGCTCACGCCCAGCTACGTCATCGCCGACTGGCTGATCTTCAACTCTGAGATCGAGATCGAGCACGGCGCGGTTGATGAAAGCGTCAACAGCGGACGAAACCGTTTCGACGGCGAACTCGAAATCGAGCAGGTCTACGTCGATATCCTCATCAACGAACACTTCAACATTCGTTCGCCCGGTCTCGATCTCGTGCCCGTCGGCCGGATCAACAAGCAGCATGAGCCGACCTTGTTCTATTCCACCGAACGGCCCGAACTTTATCGCGAGATCATTCCCAGCACCTGGGTGGAGCCAAGCCTCAGCTTCTTCGGCAAGATCGTCGAGAACCTCGATTACCAGTTGATGATTTCGACGGGATTGGAGGACGCCATTCCCACTGCGGGCAGTGCCGCCACTTCGACGCTTCCGGCGGGTTTCGCCGGGCCGGGCATCGATGGCATCGGCGGGATGCGCAACGGCCGGCCGCGTTATCGAGCCGCGAGCGAGAACAGCCTGGCCTGGTCCGGCCGCCTGCACTACAACGGCATCAGGGGACTCGATACCAGCGCCTCGTTTTACGTGACCAAGGCCAAGGGGCTGACGGGCGACTCCACGCTGGCGCTGTTTAACTATGAAGCGCTCTATCGCGTCCCCGGCACCGGCCTCGAGCTGCGCGGCGACGTGGCGTATTGGAACATCAGCAGTCCCGAACACCTCGTGGCCAACAACAACACCTCGGGCGGCGACGATCTGGGCGGCCGCATGTATGGCTGGCATGTCGAGGCGGCGTATCATTTCTGGCCGGCCGACTGGAAGACCGGCAAGGGAAAGGACATGGACCTCGTTCCGTTCATCCGCTACACCGACATCGTCACTCAATCCGGCCTGCTCGCGGGCAGCGCGGCCACCAACGACGGCACGCGCAACAAGACATTCCTCACCGCCGGCCTGGCCTATTTTCTCAACGCGAACTTCGTGTTGAAGGCGGACTATCGCCGCAACCTCAGCCGCTCCGCCGCGAGCCACCTCGACGCGAACGCACAGGATTACTTCCAGTTCGGCGCGGGAATTTTCTTCTAGGCTGAATGTCCGCCCAAGCACGCATCATTCTTTTCGTGGCGCTGGGCTTGTGCCTCGCCGGCGCCACCTCCGCCTGGGCGGAACGCTTCCTCACGGTCGCCGAGGCGCAGAAGCTTTGCTTTCCCACCGCCACTGGTTTCGAGGCGCACACCATCCGGTTCACCAGCGAACAAATCACCGCCATCAAAAAGCAGAGCGATGGCCGGATGCTCAACGCCGGCAACCGCGTCTGGCTGGCGCGCGCGGGCACGAACCTGCTCGGCGTGGTCCTGCTCGACTACGTTTTCGGCAAGCACGAAGTCATCGAATACGTGGTTGCAGTCTCGCCCGCCGGCCAGGTTCAACAGGTCGAAATCCTCGTCTATCGGGAAAGCTACGGCGGCGAAGTTCGCAACACGAAGTGGCGGGACCAGTTCAAAAACAAAACCGCCGCCGCGCCGCTCAAACTCAATGAAGACATCTACAACCTCAGCGGAGCCACCATGTCCTGCCGCCACGTCACGGCAGGGGTCAGGCGCCTCCTGGCCACTTTTGAGCTGGTGGTGCGTCCTCAGTTGCTGGCTGACGGGCTGCCAAAGCCCGTCACCGCCGGCCCTACCGGGAAGCCGCGTTGAACTGATCCAGCGCAGTCAGCCACTGCTCGGCACCTTCGTCGTCATCTCCATTTACGCGACGAATCGTCCGCACGCGCACGACGCCATCTCGGCGGCCTTTGCCGAAATCCAGCGCATCGACTCCTTGATGAGCCTGCATCGGCCCGACAGCGAGTTGGTCCGCGTCAATGAACGCGCGGCCGCCGGGCCGGTGCGCGTTTCGCCCGACCTCTTCCGGGTCTTGGTCAAGGCGCAGGAGATCGCTGCGGAAACCGAAGGCGGCTTCGACGTGACCATCCGCCCCCTGACGCAGCTCTGGGGATTTATCTGGAAGGAATACCGCCTGCCCACCGCCGTCGAATTGGAGCGCGCGCTGCCTTTGGTGAATCATCGCCGGCTCGTTCTGGACTCCGCCGCGCAAACGGTCCGCTTTCAAATTCCCGGCATGTCGCTCGACCTGGGCGGCATCGCGAAGGGCTACGCGGTGGATGGCGCGATCGAGAAACTGCGCGCCGGCGGCATCAGCAATGCCCTCGTGCGCGCGGGCGGAGATTTGCGCGTCATCGGATCGCCGCCCGGAGCTTCGCACTGGGAGGTGCAACTGGAAGATCCGCAGAAGACGGGCCGCCGCACCCTCCTTTCCCTGCGCGACGCCGCCCTCTCCACCTCCGGCAACTACGAGAACTTTTTCATCGTGGCCGGGAGGCGCTACAGCCACATCCTGAATCCCCGCACGGGTCTGCCCGTGGAAAAAATCGCGGCGTGCAGCGTCATCGCGCCCACCTGTCTGGAGTCCGATGCCTGGGCCACGGCCCTGTTTGTCTGCGGCGCGGAACGAAGTCTCCAGAAATTCGGCCACCGCTTCGGCATGCAATTCACCCTGGCCCCGCCGGACGGAACGAGGTCACAGCTCAGATCCCCATTGTTCCCGCGTGCGAATAACCAGCGGTGAAACGCCGCGCTCCATCCGGCCGCAGCCGGATCAAAATGACGATTGACGCCGTCCACCTCTGAAATACGATTTTCCACATGGTCGCCAACGAAGATTCATTCCGCGTCTCCCGCAGAATTTCGAGGACAAATCCCTCTCGTTGGCCGGCCAGACTCGAGCCGCCAACTCCAACCCGCGCCCTGCCTATGAAAACTCTTTTGCTCTCCACCTTCCTTGCGTTCGCTTTCCTGATCCCCACCCCGCTCCGCGCCGATGACGCCGGCGAATTGCTCAAAAAACTCGAGGTGCAAATCACCAAAAGCATCGAGATGCTCCAGGGCGAGAAGGGCAGTTCCCGTTATGAAATCGACCGCATCACCGGCGACCTGGCCCGGCTGCACAAAGATCTCGCCCGGGACACCTTCAACGCGCCGGATGCCGAGCGCGCCTTGACGCAGCTCTCCACCTCCAAGCTCACGCCCGAGGCCAAGGCGCTGGTCCGCCAGATTTCGGCGCTCCTGTCCGGTCTCGCCGAAGCCAACGAGAAGGAAACGGCGGCCCGCACCAACGCCACCTTGGAGAAGGCCGCCGCGGCGTGCTTGTCGGCGAAAAAGGACAGTGATCTTGATGACGTCGCCGCCGAGTTGAACGCCCGGAAACAGCGTCCCGTGGACTATTCTTCATCGGCCGGGCGGATGCGCAACTCCTCCAAGGTGGAGACCGCGATCCGCTTTGTCGGCCAATGGCAGGAATATCTCGCCCAGGCGGCCGGTGGCTACGATGTGCCGGCCAAAAACATTCTGCGCGAGCTCGCGGACAATCCCGGCAACTACCCGCTGCTGACGCGCGCGCAGGTTCTCGCGAAGCTTGGACCCGAGGAGCAGGCGGAGACGCCCGACGTGCTGTTGCGCGCGGTGAAGAATTTGGACGACCTGCCGCCGGTCATCGCGCAACTGACCAAGGCCGCCACGCCGCGGCGCTACCGGAGCAGCATCACTTTTGATCCGTCCGCGACCGTTTTTGAGTTGAACCAGATTCACAAGGCCCACACTGCGTTCAAGGCCGGGTATTACAACCAGGCGTTCCAGGTCGGGACGGTCGCGCCCTACGGGGGCGGCGGCACGGTGTCCTCGCTGGAAACCGTCCGGCTCAGGAGTCTCCTGCTCGCCGAGGTCCTGCCCCGTTTCCTCGAGGTTTCCGGGGCTGGGGAACTGAAGCCCGGCGAAAACCCCAGCCAGTTTCTGGTGCGGCTGGCCGATGAGGCGACGGCCAAAGGCGACTGGGACAAGGTGCAGCGCGTGCTCGATGCGTATCGTCTTTCCGCCTTTGCCTCGAGGGCGCCGGCCTGGCTGCAAGGCGAGATCACCGCCTGCGCGGCGTTTCTGACCGGGCAAAATTTTGAGAAGGCCGGCCAGTTTGCCCTGGCCGTTTCCTCCTATCAAAACGTGCTGCGACAATCCGGCAGCAAGCACGCTCCGCTCAAGGAGGCCGGAGAACGGCTCGCCGCCATCAAGAAAGCTCATCCTGAAGCCTTCGCCGCCGTGCCGAAGGAGGCCGAGCTTCGTGATGTTGAATCCCCCGTCCGGACCGGCCCGCGTCCGGTCACCGCTCCGTGAGTTTGGCGCGTTTCATTTCCCGCTCGCGCAGCCACGCGAAGATCACCGGCGTCACGATCAGGATGTGCACCAGGCTGCTGACCATCCCGCCGATGACCGGCGTGGCCAGCGGCTGCATCACCTCCGACCCGGTGCGCACGCTCCACATGATCGGCAACAGGCTGGCCACGATGGTCGCCACGGTCATGACTTTCGGCCGCAGCCGCAGCCGCGCGCCGTCCTTCACCGCCTGAATCAAGTCGGCGTGCGTGAAAGCTGCG
>Ga0049085_10000382_pt1 | contig 17676 bp, 14 predicted proteins | sample GreLakmeSU08MSRF_FD_66721 | JGI IMG/M metagenome (GOLD analysis project Ga0049085, IMG submission 66721) | Freshwater lentic microbial communities from great Laurentian Lakes, MI, USA - Great Lakes metaG SU08MSRF | ecosystem: Environmental > Aquatic > Freshwater > Lake | place: Great Lakes... | reverse complement strand
AATCGCTATCATAATATTATTTGTGGCGTAAAGATATCATTATTTCCATTTAAATGTATTGACCAAATGCTGCACATCCTTAAATAAAAAATCATTATAAATGGATAAGGAGTCGGCATTAGGTGTGGTATTAAAATACAAAGCCCCTCTGAAAAAATGGGTATTTGAATCCGTTAAAAAAAACTGATAGGCTGTTGCCACATCCCCACCAATATTAAAAAAAACGCCATGTACTCCTTGAGGGGTGGTAAAAACAGAATCAGATATATACGTTGCTTTATTGGAATGATTACTTGCAAATTTGTAAGCATCATTAATTAAAGTATCTAATTGATTTGACTTTATTTTTTTATAACTAATATATAAAGTTCCATTCAAACTTGGAAACTGAATATTGATCCAAGCATCTTTGGCTTTATTTTCGCCAAAATAATTTATCTGATTGTCCACAAATGCATAGGTTGGATATTCAAAAGTATAAGGGAAATTAGGCGCATTAAATGACTGAAAAGATTTTACAGGAAACAAAAAATTAGCGTACCCTTTTTGCTTCGGGATGTATGGACTGTTGCAAGCAGTAACGAGCAAAATAAAAACGGAAGATATAACAATGAAAAAATTACGCATGCTCTATATTAGTAGGAATTACTGGTGTGATGATCATTTGTATTTTATGAATTCTATTTTTTTGAATTTCTAAAACAGTAAAACTATACTGTTGAAATTTAATGACTTGTTGTACTACAGGAAATTCACCCGCCAATTCTAAAAACAAGCCCGCCATGGTATCACTTTCCCCTTTGACAGTATCAAAGGAAGTAGAGGGTATGTCCATAAAATTACACAAATCAGTAATAGCTGTTTTTCCTTCAATAACATAGTGATAATCGTCAATTTTTTTAATGGTGGATTCCTCTTCATCAAATTCATCCTTAATTTCGCCCACAATTTCTTCTAAAATATCTTCCAATGTTATGATACCGCTGGTACCTCCAAATTCGTCCACTACAATGCCAAAATGGATGCGCTTTAATTGAAATTCTTGTAGTAAGTCCTCAATCATTTTTTGTTCATGCACAAAAAATGCAGGCCGTATTAAGGTTTGCCATTTAAAATGATCCGGCTCTTTTAAATGCGGGATAATATCTTTGGTATGAATCATCCCCACAATCGTATCTAAGTCATCCTTAAATATGGGGAAACGGCTATAACTAAATTCATTAATATTTTTTAATAAAGTGGGGAAATCAACCTCTTCTTCTATACCATGCACGTCCAACCTTGTTTTCATGATTTGCTTCACGCTAATATTTCCAAATTTTACAATTCCTTTTAAAATATTTTTTTCATTTTCTTTATGATGCGCCGAGCTGGTTAATTCAATGGCATGATCCAACTCCTCCATACTATAGGAGGCGCCACTTCCTTTTTGTGCTAATTTTTTTTCCATCAAGTTGGTATACTTGACCATCAGCCCACTTAGTCCAGAAAAAATAAAATATACGGCTTGTATGATAAATCCAAAATCTTGCGCAAATCGAATATTATTTTGCGTAGCCATTACTTTTGGTAAAATCTCACCAAAAAATAATAACAATAAAGTCACTGCAACTATTTTTACAATAAATTCAAAGCCCGGAATCGCAATTTGATCAAATACAAATAAATGATCAATTAAAATATTGGCGATTAAAATGATACAAATGTTGATAAAACTATTGGCAATCAACATGGATGTCAATAGCTTTTTAGGATCTTCTAAAAGTTTTACAATTCGTTGTAAAGGAATATGTCTTTTTGTTTTTAATACTTGAATGTCCTTATAGGATAAGGAAAAAAAAGCGACTTCAGATCCAGCGATGACAAAGGAAAGGAAAAGTAAAAAACAGATTAAAAAGATGAATCCCGAATCCTGTTGGAGTGAAGCTATAAATGAAACGGACAAATAAAGGGGGTTACCCGAATGCGCTTCCAAGTTTTGAGTGTTTTAATTTTTGGAAAGTTACCAATTTTTTAAGTTTTACACCAATTTATAAAGTCCTCCCCTAAAAATTGGTTAATTATTTTTGGGAAAGGCAATTGTTTAAGTTGTTTTTGATTGACCCACAATGCATTAGCAAAAAGGGTGGGAATGGTGTCAAATTTGATAAGTATAAATCGCGCTTGTAAAAGCTGATGGGTTAAAGCTTGGTGGTAAATCGGAGAAACGGGGGCATATGCCCCTTTTGTCTGTTTTAAATGGACGCTAAGTTCCTTAGCACTAATACCCAGCTGATGCGCCAACACTTCATTTAAATAGCCAACAGTTACCTGCGATAAGCTTTTGTTTTCGTTTAAATAAAATTGATATAAGCCACCCCAAATATCACCCTCCAATCGTTTTTGAACCAACCATTTGCCTTTGTTATAAAAACAGAAAAAATCAAAATATCTTTTTTTTCGGGTAATACTTTTTACCTTGATAGGTAATTGATTTACTTGATTATTTAAAAAAGCAACACATTTTTTTTGCATGATGCAATCAGCACAATTAGGCGTACTTGGCTTGCAAACAGTCGCTCCAAAATCCATCAAAGCTTGGTTATAAATGCCAGCTTGTTTTTTAGACAAATTTTCATCCGCAATTTTATTAAACAAGGTAATCCCTTGTGGTGTATCCGTTGGACTGTGTATTCCATAAAATCGCGCTAACACCCGAAACACATTACCATCCACCACCGCGTAAGGTAAATTATATGCAAAGGAAGCAATGGCTGCTGCTGTGTAAGGACCGACTCCTTTTAAACTTAAAAGTGATTCGTAATCATTGGGAAAAACCCCATTTAATTTTTTACTGATATAGCGCGCTGAAAAAATTAAATTTTTACACCGATTATAATAACCCAAACCTTCCCATAACTTTAAAACTTTCTCTTCCTTCGCATTGGCCAAATCATGAACTGTTGGATACGTATTTACGAATTTTTCATAATAAGCCCAGCCTTGCTCCACCCTGGTTTGTTGCAGAATTATTTCACTCAACCAAATTTTATAGGGATCCTTTTCCCCTTTCCATGGCATGGGTCGATGATTGGAAGCGGTATTCCATTTTAACAATAGTTGGGTGAAGGCATGCGTCATTAAAAGCAAAAGTGATAAAAATAAACCTAATTAGAGTTAGTTTTTTAAATTCCTTGTTGCATTATGTATTATTATAATATTATATATAAATAAAATATATGTATACAATGCTCTAAATTTGTCTAAAAATGTATAAAATATATTAGGATATAGTTGTAATTAGGAAAAAATTGATTTATTTTTAATACTGAACCTAAAACCAACTTCATGAGAAAATCTGATCTCATTAATCAAATTTCTGAAAAAACTGGCATTCCAAAAGTGGATGTACTTGTTACATTAGAAACGATGTTTAAGGAAGTAAAAGAAAGCTTATCCAATGGTGAAAACATCTACATACGTGGATTTGGTAGCTTTATTACTAAAAAAAGAGCAGCGAAAATTGGTCGTAATATTAAAAAGAATATTGCGGTTGAAATACCTGAACATTTTATTCCCGCCTTTAAGCCTGCAAAAGAATTTGTAAACGATGTGAAAAGCAAACGGAAGTAAGCTACCTTTGCCTGAAATTGTTTTACATTGAAAAAGCCACAATTTATTGTTGTTCTCCTAGCTATTGCTTTATTTAGCACCCTGTATTTTTTTGCCCCTAGATATAAACAAGCCGATTTAGTCGCAGCTAGCCAAACTACTGATAATCAAGATGTTACATCAAAATCGGTACTGGAAGGCGCAAAAATGAATTTAGCTGCTGAACAAAAATTAGTCCTCTTAAGTATTGAAAATCAATTAAATACAAGTAAATCGACGATTGATAGCGTTAAAATTTACAAGGCACTATCCCGTTTTTGGGCTGATTCAGCACAAAAATTAGGGCCTTATTTATATTATACTTACAGTGCTGCTTTGTTGGAAAGTTCTGAAAAAAGCCTCACTTTTGCAGCCCAGCAGCTGGTTGACAACTTGACCGACCCTGAAGCACCTCCCGCCTTCTTAAAATGGATGGCAGGTAATGCGAAAGTTCTTTTAGATAAAGCATTGGTTATTAATCCAAATAATGATTCTGCGAAAATTAATTTAGGTGCCTGTTATTTGTTTGGCAATATATCAGACAACCCTATGCAGGGCATTTTAAAGATTAAGGAAGTGGTGGACAAAAATCCACATAACATTTATGGGCAAATGATACTGGCGTTGGGTGGTAAAAAATCAGGTCAAAATGAAAAAGCAATTGAACGATTCTTATTGATACTTCAAGACGAACCTAACAATATTGAAGCCTTGGTTCATTTGGCTGAATGTTATGAAGTAACCAACCAAAAACCTTTGGCACTGGAATGCTACCAAAAAGTTAAGCAATCCAATAAAATAAAATCAAAGGCGTTTAACGATGCAATTGATAAGAGAATACAACAATTAAAGAAATAATATTATATAACAAAAAAAATATCGGACATGCCTTGTGGTAAAAAAAGAAAGCGTCATAAAATTGCGACACACAAAAGAAAAAAACGTTTAAGAAAAAATAGACATAAGAAGAAGAACAAATAGTTCTTTTTCCATACAAGCGTATTTCCTATGAAATACGCTTGTATATTTCCAAATTGCACACCACTTATCTACTCAGCAACTTTACCTTTACCTTCCTTTGTAAAGTGGATGTGTTTCAAAAAATATAAAGCAGTATTTGCGTTTAATTGCGCTATGCGTGCTTTAAAAAAGTTGCTATAAGTGAATAAAGATTTAATAATTAATAGCTCCCCAGAGGGTGTAGAAATCGCCTTACTGGAGGAAAAAAAGTTAGTTGAAATACATAACGAAAAAATAGATGCACGTTGGTCTGTAGGGGATTTGTATTTAGGAAAAGTGAAAAAAATCATCCCTGGACTCAATGCAGCATTTGTTGATGTTGGTTTTGAAAAGGATGCCTTTTTACACTATACAGATTTAAGCCCTTATGCAAAATCGATCATTAAGTATACGCAATTGGCGATGAATGATCATGATAAAAGCTTTGATTTTGCCGGCTTTCAAGCTGCACCTGAAATTTTCAAAACAGGAAAAATAAGTGAGGTACTTAATGGGAAACCCAATGTATTGGTTCAAATTTTAAAGGAACCTATCGCTGCTAAAGGACCTAGATTAACCTGCGAAATTTCATTAGCAGGCAGATTCGTGGTACTTACCCCCTTTAATGAGATTGTTGCCGTATCCAAAAAAATACATTCAAATGAAGAACGCAAAAGGTTACAAAAAATAATCGAAGCAGTGCGTCCTAAAAATTTTGGTGTTATTGTGCGTACTGCAGCGGAAGGTAAAACGACTGCCGAACTTCACGAAGATTTACTAACCCTTGAAGCCAATTGGAAAAATATTCAATCCAATTTAAAAGGCGCTTTACCTCCTGCGCGCATCATGAACGAGGAAAGCAAAACCACTAGTATATTAAGAGATTTATTAAATGAAGATTTTAATAAAATCGTGGTTAACGATAAAAAGATATTTGATATCACTTTAAGCTATTTACAAAGAATAGCCCCTGCCAAAAGCAATATATTAAGTTTGTATGAGGGTGATCAGCCCATATTTGATCAATATGGTATTACCAAACAAGTGAAGTCCTCCTTTGGAAAAACGGTGAACCTGCCTAGTGGCGCCTACTTAATTATTGAACACACGGAGGCATTGCATGTCATTGATGTGAACAGTGGTTTTAAAAGTGTTTCTAATAACCAGGAAGAAAATGCGCTGCAAACCAATATGGAAGCGGCTGAGGAAATTGCACGACAATTAAGATTAAGAGATATTGGTGGCATTATTGTGATTGATTTTATCGATATGAAATTGCCTGAGCATAGACGCAAAGTGCAAGAGTCATTAGAAGATTTCATGAAAACGGATCGCGCCAGACATTCTGTACTACCTATTTCAAAATTTGGATTATTACAAGCAACACGTCAACGTATTCGTCCTGAAGTAAATATTAATACCTCGGAGGATTGTCCTGCTTGTAATGGCACAGGTAAAATAACATCCACTTTGCTATTGGAAGATGAGATTGAAAAGAAAATGGCTTATTTGACCACCCATGGTCATAAATCATTGATTCTATTGGTGCATCCAATCATTCATTCGCATTTGACCAAAGGTATATTTAACAATATCATCAAGCGTTGGAAAAATAAATATAAAATTAAATTAAAGTCACAGGCAGATAATTTGAGCCACTTAGTAGAATACAAGTTTTTAGATGAAAATTTGGAGGAAATTAAAATTTTTTAAGCATATCAAGGCCTTTTAAACTAGCTTGAAAGTATCCCCCTTGTAATATAAAATAAGCCTCCCTCGGAAATCGAGGGAGGCTTATTTTATATTAATTAAACAATAAATTATCGCTTTTGTAAAACCAAGGCATTAATGCCATAGTCAGCAGAACCATATTTAATACCAATTTTTAATCCGATATATCCAGTACAAGAAAAAACATAACCAACAGTTCCTGAGGAAGGCATATATGCTGAAGTCAGTTGACCGTAATCCGCAAATACTACATTATTAGTGGCTAATTTTGCAGTACCAGTAGCTGGATCAATACTAATTACCAATGGACTTTTTAAATCACCGTAAGCTGGGTTAGGCCATACTTTTGACAAATTAATTTGATTCGCACCAGGGCCATCAGTAACATCTACAATATCTCCAACGGACCAATCAGCCCAATCATCTTGCTTTACTGTATATTTTCCAGTCATTCCGCCTGTAAAAGGGCAAACAACATAAGCAGTCCATCTAAAACAAGTGTTATAGTTTGAACTTGCCTCCAAAGCCTGAAGTGTATTTGAAACATCGTAGGTTTTATTGTCAGAAGTAACTACTTGATTATAGATAGTGTAAAATTGGCCAGGTGCAAACAGTGCTGCAGGCGTTTTTCCAATTGCAGTAGCAATTTCGGCACCAGTTACAGATAGTTCAGTTGTTCCGCTTACAGGCACCGTCTTAATCAATTTCCATGTCTTAGGATCTGCGTTGGATGACTGAACAACAAATAATTTTACTTCTTTGATCGTAACACCATTATTGTATGCATCTACTTTTACGCTTACTTTCGAAGTGCTGATCGCAGCGTAATTTAAGTTCAGATTAACTGTGGAATTAAGCGTTATATATGCGCCCTTTCCAAAATTTTTAATGTCAGTAAAAGGATTTAACGTACTCAGATTTTCTTTCTCACAAGAAGAAGCAATCAAAGTAAAAGCAATTCCAATTAATAAATTATTTAATATTTTTTTCATTGTTGCTTATTTTTTATTTGATGAAATTATCAGGGTTATTGTCCCAAAATGCTTTACTTACCGCTGTTCCTAATGCTCTTTGCTTAGGCGCATTCAAATTTCGACCCACATAATCCTGTGGATACTGAAATAATCGTACAAATAGTCCTGGATTGGTAGCGAAAACAGTTGGCTGCATATTTTTGGGATATCCTGTTAATCTGTAATTATTATAAGCTTCCCAACCATTTCCCCATAGAGCGAGATAGTATTCTTTCATAATCACTGCCAATTTATCTTCATTCGAAGCAGCAGCATCATATTGAGCCATTACAAGTCTAACGTAATTATCTATACTTGCAGTAGTGGGAGCAAAAGTAGCTGAAACAGATACTCCGACTGTAGCGGCGAAACCCGTTACTTTTGCTATTGAAGCTTTAAGCGCAGCAGTTAAAAAAGTTTTTGCTTGTGCTGCGCCTCCAGGAATAATACCCACAATTGCGGCTTCCGCATGAACAAAATAAGTAAACTCTGAGTTCCATATTGGTAAAATACCAGCACCTTTTCCGCCCATTTCTAATTTTACACCAGCAGCTTGATTTTGATCAGCTTCTCCACCAGCAGGATATACCCCCCAGGTTGTCTTAAATTGGCCATCAGGAGGTGTACCACCATTATCACCATGGTCACGACCCCAATAACCAGCCCCTACATAGCAATAGGGCATTTCAGCGGTATAATTAGGAGGTCTTTGTGCATTAGTGCTGCAAAATAAAGTAATCTCATTTACATTCGCACTATTTGTATTTTGTCTATAAAAATAGTAGCGTTGTCTTGGATCAACGGTAGGTCCTCTAGGATTTGTTGCAGTAACTGAGCCACTTTTTTCAGCAGCAACGGCCCACATGAACCAATCCCCCAAATATTCACCAGCACCATTAGGCCCGTAGTTACCAGCATAATCAGGATGACGTGAATCAGGTGAGGTTATGTTTGTACCATATTTAAAATTTAAATCACCTGAAATTGTTTTGATTAAATCACCTGCAGTTATCAATGCTGCAATCTTTGCATGTGAGGTTGCATCAACTTTGCGCGTTTGCATTAATAATTTTAACTGCATTGTTTTAGAAGCTGTTATCCATTTAGCCGTATTTCCCCCATAAAAAACATCATTGGCAGGAGCAGCGCCTGCAGTTGAAAAATCTTTGATCGCATCATCATATAAAAGTATTGCTTGCTCGTATATTTTAGCACTTGCATCTGTTTTTGGATTGGGATTTGCAACACCCAAAACAGCCTCAGAATAAGGAATATCACCAAAAGCGTCTACTAATAAAGTAATCGTATACGCCTTCATGAATTTTGCCATACCTGATGCAGTATATCGTTTTTGTGCCTGAGCCAAAGGAATTAAGGCGTTCGCATTTTTCAAAATGGAGGTATAGCCTGTGTTCCATAAACCATTGAAAGAAGATGGGTTGTAAGCACTTGTGTAAGTTGGACCAAACCAGGTTTGTTGTCTGGTTAGCTGTCCACCTGTATTCGAGGCATCATCAAACAAATAAGAAAAATTTAGTTGTACCGTATTCAATAACAGGTCAACGTCAGCCGTAGATAATGAAGGTGAATTGGGATTGTCTAAAAGACTATCTAATTGTTTGGTACATGCTACTGCTGTTGTAAATAAGGCAGTAACAAGGATAATTTTTATAAATTTCATATATTTTTATTTTATTTCTTTAGGTTAGGATTAAAAAGTTACTCTTAAACTTACACCCATTCTTCGAGCAGAAGGTCCATTAATAAATTCAAGACCTTTACCAGAACTAACCCCTAAACTACTTACTTCTGGATCGAAGTTTACATATTTAGGGAAATTAGGTGCATAATACCATAAATTACTTCCATTTGCACTTACAGTTAAACTTCCAAAAGGCGTTTTTGACAACATCTTTTCTGGTAAAGCGTAACTTAAGGACATATCACTAATTCTAACTACAGTTGCATCAAACATACCAGATTCGTCTGGACCAAACATATTGTTAAAGTATGCTTGTGTAGCACTTACTTGTTGGTTATTTACAGATCCATCTTCTTTCACACCAGGTAATATATAAGGAGCAGCTCTGTCAAATTCTGTATCCTTTGTAACACCACGCGCTAATAATGCCCTTGTAGTTCCTGAATAAATATCTCCACCATCCGTATAATTTACTTGCATTCTGAAACTAAACCCTTTATAAGTTAAACTAGATATACCAGTAAGTTGGTAGTTTGCGTTAGGATCTCCAACAATAACTAGGTCATCAGTGTAAATATAATCACCGCCAGAATTAACAATACGAACTCCATTCGCATCCCGCTTGAAACCATAAGCTTTAATAACGCCCATTGGCATTCCATTGATGGCATAGTTACCTGGACTAGAATACCCCGCATAATTAATTTCCTTTAATTCTTTTGGTATATTCGAAACCATTGATCTGTTTCTTGTCCAGTTAGCCGTTACTTCCCATAGCCAATCTTTGTTTCTGATTATTTTATACGCAATTTGAACCTCGAAACCTTTATTGTTTACATTGCCCGCGTTAATTTGTTGGGCTGTAAAACCTGTAGAAGGATCTAACAGACTTGTAAGTATTTGATCTTGAGCAGTTCGATTATAATAGTGTATGTCAAGCGATAATCTACTTTGAAATAATTTAGACTCAATACCGAATTCTGCCTCCTTTAATAATTCGGCTTTTAAAGCGCTATTCGGTAAAAAATTGCTAATACTATTTGAATTTAAAATGGTACCTGCTACAGTTTGAAAACGTCGAGTGGATAGATCCAAAGCAGCTCTTGTACGATAAGGCCCAGGGAATCTAGCTGATGTTGCATAAGAACCAGATAATTTTAAATAGTTTATATTCTTTTTGTTTTGTAAGAAAGTGAAAGCCTCCGTTGGAATAAAGGATACGTTAGCACTTGGATATAGAATACTTCTGTTTTCAGCTTCCAAAGCTGAAGACCAAGAATTTCTTCCAGAAAGTGTAAGGTATAAATATTTTTTATAATCAAATACGCCTTGCGCATAAGCAGCCAAAGTTTGTTGTTGTGATTGATAATCCATATCGCCGCCGCCCTCATTTACAATATCATGCGTTACAAAGTTAGAGTGGTCTAATAAACCAAATACCAATTGTTCCTCGCTCTTCACCCCAAATTGTTTGAACAAGACTTCCTTTGAAACGACACCGCCCAATATATCAAGATTGATATCATTGGTAATTGCAATATTCGAATAGGATGCATTTATTTCATGATTTAGAGTGGAATTATATGCAGTAGACGTTCTTAAGAAACCACGAGGATAATAAGAGCCGCCTTTGTTTTGTGCATACATCTGGTCATTCGTATAATTGTCAAAGCCATAAGTATAAGATAGGAAGAAATCTTTGTTGATGTCATACTTAGCTCTAACATTACCAATGGTTCTTGATGTTTTGTCCTGATTAAACGCATTATGCAATGTCCAGGTAGGATTTTGCATCCCATTATTGGCTCTATAGTATACATGAGAACGATCTATGGGGTTTTCCCAAGGTAATCCAATTAAATCTACAGCTGTGGGTGTGTACATAACATCTCCATACAAGGAAGGGGCAGAGGAACCGCTACCTCCAGATGGTGAAGTAGGTGGAGAATTAACATTGGTATTAGAATTATTTAAACTACCTGAAATAGTAATTTTATTGGTCAATTTTGCAGTACCCCCCAATCCTATATTACTTTTTATAACGCCATTGCCTGTTACAAAACCTTGGTCATCCGTATAACCAAAGTTCACATTGTAGCTTACATCTTTAGAAGCCCCTTTAAAATTGACAGAAGTGTTTTTAGTGCTACCATCACGGAAAAAACGAGGTACACTATTATAAAACTTATATGGATAGGAAACATTACCCTTAAACTCTGGGAAAGCTGCATTCAAAGCGGCTCTATTGTAGGGATGACTTACTAAGGTAGGAGGATCTGTGAATTTAGCACCCCAATTGCTATAAAAAGCCAAACCTAAACTTAAATCAAAACCGCCTCCATAGGAAGTATTGTATTCAGGAAGATTTGCAAACTGGTTAACTGAGTATGTTTGTGCAACAGTGACTGATGATTTACCTTTTACTGCTCCTGATGATTGATTTTTTGTAGTCACCAAAATTACACCATTAGATCCACCCTCACCATATAATACAGTAGCACTTAATCCTTTCAATATATCGATTGATTCTATATTATTGACATCTAAATCCAGAAATCTACTAGGTGCATTGTTACCATATACGAAGCTTGTTTGTTGATTCGTACCGCCATCAATTGGGACACCATCCAACACCCATAAAGGTTGGGCATTACCACTGATCGTAGACAATCCACGAATGATTACATTGGTACCAGATCCAGCCAAACCACTTGTATTTAAAATATTTACACCCGGAGCCTTACCATTTAATATACGAGCTACATCAATCTCAGGTTTTAATTCCAGGTCTTTCTTACCAATAGTTGATACCGCGTAACCCAATGCTTTCTTTTCCTTTTTAATACCTAATGCCGTTACAACCACTTCAGTTAATTCTTCTCTCAAAGCTTTAAGCGTAAAGTTAGTAGTTGATTGTGCAGTGGCTTGTTTAGATTCAAAACCAACGCTAGTAACAGTAATGATACTACCTGCTTTAACGCTAATTCGATAGGTACCAGAAGCATCTGTAATTGTACGGTTGTTTGTTTGTGCTTTTTCTGTTACAACAGCACCTTCAATCGGCACATTTTTATCATCTGTCACTTTACCAGTAACAGTGGTATTTTGCGCGATGGTCGCTTTGAATGAAAAAATAGCAACAAAGAAACTTAATAGTAGTTTTTTTCTCATGTTATTGTCAAAATTTTTGTTAATAAAGTCCGCTCTATTTTAAATGATAAAGCTAATTTAGCATATAAATGAATCAAAAACTAATTTTTTCAACTTTTTTTTAACAAAATTTTTGGAAACATTTAATACTTGGGTAACTTATTTTTGAAATAATATAATGTATATTAAAATTATTTAATATAATAAAAACGTTTCAAAAAGCCAACCTATTGCGGTAAATACTGAAATATATTTAAGCAAGCGATTATCTTTACAACATGAGTAAGTCAAAATCGGCATTTTTCTGTAATAATTGTGGGTATGAGGCCGCCAAATGGGCTGGCAAATGCCCTGCTTGCAATGAGTGGAACACCTTTACTGAGGAATTGGTAGAAAAAACAAAGGAGACCCATTCGGATTGGGAAGGGTACCATACCAACCAAAAAGGGAATCAAGCCATTTCCTTGAATGAGGTGGATAGTCAATCTGAAAAAAGAATTGATAGTTCCGATGTGGAATTGAATAGAGTGTTGGGTGGTGGAATTGTTTTGGGCTCCATCATTTTAGTCGCGGGTGAACCAGGTATTGGAAAGAGTACTTTGTTTTTGCAACAAGGTTTGATGATGAAGGATCAAACTGTTTTATATATCAGTGGTGAAGAAAGTATTCAGCAAATAAAAATGCGTGCGGATCGATTGAATTTACAAAATGAAAACTTTTATTTACTCACGGAAACACATACTGCACAAATTTTTAAAGCAATAAAGAAATTAAAACCTACAGTGGTGATTGTGGATTCAATTCAAACTTTGGAATCCAACTTAATTGATTCAGCCGCAGGTAGTGTATCACAAATAAAACAAACCGCAGCAGAATTTCAAAAATTTGCGAAAGAAACAGGTACGCCCGTTTTTTTAATTGGACATATCACCAAGGAAGGATCCATCGCTGGACCCAAAATTTTAGAACATATGGTGGATACTGTTTTACAATTTGAAGGGGATCGCCATTATGCCTATCGCATGTTACGCACTTTAAAAAACCGATTTGGTGGCACAAGTGAATTAGGTATTTATGAAATGACCAGTGAGGGAATGAAAGTAGTCAACAACCCTTCTGCATTTTTAATTGCACAACGAAATGAATCACTAAGTGGCAGTACCATTGCAGCCTCCATGGAAGGCATGCGCCCTTTATTAATTGAAGTGCAAGCATTGGTTACACAAAGTGTGTATGGGACGCCACAGCGCACTGTGACTGGGTTTGACTTAAGAAGGCTACAACTTTTATTAGCCGTTTTGGAAAAACGTGGCGGCTTTGCTTTTGGTATGAAAGATGTTTTTGTAAATATTGCGGGTGGTTTAAAAATTGAAGACCCTTCCTTAGATTTAGCCATTATCCTTTCCTTACTTTCCTCCTATGAAGATGTGCCATTGCCGCAAGGAATTTGCTTTGCAGGTGAAGTGGGGTTGAATGGAGAAATTAGGGCCGTCAATAGAATTCAACAGCGCATTGCAGAAGCAGAAAAATTAGGATTTGAAAAAATTTATATTTCCGAGTTTAACAAAAAAGGAATCGAACAAAAAAAATACGGCATTCAAATTATTTCAGTGGAAAGAGTAGATGAAGCGTACCGCTTATTTTTTTAGTGGTTGCTGATTCATTTTAAAACTACCCATGAAACGCATCAAGTATATTGCATTGCATGTAAAAAAATACTTGACTGGATTTTTACATTTAGTGTATCCGAAAATTTGTTTGCATTGCGGCAATAGTGACATTACCAAATTTCATGTATTGTGCCCCTATTGCTATGCACAACTCCCCTTCACTGATTTTTTTGAAATTGAAAATAATAATGTCGATAAAATATTTTGGGGAAGAATGCCTTTAGGTCCGAGTGGGGCTGTATTGTTTTTTACAAAAAATAGTATTGTACAATTATTACTTTTTGAATTAAAATACAAACAAAATAAAAGGGCCGGTTTCCTTTTAGGTAATATGATTGGTTGGGCATTGAAAAAAGCAAACCGATTTAATGAAGTTGACTTTTTAATCCCAATACCAGTTCGTAAATGTACAGAAAGGACCAGGGGCTACAATCAGTCGTTAATTATTTGTGAAGGCATTGCACAGGCCTTCCCCATCCCCATTTTACAAGCAGTTTTATATAAAAATAAAAAAACAAACACCCAAACGCGCAAGGATCGCATTGAACGCGGCCACAATACTACCCTGCTTTTTGGTCTCAAAAACGCCGACCAAATTTGCAACAAAAACCTCCTTTTGGTGGACGATATTATTACCACTGGCGCCACTGCCGAATCAGCGGGCCATTGTTTACTTCAGGCAAAACCAGCGGCTATTCATTTTGCGGCGGCCGCTTATACCTTATCTTAAACTTTTTTGTTTAATTCTTGTTATATTTATGTAACAAACTCCTTAACTGAAAAAATAGCTACCTATGAAAACCATTTTAAGTTTTTTATTTATGATGACTACTTTAGTTTTAAATGCACAAAGCATCCATACTTTTAAAGTCACTGGCATTGATGGCAAGCAAATTAACCTATCTGCCTACAAAGGAAAAAAGATATTAATTGTGAACACCGCTTCCAAATGTGGTTACACACCCCAATACGAATCCCTTCAAAAAGTGTATGATCAATACAAAGACAAATTAGTTATTCTTGGTTTTCCATGTAACCAATTTGGCGGACAGGAACCTGGCACTAATGAAGAAATTGTAGCTTTTTGTAAAGCAAATTATGGTGTGAATTTTCCATTAGCTGATAAAATCGATGTCAAAGGCGCTAATATTGCACCTATCTACCAATGGCTAACGCAAAAAGCAAAAAATGGCGTTTTGGATGCGAACATTGGCTGGAATTTTAATAAATTTTTGATAGACGAAAATGGCAAAATGTTAGCGTACTTCCCAAGCAATGTAAAACCAGAGAGTGACGCTATCACTGCTTATTTAAAATAAGGACCTCCTTCGTAATTTTAAGCAGTTTTATAAAGTAAGCGCTATCTTCGTTTCATGTTATTAAGCGAAGTGATTGGCCAGGAAAAACTAAAAAAACAATTGGTGGACATGGTGCAGCAACAAAGGTTGCCTCATGCACTATTGTTGGTGGGTCCTGAAGGATCAGGCGCTTTACCATTGGCAGTTGCATTTGCGCAATACATTGTAAGTATCCCAAGCCAAGCTACTGCGACTGCTGATTTATTTGGCGCACCCGCTGAGCCAACAGCACAAACATTTTATACCCCAGAACAAATTGCAGATTTACCTGCCTATCACAGGGCGAGTCAACTAATGCATCCTGATTTGCATTTTTCATTTCCTACCATCATTGAAAAACCAGGTCAAAAAAATATCAGCGCGAATTTTATTGAGCAGTGGCGTGAATTTATAAATGGCTATCCTTATGGGAATGCATTTGATTGGCTTCAATTCATTAAAGCCGAAAACAAACAAGGTAATATTAGTGCAGACGAGTGTAATGAAATCATAAAAAAATTAGCCTTTAAAAGCTTCGAGAGTGCTTATAAAGTATTGGTTTTATGGATGCCCGAATATTTGGGAAAAGAAGGCAACAAACTTTTAAAATTAATTGAGGAGCCGCCTGACAATACCATTTTTATTTTAGTTGCTGCTTCAGAAGAAAATATTTTGCCCACCATTTTAAGTAGGTGCCAATTTGTAAAAGTACCCAGACTTTCAACGGACGAAATTGAATCTGCCTTAGTTGGTCGCGCTAAACTAGCCCCTGAAAAAGCAAAACAAGTGGCTATTTTGTCGGAGGGCAACTACAGGGAAGCGCTTCATTTAATTCAACATAGTGACCAGGACCATATTAGTATGATCAAGGATTGGCTGAACGCCATATTAAAAATGGGACCTTTGGCCCAGTTAAAGTGGGTGGAGGAGATGAGTAAGTTGGGCAGAGAGCAGCAAAAACAATTTTTAAAGTATTTCAACCACCTGTTAGAACATAGTATTCGGCTAAAAACGATGGGATCGGACCTGCCATTGGATAGTGATTTAAAGGATTTTGCCCTTAGAATCAACAAAATAGCAGGGGTAAGTCAGATGGAATCCATTGTAAATGAACTAGATAAGTCCATTTATCATATTGAACGTAATGCAAATCCTAAAATGCTATTTATGGCACTTAGTATTAAGTTGTACCATATCATTCAGAACAAAACCTTAATTTTGACAGAAGCATAACAGGAAAAGTGGGATAATGCGTGGAAGCTATGCGCGGGTATTTTAATTATTAACAGTTTGAATTAACGATATATGGGATGTGGATCATGTGGAACTGGTAAACCAGGCGGTTGCAAAAGCAACGGTGGTTGTAGCACAGGCGGTTGTAACCGTTTAAATGTGCATGATTGGTTAAGCGATTTACCAATTGACGATATTAATAGTCAATGTAAGGTGGTTGAAGTTAGTTTTAACCAAGGTAGTCGTAAAGATTTCTTTAAAAATTTAAGCAGTCAAATTTTTGAAAAGGGAGACTATGTCACTGTCGAAGGTGTAAATGGTTTTGACTTAGGCGAAGTTTGTTTGACAGGCGAGCTGGTAAGGTTGCAACTTAAAAAAAGAGGCATTGAGGAATCCAGTGTCGAAATTAAAAAAATTCTTAGACCAAGTAATGAAAGAGATATTGAAGCTTTTAAAATTAGCAAAAGCAGAGAAGCAGATATACTTGCAAAAAGTCGTGCGCATGCGAGGTACTTTAGATTGCAAATGAAATTAAGCGAGGTAGAAATTCAGGCGGATGGTAAAAAAGGAACTTTTTTTTATACAGCAGATGATCGTATTGACTTTAGAGAACTCATTAGAATATTCGCAACCGAATTTAAAGTAAAAGTGGAGATGCGTCAAATAGGCATCCGACAAGAAGCTGCAAAAGTAGGAGGCATTGGAAGTTGTGGTCGCGAACTTTGTTGTAGTACTTGGTTACATGATTTTAAAAGCGTCAACACCACTGCCGCGCGTTATCAAAACTTATCCATTAATCAAACTAAGTTGAGTGGCCAATGTGGTCGCCTTAAATGTTGTTTGAATTTTGAATTAGATACTTACTTAGATGCATTACAAGCATTCCCTGATTATGCTGATAATTTACAAACCATCATGGGGCAAGCTTTTTTAATTAAAAAAGATATTTTCAAAAATTTAATGTGGTATACTTTGCCTAATAATACAAAGCATTACCCTTTAACGATTGAAAGAGTGAAGGAAATAAAAAATTTAAACAAACAAGGAATCGCTGTTGAAGAATTACAAGCGGTGGAGGTTACCAGCGGTAAGCCAAAAGAGGTAGAACCTGATTTTGTTGATGTGGTTGGTCAAATAAGTTTAAAGAGTTTAGAGAAAAATGATCGTCGTCGTCGCGATCAACAAAGATTCAATAATAACGATCGTCGTCC
>Ga0049085_10000377_pt1 | contig 17866 bp, 28 predicted proteins | sample GreLakmeSU08MSRF_FD_66721 | JGI IMG/M metagenome (GOLD analysis project Ga0049085, IMG submission 66721) | Freshwater lentic microbial communities from great Laurentian Lakes, MI, USA - Great Lakes metaG SU08MSRF | ecosystem: Environmental > Aquatic > Freshwater > Lake | place: Great Lakes... | reverse complement strand
AAATAGTCTATTATAAATCAATACAAGATCTTATAAAAGAAGGATGGCTTTGTCCACTTATCGGATATCGAGTTAACACAAGTACAGACCTTACAAATGTGGAGATGCAAAATGGTGAATATAATCAAGTCCAACTTGAAGATGAAGTTAATAATCCTGAGCGTAACGCTCGTATTGTTGCCGCTTATAATACTTTGGCAAATTCTACGAAAACCATTGTTTTCGCCGCTGGAGTCAATCACGCGAAAACATTGGCAAAAGAATTTGAAAAAGCTGGGACCTCTGTACGAGTGATCGTTGGCACTACTCCTTCTGATGAACGAAAACAAACACTTTCTGATTTTCGTTCTGGAAATCTTAAGGTTATTGTAAACGTAGGAGTACTTACCGAAGGATTTGACGAGCCTTCATTGCAAACTATTATGCTTGCAAAGCCTACGCGATCAACACTTTTATACACTCAAATTGTTGGTCGAGGAACAAGACTTTTTCCAGGTAAGCAACATTGCACTATCATAGATATTTCAGATACCACCAAAGGGAAAAAACCTATTGGTCTTCCCACGCTGCTTGGTCTTCCACCAGACTTTGATCTACAAGGTAAATCATTTACCGAAGTTGCCGAACAGTACGAAGAATTAAAATCTTATTGTCCAGGTGAAGCAGTCCGAGTTTTAAATCCTGATGATATTAAACTAGCTTACACAAGAATAGATTTGTTTATGCCTCCTCCTCCAAACGAATATATTACACAATATTCTAAATTTGTTTGGGCTGAAACATCAGAAAATGACTATCGATTAAGTATAAACAATAATGAAACAATTAAAATTCATTATGATTCTCTTGGTCGATGGGCGGTTAAACTCTTGTCAAGAAAAGAGTTCACAATAACCAATGAACAAGTTCTCGGTTATGTTCCTGACATCAGAGAAGCTTTTGCCAGATCTGATAGATGGATAATGAATAACAGAGTTTCTTCTGTTTCTCTTATAGACTCTACATCTATTTGGAGATCCGATTCTCCAACTGATAAACAAAAAAGACTTTTGAAAAGTATGGGTGTTCCCATAACATCAGACATGACAAAAGGAACTGCCAGCATGATCATAGATCGAATGATTCAAAATGATCCAGATCAGGCAAAAAGATCTAAACAAAGACAATATTGGAAAAACAAAAACAATTTTAAATAAAGATAACATAAGGAAATATAATGACCACACCAATGGAAGTAGTTCAAATCCACAAATGGATGAAAAACGCAGCATGTAAAGGCAATAAAGAAGCAAACTGGTTTCCAGACAAAAAGGGTAACAACACCAGAGCATCATTGGCAGTACAAATATGCAACACCTGCCCTGTCAAAAAACAATGTTTAGATTACGCTATAACACGTCCAGAAGTACTCGGCATCTGGGGCGGTAAAAGTCCTAAAGCACGTAGACTACTTAGAGCACAAAGGATAAAAAAATGTTTGTAAAAAAAATTTCTTTAATTGTTGCAATTTCTGCAATCATTTCTGTTATTTCATACAAAGAAGTAAATGCAGACCATCAAATTAAGTATAACGATGTTGCTCCAGCTACTACAGAAATAAAATTTAAATTTACTTTATCAAGTAGTATTCCTCATATTAAAGCAAACATCGCACATCAAAATAACTATAAAGGAAAATCTTCATACGTAGTTGTAATCGACACTGGCATTGAAGCTGCTCACCCATTTTTTGGTGGAAGAGTTTCTCTTGAAGCATGCTTTGCGCCAAGTTGTCCTGATGGCACCAAACAAATGATTGGCAAAGGAGCCGCAAGACCTGTTCACTGGCACGGAACCCACGTTGCAGGCATTATTGCTGGCTCAAACTCTGCTTTCGTAGGTGTTGCTCCTGAATCAAATATTATTGCTATCAATATTTTTGATGTTTACGGAGGTGCGTACGATAGCGATATAACCAAAGCTTTAAATTGGGTTAATGAAATTTCTTCACAATACGATATAGCTTCCGTTAACATGTCACTTGGAGGCACACAAATTTTTAATACTACTTGTGACGGTTATCTTCCCGAAATGACCGACGCAATTAAAAATCTTAGGTCTAAAAATATTGCAACAGTAATTTCTTCTGGCAACTCTTACGCTAAAGGAATGAGTGCACCAGCATGTATTTCTTATGCCGTGTCAGTTGCTGCAACAAATTCAACCAATGATCAAACCACCACATTCTCTAATATAAGCGATCTTACGACAATTGCAGCTCCAGGAGCTAACATCGCCTCAGCGGCCCTCATGGGCTCTTACAGAGCTGCATCTGGCACGTCTATGGCAGCACCCCATGTTGCTGGTGCTTTCGCCGTATACAATTCTAAATATGGCAAACAGAGTGTCAGCAAAGTAATTGCTGATTTTTATATAAACTCTCCAAAAGCATACGATGCCTACGCTAAAATATACATAAACAGACTTGATTTTAACAATCTGTTTTCTTCGTCTGATACTCCAGTCACAACAACAACAATTCCATCACCAACTACAACAACTCCATCTCCAACCACAACAATTCCGTCTCCAACCACAACAGTTCCACCCGTAACTACAACTACCATTCCATCACCAGGCACAACTGTAGCTCCACCTAAATTTTATCCAACGTTAACTAAACCGTTACTTTACGAATTGGATGGCAGATACACAACATTCACATACGTAAAATATCGTGTTCCCGTTGTAGGACGAAACATTGTTTCACACTACAATCTATACTGCAATGGACCTAAAGTCTATAAAATACCACACCAAACCCAATGGACAGTCGACACATATAAACTTCAAATACCAACAAAAGATATTAATATATGTTATATGACTGCTATTGACATCTATGGAAGAGAATCATCTCCGTCCATGTTCGTCAGAATTTATCCCAGAAATAAACCATAAAATATGGAACTAAATAAAACAGAAAAAATTTTTATGATCAAAGGGATATCCATGCCCATTCATGGATATCCATTAATTTCACAAGGTTCATATGAAGAAATGCTTAAAACTTATTTTTTTGGCAAGGAAGTTAATTATATTGTATTAAATAAAACTGATTACATGGTAGTTTCTCTTTATTATTTTAATAATTATTTTTATTTAAATCATTTAGCTACAGCACTTTATAGGTCTTTTAAACCATCTGAACAATCCCAACAAGATTGTGTTTATGGTCCAGCACTTATAATTGGTAAAGATGAACTTCCTGGACAATATACATCTGTTTCTCAACAAACTACTGAATCTGTTCTTAACATATTCACAAGGGATTTGTATGCCATTAAAGATGTTTCACAGCAGAAACAATAGAAATTTAAAATGTAATAGATGCGAACTTATATCTGAAGAAGTATCTAAATCAAATTTTGACAACAAAAACTATTGCATAGATTGTTTGGTCGTAACCATATCCGAAAATATAATTAATCAAAACTCTGAATACAAAAAGACGGATTTCTCGTAAATAACAACACATCAGTTAGGAGGTGCTAAAATGGCTATTGCAGTTATGATTACATATGAAAATGTACATCATTTGGAAAATCTATTAATTGTTGCTAATAATAAACAAAATAATATAGATGACTCAACCATAAAGTGGCTCAATGATTCAATTGATCTACTTAAAGGTAAATTTGATTTTTCATCTTCAGAGAGTCTAGACCAACAAGTATAATTATTTGCCCAGGTGGCGGAATAGGTAGACGCAAGGGGCTTAAACCCCCTCGGTTAGAAATAGCCGTACGGGTTCGACTCTCGTCTTGGGCACATGATCTAATCAACAATAAATAAGCTAAAAAGGAAAATATTATATGTCTATTCAAATATTTAAAAAACCAAAATCAAGTGAAGTTAAAAAAGCAAAAAATCATTTTGCTCAGCTTATACGCAATCAACGCATTAACAATGGAATCAGTCAACAAGTTTTGGCTGAAATTGCTGGAGTTGACAGAAAAACAATTAATAGGATTGAGAATGGTCATTTCTCTCCCAATCTCGATACTGTCATTCGTCTTTCTGTAGTCCTTAGGCTTAAGCCAAAAGATTTTTTATTCACTAAACAAGCCTAGGAGAAATCGTTTATGCTTACTGATGAGATAATTGAAAAAATGATTCAAGATGCTCAAGATCGTAAAGATGACGCATTAGCGGACGGTAACGAAAGTTATTATTATTGGGATGGATATATTGCTGCTTTAGAAGCTATTCAATTTAAATTATCTGTTGATGATTCATCTGTTGATTATAGCGATTTTGTTATTGGGGATGGTAAAGTTATACAAATAGAGTTTAATGTATGAACATTATATTTAAATTTAAATCTATATTCAAAAAAGAACTAGCAAAAGAACCAATACAAGACTATCAGTTTATAATTCATCATCAAAGAGCTACTGACAGAGTATTTTTTGGACCATTTAAAAACTATGAAGAACTTAATAAGTTTTTTCAAAATTCAAAAAACTCTGGCGTTCAACATTGTGTTGAAATACTAATTTCGCCTACCTGCCCTAAAGAACAATATTGGTATAATCCTCCCAAATATCTTGAAGAAAATCATTCATATCTTTTTCAAAATTCAGATTAACATTTAATCAAAGCTTGTGCTGTATAAAAAATAATGCTATGCAGGGACGTACTTTTTTTATGCAGCACATTGATTTAGTTCGTGAAAAAATTGACTATGAACCAAAAAAAAATGTTTCACCAACTAGAAGAATCTTTGCAAGAAGAGTATATAGAAAAAGCATATCACAATCTTGTTGATTCTGCTTTTTTAATTCTTATTGACGAACCTATAGAAGACAACAAGCAATATGATTTAATTTGTCAAATAGCAGAGGAGCTTTATGACCAAGAAGAAATCAACGACTACGAAGAAGACAATAACTGACTTAAAACGCAGATGCGCTGAACCAGGTTGCAACACTATATTAAACATTTATAATTTTAATATGTGTTGTTCTTTACATAATTTTTCATATATTCTTAAAAACAAAATTGTCAATATTTAGGAGAATTTATGCCACCTTTAAAAAAATCTAAAACTGTCAAAGAAGAAAAGACAACAGAAGAACAAAAAATACAATCTATTTTAACTTCTTCTCATAACATTTTTATCCCTGGATACAAAGCTAAATATATTAGGGTCAGAAATCCTTTAACGGGTTTAGATCCTTTGTTTAGCATAGAAGACGCGGCTTTCTTTGAACTTTTTTATGAGCTTGCAAAAAAAGGTTTAGAACACAAAATGATGTCAGAGATTGAAAAGTATGCTTTGACAATAGATCCAGACTGGCAACAAGTTTATGATTCTTTGCAAAGTTATTTTAAAACAAAAGATAATCTAACCGATATTTAGAAGCATTAGATTTTGCTATTGATTTGTTTTTTCAAGGAGATTTTTATGAATGAACTGCAATTAAAAATAGAGGCACTAAAAGAAAAAATAGTTCCTGGATATTTTAAATCAATAGATGTTGATGAAGGTTGGTATCAAATAGTTATTGATTGCGATGCAGATCTTACTGCTATTGATCCCGATTATCAAATATTTCAAGTTAAACAAAAATTTGGAAGTCTTAGATTTTATTTTTATACTAAAAAATTAGAAAAATCTAAAGAAATGTTTGAAGTAATTAAAGACTATGAAGTTAAATCATTGAACACTTGTGAAGCAACTGGCAAACCTGGAGTTTTGATGAAATCTAAAACTGGATGGTATAGGACTTTAAATCCAGAATATGCAATCAGTTTAGCAAATACTTCTACATATACTATTTGTACTAAAAGTCGGTAGTTATGAATGAAAACAAAAAAAAATGTACAGCTAAAACAAAATACAGTAATACACCTTGTAGACGACAATGTGCTCCTATGGAACTATATTGTTCAGTACATAAAAAACACACTAGGGCCGGTAGCTCAGTGGTTAGAGCAGGGTGCTCATAACGCCTTGGTGGTGGGTTCGATCCCCACTCGGCCCACTATACCTATTATTAATAAAGGATACATTATGAAAAAGCTATTAGCATTTGCTGTATTTATTTGTTCATTATCTTTTCCATCTGTTACTCATGCAGAACTGCCAGTTTATCCAACTGCCCCCTACGATACACCTTGTCTTTTTACATATTCTGGCGCTAGTCTTTATCCTAATGATTCTACTTCAACTGAAATACGTTCTCACTTTAAGTGGACATGCAAGGGTCCTACTGGTAATGCAACTATCGATGCACAAGATCCTTCTTTAAAAGATTATATATATACTTATAATGGCGACGCTTTGTGGGAAGTTAGTTTAAATTCTAATATGTCTCCAGTAGTTGCTTCTTGGAACTCTGGTTTTGGTGGAGAAGGTCAAGCATCACCTATTGCTTTCAATATGCCTTCTTCTAAATTAGCTTATTTTAGAATAACTTTACGCGCAGCTTTACGTTCTAATACATATTCTAATTTAGCTTCAAATCCTTCTACTGGTTGTTGTTTTTGGTCAAGACCTTTATATTCTCCAATAATTTCTGCTTATACTAATCCTAATAATGTTAAAACTATTACAACTGTTGCGCCTACAACAACAACAACAACTGTTGCGCCAGTTACAACTGTTGCTCCGACAACAACAACTATTCCACAAACCACAGTAAGTTCAACTTCTTTAAAAGTAACTTATGAATCTATTAACGCTCAACAAATTAAAATATTTTGGAATTCTATTCCTGATGTAAGAGAATATAGGATTTGTATGCCTGATCTTCAGGCAAGTAACACATGGTGTCCTGAAAACACTAGGCTTACGTTTGACCCAAGCGTAACCAGCTACATTATCAATCATCCCGTTGGAACTAAAGTACATTATTGGCTTCATGCGTGGATGCATCCTTGGGCTACAAAATACACTTATAAAGGTGACAGGTACCATGGCGATGTATGGGACAGTGGTTCACCTGTAAGTTATTTTACAAACAATTGGATTGATCCCAATACAACTACCACAACAACTGTTCCACCAACAACTGTTCCTGCGCCTTATGTCGCGCCCGTTGCGCCTGCGCCATGGAAATATGTTCAGCCATGGAAATATGTTTGGGAACAAAAAACATATAATGTGCAAATCAGAACAGGGGCATTGTGTTACAGCGGTAAGATTTCTACAGCCACAGGTTCAGGAGCATGCTCTTGGAACGGCGGTGTCAAGAATTGGATTTATTTTAACAAAACATCTACCAGCAATGTTAAATATAAATGTTGGCTGAATAAAAATACAAACACCTACAACAAAAACTGCATCGCAGTTTAAGGAGAATGAGAATGAAAATGAACATGAGCATCAAACCTACATATATTGCGGCTATGGCCGTAGTTGTTTGTGGGGCGATAGGAACATACATGACTACCAACAGCATTGATAGTGCGGAAAATGTATTGGTTGCTCAACTTGCTGAACAAAAAGCGATTATTGACCAGTACAACAAAGATTCACAAGAAAAACTCGATGGACTCAAAAGCGATTTGGGCACGCTGAATGACAATGACAAAGTTCTATTTGAACTAATTAACGAACAAGGCTTGATTTTAGGTTTGATGCAAGAGGACATTCTTGCTTTCAAAGAATCTATCAAAAGTCTTGATGCTACTGTTCGCGCAAATCAGGAATTTATCATCGGGGAATTGCAAGGTCTAAAAAAGACTCTAGATGCTTTGCGAAATGCAGGATATGGCAAAGTAACCGCACAACAGGTAATTCGCTATAGCACTTGTACGGTCAATAAAAGTAATTGCAACTGGATTTTGACAGGCAATTAGTACTCAACTAAACGAAGGAGCACACAATGAAAGAGGTTTTAATATTTATAATCGGATCAATATCGACTTTCTTAATGATTATATCAATTAGAGACAAGAGAAGATAATGTTGTTAACAAAGGATACATTATGAAAAAAAAAATAAATGGTAAAAAGCTGCGTAAAAAATTAGATAAACTTATTCCTACTTCTTCATTTAGTGAAGACAATGAAGGTCAATTTATTATTTACACAGGTTTAAAAGAAACAGAAAACGGAAACTATAAGGAACTGTCATGAACAAGGAGAATTTGTTATGGGCATGGATGTAATCGGAAAAAATCCCGTTGCTGCTACGGGAGAATACTTCCGCGCAAATATCTGGTCGTGGAAACCGATTTGGGAATACTGTTCACAGTTAGCACCCGACATCTGTAACAAAGTTGAACACGGTTATTCAAACGACGGAGATGGACTTAAAACAAAAGACTCAAGAGAACTTGGAAAAATTATTCTTGAAGAGATACGCACAGGTCACACACACACCTACTTGTTCGAGCGCAACGATTACTTGCTATCGTTACCGTTGGTACCGTGCACGCATTGCCGGGCTACGGGTACTCGCCAATGGTATGTCAGCGTCGATGAAAACGGAAAACACCACGACTTTAACAATGCTTGGGAATACGATTTGTTTAAGTCAGTAATCTTCGAGTCAAACGACGAGTTGCCAGAATACATAAAAACAGAAATGCCTGTCGGCAAAATCGAGATAGACGAAATCTGCAACAGTTGCAACGGTAGCGGAAAAGTTAAACAATGGCTAACTGCATACAACTTTGATATCGATCATTTAGAAGAGTTCGGTAAGTTCTTGTTGACGTGCGGTGGATTTAAAATTTGTTAAGGAGACTATATGATTAAGGAGACTATATGAAAGATAGAATTTGTATTTCTTGTGGTGAATTAATATCAGAACATATTTTATGTTCTCATGATAAAGTAACCAGGTATTGTCCTGGCGGTCCAGGTCTATCAAAAGAACAAGAACTTCAAACCATTAGAGAACTTCTTGCTATTTTTGAAACAGAAGATTTTCAAGAAAACTTAGTATCTAATTTAAAAAAGTTTAATTCATGAGCCAAACAATGTTATTCTCATTTGGTTTTACCATACTCATTTTTATCTTTATCGGAGTTTTTGCTTATTACAACCCAACAAGACAAGAAATTGAACCTGAAACAATTCATTTCAAAAACTGGGGAGATTAAATACTATGTCCAATGGTATCAATTGTACACCTGGTAGAATCATTAAGTGGTTTACTGATGGCGAAAAATGCTTGATGCATTCTAATACAGCTTCTGTAGAAGTTGTTACAATCAATTTATCTGAAAGTCAGATTGACTCACTTATTGAAATAGCAAAGAAAGTTAAAGATGAACAAAATTGGCAGACATTATAACAAAAATTTTTACAAGGAGATTTTAAATGAACGACGTGCACGAACCAGATGTTTTAGACGATCAAATTGTTGGTTCAACAATCGTCAGTATTCGTAGTATGACAGCAAGCGAAATGGAAGCAGAAGGATGGGAAAAACGGGAAGTTCCTATTGTTCTCGTTCTTTCTACTGGCATAACTCTATATCCTTCAATGGATACAGAAGGCAATGATGCTGGCGCTTTGTTTGGAAAAACTTCAGACAATATCTCTTTTGTTTTATGTTAAAGGATGCAAACATGTCGTCTTTAAATTCTCAAAATAATTGGGTATTTGATTTTTCTTTAAATGCTAGGCAATTACTTGAATTAGACGCAGCAATCGTACAAAGAATATCTTACATAATGTTCACCCAAAAAAAATCTGCTAATACAAAATTTATTTTAAAGTCTTTGCATGACATCAGAAGAATATATATTCAAAAGGAAAATAACAATGACCAATAGAGATACTTATGATATTGAAGAAGCTAAAAAATTGGACGAGCAAGAGGCAATTAAAGATCAAAGACATTCTATTCATATAGGTCTTTTAACATTGTATTCTCCATCCTTTGATGAACTTATGGAAACAGCTGTTTGGCATGCTTCTTTACAGGTTGAATTTGACAAAGAATTATTTACAGAATCAACCCTTACATAATGTTATTACTACGCAAAGGATGAGATATGTCTAAAAAAGAAATTGTTAATCTTCCCAAAAATCCTAATCACTACTATGGAACTTCTATAGCTGTAGAAAATTTAAAGATTGGTGATGTATTTTTTTATGTACCATTCAATAAACCGCCTCATTCAGAAATATATCAAATGCGCATAGAAGCTTTTGCTAAATCTAAAAAAGACAGCTCTTATGAAATTCATACAGATGCGATTGTTTTTATTGCTGAATCTAATACTAGATTACAATTAACTAATTTTCCTAAACTATAAACGCACTTTAAGGAGTTTGTATGCATCCTAATTTTTCTTCCAACGACGATGATCTATTTGCTCCTATACCTGAATCAACCAAAAAAGAATCTTCTTTTGTAAACAGAGAAGATGTTATTGATAGCCTTATGAAAAATGTTTATGAAGGCGATATAGAAGCTACGTTAGTTCGTGCCCATTTAGCTCATTTAATATATGACACTGCTAATAATTTTATTTTTGATGTAAATTCTGCTAATCGTACAGTTTTTAATACGCTAAATTCTCTTACCAATAATATGTTTTCTTATAATGTTTATATTGATGTTTTAGAAGAATCAATATCCAAAAGAATAGTTATCTATGATTTTATAAACACAGTTGGCGATGCAGACAATCAGGAAATAATTCGTTTGTTTGCTAAACACGTTAATGCTAAAATCGACGATTTTTTTATTGATACATATGTAAATTCAACTATAGAAATGCTTGATTTTGTTATTGATTATAATATCGATATATACAAAAAGGTTTGTTTAATTGCTTCTAGAGAACCAATTCCCAACATTATCGAAAGACAAATTAATAACTTAGATTCTTCTTTGATAGATTCTTCTGGATATATGTTGAATAATATCACATCCAATATCCGCAAAAGTCTGGGTTTTGAATATTAAAATGAAAATTTCTGTTAACCTTCAAGAGTTTAAAACACATCAACGCCATGTATCTCTTAATGTTATTGAATGGTCCCAGCATGCTGCATGCAAATCTGTACCAGTAGATGAATTTTATCAAACTGAAGATTCAAAACTGAAAAGAACAGCCAGAAGATATTGTATTTTGTGCCCTGTTCAAAATCAATGTTTATACACTGCAATTATACTTAATGAGCAGCACGGTCTTTGGGGAGGCTTTACTTCTAGGCAAAGAAAAGTTATTTATAGAAAATTAGTTTCTTTTTATATTTCAAAAGGTTACGATTTTACAAATTGGAATAATAAACTTTCTTCTTTAATATATAAAAACACGCAGATACAAAAAGCTGCCGATTTTCTTCAATCTTGAAAGGTTTTATGACTGACAATATAGAGAACAAACCTAAAGGATCTTTTTCTATGAAAACATTTAATTTTAATCTTGATTCTTCTTTGGAAACAAAAAAGGAAATTAAAGATCAGTTATCTATAGTTAACGATCGTATGGAAAAAATTATAACCCATTTTCAAATCGACGATTTTCCCATCGTTCAAATTATTTTAAACATGACTCACGACAAAGAAGTACTTAAAGGTCTTTCTAGGGCAATCGATAGAGTTGCAGATTTGGTAGAGATTAGAGATGGTCTAACTTCTAAGCTAAAAATTATAGAACACGCGGAAAAAGATCCATCTTGGTTTGCTTCTACATTCGGAGATTTTACACAAAATATTGACAAGGATTTACAAGACTTATTAGGAGATACAAATGTCTGACACATTTAATTATGCTTTACTTAAAAAGGACAATGGAAATTATGTTCTTCGTTCTACATTAGAAAGTCATGGTTTACAACAAGTCACAGACAAAGACGTTGTTGCTTTTTATAAACATTTTTCTTCTTATGCCTACTTTGATACTGGTTTACTGCCTTTAAACGGAACAGGTATACTATCAATACGTTCAGCTGGAGAACATATGCAGGTTGCTGTTCAGCATGCCCCAGGCGCCTATCATATTAACTGGGGTGCTCACGAAGGTGCTAGAGATGCTAAAGCATATTATTTAGCTCAACCTTACAGGATTGTTGTTGGCGACTTTGTTGCAGGCAATTTATTAGGTGCAAAAATGTTTTATTCACCATTTCCTATCACTTATCCAGATCAACAACTTTATCATGTCAATCTTCCTAACATAAATTGCAAAGGCTATAAAGGAAATGCTGTTGGATGGATATGCTTGTATTTGAAAGAAAACTGGTCTCAATATTCTTTCAATGAAAAAGTCGCTAAATTAATTGAAAGATGTAGTGGCGTAGAGACATATAACGATGCAAATATGTCTGAAACAGATGGTCCTAGGTTCTATAAAGAATATCATAAAGACAATTCTGATTTTAAATATTTGTGGTCTCCAGATGATTGGCAACAAAAAACTGAATCTGAAGGTTTTCAATGGACTTTAAACGAAGACCTATGGATAAAAATTCTTGTACAAGACATTGATAACCAGGATAAGCATGTTTTAACTGGTGTTCCTTTAACTTTTGCAATGTCAGTCTTAGGCAATTATCAAGCATACTATAGCGACAAAGCTATACCGAAATTATATAATCTTATTGCTCGTAAAGATTTTTCGTTTGAAAATCAAAATGTTGCTAGCATGATTAAATCATCTTTTGCTTTAACTCCTGCTTTGCCAACTTTTGAATCTAAAGATAATCCCTTTGCTTCATCTGTAGAAAATAGAAAAAAAACTTCTTCTATTATCATACCTGTTTCCCACGATGAAGAAGATGAGGATGACAGTGACAGTGACAGTAGTTGGGAGTGTTCATGTTGCAATGATCTTTACGAGGGTGAAGATTGCACATATGATTCCTACGAAGATCCTGTATGCAATTCTTGCATCAATTCTCATTATATCTACTTAGATACTACGTCAGCTTATTATCATAAAAATGATAATACGAATTTATATTATTCTGAAAATTTACAAGCATATCTTCACGCTCAACATGATAGAGTTCACAAGTGTATTAATTGTAATTATAGTTGGGGATTTCATGCTAATGATTCAAATGTAATTCCCGTTTATCAATTAACTAAACCTTTCGAAAGCACTTCTTCAGAAGTCAATGCTTTTATATACGAGATATGTGCTCAATGTATTCAAACTTTTGCTAATGCACATGGTTTTTCTGAACAAATTGGTGATTGTGAAGGAACAAAAAATATTGACAATCATTGTCTCGTTTTGAAGAACCCACAAGTCATAAACGCGCAATACTTTAATTCGTATACCGATGCTACAATTGAGCCAGATGGATCATTTAAATATGAATCAATCAATCATGCGTTGTGTCCGACTTGCGCTTCAAAAAAGTCAGGAAATGTCACTTGTGCTTGTGGCCTTTCTAAGTCTTTGCTGCAAGAAACATTTGTTTCATGCGAGCCAACACTTTGCCAGGTTGGAAAAAATATTGCTGAAGTATCAAGCTGTTGCCAATCATGCATAGGCGACTTTTCCCTTAATGGTGAAGGTATAGTTGTTGGAAAATTTGTTCCTTTTAATACTGATTTGTTTAATTATACTGTTGCAAATCATTCAACGTTACAAACTAATACATTTTATGGATCTGAAATTCACACCAATATAGAATTGTTAGATATATAGAAGTATTAGATTTATAAACAAAAATAACAAATATAAAATTAAGGAGATATATGTCTTTAGATTCAGTTGACACAACATCGCAAGATCCTATACCAAATGTTACTTTAGATCAGCTTAATTATTTTTGGTCAATAGACGGTTTGCCTGTATTTTATGCTGATCGGCATAACATAGAGGATATCGTTGAAGACTTGGGGTTTGGTATCTATTATCTTATTTGCAACATAGCAGAAGATAAAGAAACTCAAACTACTACATATGCGTCAGGTGGGTATAATTATAAAACCCATAATACTCCATCCATAAACAGCGCAAGTTTTCCAACTACAACAAAAACTATAGTTACCGAAAAAACTACTGCTATTGTTAAAGTGGTTACTAATATTATTGGCCGTACGGTATCTCGAGTTGATTCTGAAGTAGCTGATTTGGCTGCCGTAAGAGAAGTTGCAGAATATAATCTTCCCGGCATGCCTTTGGAAATAATTAATCGGTTAGATGATTTCTTCCGTTTAGTTGAAGCCCAACACGGAACTGAGTCAATAGTTTTATTAACCTTTGATCCTTCTAAAAAGGATTCGTCAGGCTGGGGAGTTTTAGTTCCCGAACAAACAAATACTTCAGTACACTGTAACTATAATCCAGATTCTATAGTCGAAGAAAAACCTGAAAATGTTTTAATTGTTGGATCAGTTCATTCTCATCCAAATATGTCAGCATATGCTTCGGGTACCGATCATTCCGATCAAGCAGACTTTGACGGCCTTCATATTACTTATGGCTGGCAAAAATCTGTTAACGGAGGAGCTACTCAATATTATATTGAAATGCAAATGGCTGGAACTGCATATGTTTTAAAGCCAGAAGATGTTTTTGAAGGGTATTCCACCGATAGAACACCCGATGAGACTGTTGTGGAGTGGTCCACTAAAGTAAAAAAAGTACAACCCCCCTCGGGGGGGTCGGTTTTTCAAACAACCAATCACAATACTCCGCTTTTGACAAATCCCAATCTGACACTCTCGCAGCAGATAAAAATTACGGAGTCTACTCCAGTTGGTACTACTGAGTTTCGATTAGGTAAAAATGTTCCTGAAGTAATGGATAAAAACCCTCACATAGTTGTAGCTGAGATAGATCCTAGGGCTAAAAGTTTAATATGTCCAGCTTGTGAATATACTTTATCTGATTACGATTTAATATCTGGCGAATGTCCAGTTTGTGATATTCCAATAGTTTCTATGGAAGACGATTACAAAGATGTTATTAGTAAAATTCAAAAGTATTTGTCATACCGCAGAATCCATGATGCAAGAACAATATATTTGTGGACTAATGAGCCAAATGGGACAGTTCAATTGATGAAGCTTTCTGAGTATCAGGTTTCGGCCATTGACATCAAAGATTCGCATGTAGTCGTAGAAGAATATTCTCCCTTTGAAGCATCTTCAGATGACGAAGATGACGAAATTAATTTGTCTAAAGACGGTTTTGATCCCGATTTAACTTTGTGTTGCTTTAGAAACTTGCAAGAATGCCAATGCCCTAAAATGGTTACATATGAAGAATTAACCGATTTTGAAATAGATCATCGCAATAGGAACATATATTCTGTTGATAGTGCTTGTTTAAATTGTCGCAGTCAATATACTGCTAATTGTCCTGCTTATTATGATGCGGTCATAGATTATGCCACTAAAGGCATAATACAGGTTTCGCAAATCACAGAATGTACGTTCTTTCAAGCATATGATTTTGAAGAATCTTATTATAATATTAAACCTTAAGAAAGGAATTTGTTTGTGGAGCAAGAAAATACCAGAAGAGTTATAATGGTTGGAGCAGGTGGCATCGGCACCTGGTTGGCAGCTGGCGTTGTAAGAATGTTAGAATGGAAATTTCCTGGTTCTGCTCTGATTATTGTTGACGGAGATAACTATGAAGCCAAAAATCTTGAAAGACAGGACTTTACACAAATTGGTAATAAAGCAACTGTTAAAGCATTAGAGCTTACTAAGCAATTTAGGAACACAGCTATTTTTGGTCTTCCAAAATGGGTTGTTGCAGACGAAGGACAGTCGTATGATGACGCTTCTAGTAGGATAAGTGCCAAAGATCTTATCAAAGAAAATGATATTGTTCTTGCAGTAGTTGACAATTTTGCTGCAAGAAAAATCATCTTTGATGCCGCCTCACAACTAGATAACGTTGACGTTTTTACTGGTGGCAATGATGATAATTTGTTTGGCTCTATATATCATTATAGAAAAAGAGATGGGATTGAAATAACTTCCCATCCTGCAACAACTCACGAAGAATACGAAAATCCTCCTGACCGGAATCCTGGAGAAATGTCCTGCCAAGAAAGAGCTGAAATAGAAGGTGGCACTCAAATACTTGCTACAAATATGGCGGTTGCTGCCTTTATTCTTGCTAGAATTCAAAAAACTATTATTTTTAATCAAAATCCCGAAGAATCTGAGATATATTTTGATCTTGGATTAGGAATGTCTCAACCTTACAATCGTATGGTTGAACAGCAATTAATAACAGCAATATAAACAACAATCAATATGGAGGATAACCATTATGGAAATGAATAGCGCTCAACAATCAACGCCTGCAGGGCAACCAGCTAACGTGCGGTTTGGTGTTTACAATCAACCAGCACCAGTTTCTGGTAAAACAGTAGCTGAGGTTCGCCAACAATTTAGCAAAATTTGGGGCATCTCAAATGACGCAGTGGCTTACAAGGGCAAAGACAAGCTTGAAGAAGGTTACGTCATTCAACCAGGCGATAACGTGGAATTCCACCGTCGTTCTGGTGAAAAAGGCTGATTTTTATAGCAACGAATAAAAACTCGTTGTTATAAATGGTTGTGTGGGGGATTATAACCAACCTCTCCCACACAACTACATACTTTTTATAAAGGCTTAACTTTATTGATATCGGAGAATTATGCTAAATCAGCAAATACAACTAGGTGTTCCTGCAATATGGATCACAACCAAAGATTACCATAGATTAACCGATATGGTAATTAATTATAATATTCGGGATTACTACACTATGGATAAGGGTATATTTTCCAAATATATTAATAAAAGTTGGAAACCTGTTTTAGTCAAGATCGTCACTCCTGGTGAACAATCGATTGCAAATGTTTCAACCTCATCTTTTGAAGTTGCTATAAATCATCTTTTTGAACAGTCTGACAAAAATCGTTCTACTTTTATTATTTATTCTTTTGATGAAGCCGCTAAAACAGCTGCACAATATGCCCCTTTTGTTCATTCTCTGGTATCTGATTATCGCAATTCTTTTATGCAAGATGACCAAGATTCTTTACCGTTGCAATTAATTATTTTTTCTTCATTTCCTTGTCCAGAGGAATATAAAAATCTTTACATTGAAATCGAGGACACATATTTAAGCTACAATGAAATCCTTGATATTGTAGCTCACATGTATTCTTCTACAAACGGTGAAATATTTGCATCTTCCGAATCAACTCATTTTGCTGCGATTGCTAAATCTGCTTTAGGCATGACAGAATTCTCTATGATAAATACTATCTTAAATTCTGTAGTTGAAACTGGCAAAGTAAATTCTGAATATATTTATAAAAACAAAATGTCTTCCGTTAAGCGAAACGGCATACTTGAAATAATAAAGCCTAAAATTACATTTGATCAAATTGGTGGGTTAGATAAAATTAAAGATTTAATTCTTAAAAATGTTCATTTTTGGCACAATCCTCAAGAAGCAAAAGACTTTGATATTTCCCCCATCAGAAGAATATTGACCGTAGGAGTCCCTGGCACTGGTAAATCGGCCATATGCGAGGCTACTGCTCATGCACTTGGAGTTGACTTAGCTCGAACTGGCGTAAGTCAAGTTATGAATTCTTTTGTTGGCCAATCAGAATCAAATATGCGTGCCGTTTTTCAGCAAATAAAAGTTATGGCTCCTTTGTGTGTTTGGATTGATGAGTTTGGCAGAGATCTTTCTGGTGGCGCCAGCTCTTCACATGTAGACGGTGGCACCACTGATCGTGTCCACGGAGAGTTTTTGACTGGGTTACAAGAACTTCCAGAAAATGTGTTTTTAATGTGTGCCGCAAACCAGTTAGACAATCTTCGTCCAGAAATGCTTCGGGCAGAAAGATTTGATAAAATATTCTTTGTTGGACTACCAGCATTTGAAGAACGTGTATCTATTTTAAAGATATTTTTGAATCAAGAAGAAG
>Ga0049085_10000373_pt1 | contig 17954 bp, 23 predicted proteins | sample GreLakmeSU08MSRF_FD_66721 | JGI IMG/M metagenome (GOLD analysis project Ga0049085, IMG submission 66721) | Freshwater lentic microbial communities from great Laurentian Lakes, MI, USA - Great Lakes metaG SU08MSRF | ecosystem: Environmental > Aquatic > Freshwater > Lake | place: Great Lakes... | reverse complement strand
AATTGGTAAATTCTGATACTTTAAATAGATCGTTCAAATCTAGACAGGCTTACGAACGTGACCTTGTGTACGGCATGAAATTTGACGCCGGACTTAAAAGCAAAATAAACGAACGGTACTTAGACGAATTTATAGAAATTTAAACACGCCATACCCGGATGCCCCGCACCCCGCTCTCTATAACTACTTTAATAACTACTTTAAATTTTAAACGTTTAATTTCTGTAAGTATAATTTTACGTGCCGTCGGAGGATGCAGGCATGGCACAAAGAACGACCACCCTGCTTTGAACCTCGTCCAGTTAATCTGGTAGTCCACTTTCTCCACTAGCATTCTTTTCTTCCTTGGGTAGCACTTTAGTGCCTATAAATTCAGGATGCCCAGACCAAAACCACACGCATCGCGTAGGACTAGTCGTCATAGCCATACCTTTACCCATATTCTTGTTGTGGGTTTTAAGTACGCACCCCCGGTCTGTCAAGTCTTTAATAGTGCCAGTATAGTCCGCTCCGCGAGCAAGAAAAAAATCTCTCAGCTTACCTGAAGCAATATACACACGCTGAGCATCTGGTTCTTCACGTATGTACAAAGCCCCCCGTGGTTCTAAATACGGGCGCTTATCCTTGCCTGATCGTGCGTCTGCTTTTGCGTCGATAGATAATATATTCTGCGCATGCTCGTTAATAAACTCACCAATGAGTCCAAAGTTGTCGCTTACTGGGGCAATAGTGTTGAGGCGCATATCTTTAATTTTAGGCGCTACCTTTTGGTAGATGCGCTTCATATCGTAATCAATAATGTCTGCTTCAACTGCTAACATACCACCCGCTATATTTGACGCCACTATAGCCGACCAATTTCTTTCGCGTTGTGTAAGACCTACCTCTGTATCTATCTTAGCTTGTACACCTAACAGCGTAGTCTTTGCATGCTCAGGGTTAGCCAATATATGTTGCACAAAAGGTTCTATTGCGTGTCCAAAATTATGATTAAGCTGATGGTCAAACATATGTTTGCCTTCTGCGGTTGATATTACGCTTACGTCTTGGTACTCAATAGTAAACTCTAAGATACGCATTAGTTCTCCATCCGGTGCATTCTTAGCGTTCATCAGCTTTTGATAGAAAGACGCGTTAGACGAAGACAAAGTAATGGTGCGCCACGTAATCTCGTTTTTACGATTAGCGTTTATATGGAATTGAGCTTTCTCTTTACCTCTACCTTGAGACGCAGCGTAAGCAAACTTGCCTATGTCCTTATCTTCTATGTTTGTCATCTCGTCTATGGTGTTAACTATATTGTTCAACGTGCCTAACTTATTTATCCGTCCTGTAACTGTATCGTCTGGAGTGCCTAGTAACAGTTCGGGATCACCCGCTACGCTGTTTGCCATACGCAAGATGGTGGTTTTACCTGTACCTGCCTTGGGGTGTACTAAATTAATAATGGCACCTTTCTGTCCTGTTAAAGTTAGTAATACAGCACCAAAGCCACTAAGAGCTGCGAATGCGTGAACTTCTAACCCCGGACGGTTATACATGTTGAACACTTCTTTCCACTTATCGTATGACCCCCGAGGCTGTAAGTAATTGCTGTATGTAGCCGTTACGGACGAAGGTGGAGAGTAATATACGCCGTCAGCACGTATCTCCCTTTCTCCTACAATAAAAGCAGTATTATTTTCTACCCAACCAAATTGAACGTGCATTTTGTCCGCCTTACCTTCTGTTGATAACGCTCTAATAGAGTCGATAACGTATTTATGCAAGTAGGTACTGTTAGCTTTATCTGCTAACACGCCGTTTCTTGCGAGTACTTTAGTTAATTCCCGGGAATCTAACTGTTCGTTTTTAATAGTAAACGTTCGTTTTCCGTCTTTAGGTAGATGTACTACCGCAATAGCAACGTCTCCGTCTGTTGGGTCGGTCAGACGTTGCTCTATATAAAAGTCATATTCGTAAACAAAGTGTGGTTCCTCGTCGGCAGCCTGTAGGTATATACCGCCATTTTCTCCTTTATAATATGGGCGGCGATACGTAACTTCGCCTTCTCTGTACTGAGCTTTCTTAAGAGCTTGTCCAAGTACAATCGGGCTTGTTATCTTCCCTTTATGAAGACAACCTTTACAACCTTTCGGGTTGTTAATTTCAAATTCTGTACAAGAATGTGGGCCTTTTATACCTTTCATCTTTCTTTCAGTTGCTTCAAGACTGTAATCGGGATGTCCTTGCGAAAGTACAGTAGCTGCCCTAACGTTATCTTGGCAGAACTTAGCTACAGACAAGGCGTTAAACCATCGTGGCTCAGCTAAAGTCGCTCTGTTTCTAATACAATCGTGCAACTGTAGACAACCGTCTTTACGGGTGACTATTCTCTTGAATACGTTGGTGTAATTTTTTTCAAATGCTCTTTGTTCAAAATCTTTCGGCAAAGAAACGTGTTCTATTGTTTCCGCATCTGAGGCTACCCCAAGTATCTCTCTAAGTTCGTCAGGTGTAATTCGGGTGGTGCTTGGACGTATTAGGGTTACTGGAGCAGGAGGGTTATACTTTTGATTAAAAGTACCGGGTACTCTTAAAATACGTGAGGCATCAAATACTCTTTGGTCGGCATAGAATTCTTGGGTTACGCAGATTTGCTTAAGGCGGTTACAAATAGGTTGCCATCGGTTGCGCGGCACTTCTTCCGTGAAAGCCCAATATGCATGTATACCACCCCCAGAATCTATTACAGCGGGTAACGGCAATCCTACCGTGTTACAAAACTCTTTCAGCGCAATCTGTGCGTCGTGTTTAGTTTCATATCCTTTGGGCAAACCTGTAGACGACGCTACGTCGTTAATCTTGTCCACCCCACAATCTATATCTACCCAGATAGCCTGTAATGACTCTACGTTTTTTGCTTCTCTGCTTCCGGCTTTCCCTAACTTACCGAGCATGAAGTAGACATCCTTGCCTTGCTTTACAAACTTCTCAACAAGAACATCTACTTGCGCTCTGTCATCAGTAAACTCAGAAAAGAAACCTGACCCTGCACCTGCACCAACCACACAGTAGTAGCCGCCTGTAGGCACGACGTAATCTATGAGGTTAAAGTCCATTATTTTTTATACTCTATCAGCAGTTGTTTAATAAGGTTTTTTAACTCTTCTTTTGGCTCGTGTACGCCTGCAAACCAGTTGTAAACAGTCTGCCTGCTGACTCCAAGTTGGGATGCAACTTTAGCAACTGGTACTTCCTTTCGGATGCACACACGGCCTAGTTTTACCCCAAGCATAAAGCCATCAGCTTGTTTATTTAAACTACAAAGCCGTGTTGTGTAGCCGTAGCTCATTAGTCTTCCTCCCCCCATATATCAATGATGTCAGCCATTGCTTCGTCTTCTGCTGGCGCAATTTCTTTTTTCTTCTTACGTTTAACAGGTTCAATAATCTCTGGCTGCTCTTCTTCATCGTCCACAAAAAGATCGAGCTGCTTAGTAATCTGCCCTTCAGCTTCCAACATATTTTTGTCAGCGGCATCCGTCTTCGCAAACATGCTCTTGGTGTCATCCGCAGTAAAGCCTTCTGCGGTTTCAAAAGGGGATGGGGGCTTGTAAGGTATATACTTAAGCACTTGCACTCCACGTAAGCGGAGAGAAACGCCAGTAGTAGCCATCTTAAACGGGATCAACTCGACTGCTATGTTTACTGTACTACCAGTAGTAAGCATGAAGTCACTACCGAGGGGGTCATTTTTAGCATCGAACTGAGCTGGGAGTGTAGTTTCAATACCGCTATATGCTGCTTTAAGCGTAGTCTTGCCTACGAAAGTACCATCGTCTTGTTTCTTAAACGGTATTTCCAACTTAGCAGGCCAAGTCTTATCGCGCCCCTTGGCACTACCGTAAGCATTCTGCATAACTGTGTAGAGTTCTTTGGCTTGTGCTGCGCTCATGCAAAAGTCTAACTCGTAACGTGCACCGTCTTCAGTAGGCTCGCAAGGTACACTTTTACCTTTCTTACCTGCTTTGCTGTCAAAACGATAGGGTTTGTCTAAGCGGGGGTAACGTGCTTCAACGTTTTTAATTATGTGTGATGGATTAGCCATGTATACTTCCTCTATGTTTCTTGTAAAAGGATTTAATGATTGCGAAGCTGCTTTTATTTGCTGCCTCGCGGTTGCAAGTTCTTCCTCAGATAGAGGTCGAACTGGTTTAAAATATATCCGGTAAGAGCTGTAATGCTCGACTAGATATAATTCGGTTAAGATTTCTTCTACTTCCTCGCGGTTCTTCTCCAAGTATTCAACGTACTTATAAAAACCAAATTTGTTTGTCTCTTTAGAGAACAAGCTGCTTGCACTTACGCGTAGCTCGCAGACAATGCCATCTTCAGGGAGTAGTACTTTAATAACTTGGTAAAACTTACATGGAGCACTACGGTCAAAGCTGCCGCCTGTAATACTTTTAGTGCAATCTAAACACCGACTGGCTTGCACTTTGTTTTCTAGCACGGCTTTGTCGGGTCGGATGCATCCGGTAGACCAACATGCCAAGCTACTGCCCTCGTAATAGCTTCTAGATAACTCTCCTTTATCTATTACCACGACTTGTAAAGAATTTAGGGGACAGTTAGTCCGTGGGTGTAAAAAACACCCATCTATGTTTTTTAATCGAATCATTTATTACGCGGCTTTAAAACGGAAATAATATACTTTCGGTTTGTTTGTAGTCCCGCAGGCATAAGCTCAGGATTATTCTCAAGAAACTGTTTCATTGAAAGGGTAGAAATTCGTTTCTCAAGTAAATGAAGGGCATCGTGCTTCTTAATGAAGTCGTGCATCATTTCCCAATCGCTAGTCCAAAAGCGTGTTTGTATCTTACGGCTAACTGTGCCGGAGGGTGTTCTTAGACTATCGAGGTCTTGCTCTTCGCAAAGCGCAAGTAACTTAGATACCACTGTCTCCTGTTGCTCTTTTATTTTACTTATTTCGTGCTCTTTTTCTTGTATAGCGTCCCGCATCTTTATGTAAATACGAGTTAGTTTGTCTGCTGAATCTTTCATAGCACCTCCTATTTGGCAGGGAGGGCTAGTGTAGGGCAAACCAATTTACATTGTCAAGCATCTATTTCTTGTTTGTATAAATCGACTATTTTAGTGTGGTTCTCAATGTTAGAACGCAACATAGTGTATAACCTTCGCTCTATTGCACTTCCTTCGATGTGCACCACAGTCATCGGGTTGTGTTGTCCCGGCCTGTCAATACGTGCATTGGCTTGCAAGTATGTTTCTACGCTAGTAACTGGAGCGTACCATATAACCGTATTAGCAGCGGTAAGAGTAAGGCCGTGCGAAGCTGCTTGTGGTTGAATAATAAGCACTTTAATTTTATCTGTGGTTTGGAAGTCGGTAATTATTTCGCTGCGTTTGTTAACAGATACCTTACCTGAAATTATCTCCGAAGTTATTTTGTGCTTGTTGCAAAATTCTTTAAACAATTCAATGGTGTGCGTAAAGGGTATAAAAACTAAGACTTTATGTGACGACTCATCTATAACTTCTTTAATAACATTAAGCCGATTGCTTACGTCAAATTCAATAACCGCACGGTCATCCGAGTAAACAGCGCCCCCTGATATTTGCAACAACTTGTTAAGATTAACAGCCGCATTAACCGACGTAACTTGTTCTCCATCGGCCTCCATCGTCATGCGATCTTTCAGTTGTTTGTAATACGTCGCTTGTTGTTTGGTCAATGGCGCTTCTCGTTCTACGTAAGTAACACTAGGTAAATCAAGGCATTGGTCTTTCTCGAAGCGTATAGCAGGTTGCAAAGCCTCGTGGACAATGGTACTTGCTTCAGGTTTAGGTCGCCATGTGTATTGAGATATTTTGTACATAACCTTATCTTTAAACTGCCCGAAATACTGGGGTACATTTTGTGGGTTAACTAATTTAGCTAGTCCAAACGCGTCTGTCGGAGCTTGTGCTGCCGGAGTACCAGTAAGCATCCATAACCAGTCCGTGCCTTTACACAAATCACGCAATATTTTCCACCGATCAGTCTGGACGTTCTTGTAGGCGCTAGCTTCGTCAACCACAATTAAGTCAAAGCCACCATTAAGTATCTCTTCCTTTACTACCGCTACGCCGTCAAAATTAATTACGACAAACTCAGAACCTGCGTTGATTATCTTTTTACGTACTGCGGAAGTGCCATGTGCCACAGAACAAGTACGGTGCATAGCAAATTTAAACAAGTCTTCTTGCCATGCTGATTTCATAATCGACAGAGGACATATAACAAGCACACGATTGATAGCACTTTCCTGTATCAAGTAGTCTGCTGCCCATATTACAGAAGCGGTTTTACCCGTACCCTGCTCGTTAAAGCAAAAAGCTTTTTTGTTAAGCGTAAGAAAAGAAGCGGTTTTCTTCTGATGAGCAAAAGGTTTAAAACGCCCCGACCACTCGTACTCACGCCCGATAGGAGAGGGCACGTTTTTTATGCCGACGCTGTTTAACACTTGTGCTTCGTGTAAACGCCAAGGCAACGCCAACTTAAAATAACCGTCTTCTTGCTCTGTTACTTTATAATTTTTTACGCGCTCGGTAATCAAGTGCGGATGTTTGGTCTTTAGCACCATCGCCCTATTATTTACAATCTTCATACTTTAGATTTCTTTTTGCGCTCACGCGTACTGGTTTCAGAAACTAAATTGCCCTTAGAGTCCCTACGGAAAGAACGATTGCGGCTCGCTGTTTCTACTCTAGTGCCATCAGAGTTCTTACCGCCTTTATCCATAGCTTTTTTGTGCGCCACGTCGTTACCGTCTCCTTTGGAAACTTTACCTTCCCGTTCGGCTTTGCGGCGCACCGCATTACGTTTGGCACGGTTTTTCTTTTGTTCTTCAGAGCCTTGGTAATTTTCGTATTCGCTTTTGTAATTTCGTTTCTTTTTGTCGATCATGTTATTGTTTCCTATTATGTTCACATGAAGTTACGGGACAGTACGCACAAAGCGGCCCATCTATTGCGTTCCACACATTTTTTTCTTTCGCCACAGCAAGTTGCTCTAGTGCTTCGTCAAATACACTGAGATATGACTTATACATATCCACGGTGTGTTGTTTCTTAATAAAGTCGTTGCTTACTACATATGCTAGAGCAGACTTAATTACTTTTACGTAGGGGTAACATACGAATGTAGCGCCTGCCAACATGTCGAGCTGCTTAGTGTCCGCATACGCAGTGTTCTTGCCCGTCTTGTAGTCTACAATATAAGCTTTTTCGTCATTAACTATTACCAAGTCGGCAATACCGCGCCACCAAGCGTCCGCAGAATGATAACGAGTAGGGCTATACGTATTACCTTTCTTTGCTATTGCCATACGTAACTCGCATAGTTTTTGCCCTTTGATACGGTTAAGAGCTTCCAGCGGTTTTTTTATGTAGTCAAACTTTGTGGGGATAGGCTCGCCTTGTTTAATATATTTTTCAGCAGCTTTGTGCACCGCATTGCCGTAAAAAGTAGCGGAGTTACCTACATCTTTAACATCTTTAAGTATTTTTAAATGATAGTACTTTTTAGGGCATTGTTTAAATGTGTTTATGCTGCTATAAGACCAAGCTGTCATTTGTCACCTCCGCATCATTCATCGGTCAACACCTGTATAAAACAAGCCTGATGTTAACTCCGCCAGTTGTAAATCAGAGTCTGAAGGGCGGTCATTACACCACCTTTCCACATTCTCGTGCCGCACAGGACCAACTCCGGGGTTTCTTTGCAAGCGAGGTAGCTCTTTTAATACCTTCGCTACTGTGTCTAAACCCTCACGTAGTAAAATGCGCACCGTCGTAGCGGACAGGACTGCTCTGGGGGGAGAGGTCCATCCAAGGTCAACCAGCGTGTCAACATGTTTCCAACCAGAAGCGGTAAGCGCATGTCTTACTTGTGGGTCTGAAAGATTAATGACCACCTCTACATTGCACTGCGATCTGTCGTCGTCAACCGCTTCGCTAAAAACATAAGTAATCTTGCCGTTACTAACGTCGTCCAGTCCGTCAAACTTTATAAGGTTACTCATGCTCGGTTTCTCAGCGGTTTCAGCGTCATCACACACGCTCCTCTACTTTACGCTTTACGCTCCACTTTTTATTGAGAGAATCTTGAGTACTGACCGCATCGTGAGCGTATGTTTTTACTACGCCGCCTTTCTTGAGATACGCTTTAATATCTGCGGCTAAGCGCTCCTGCTGGAGTTCTTTATCTGTCTTGTTCGTCATCGGTCAACACCTGTATAAAATATATGTCCGTTTATTTTTGCAGTTCTTTTACCTGCGTAAGCCCACTCTGGCAATACTTGTATACTGTGGTAGTGAGTTGCACCCTCGGTGTTATCTTTTGTAAGGGTACTTAGCCCCGCAAAGTAGATTGCGTTGTACCAAGCCAGTTTGTTCGTCGGCTCGTCTGACTTGCCATCACAATAGAAACTAAATTGGCATTGATTGCGAATTGGTTTGCCGCTTTGATAGTGTCCTTGTTTAACCACGTTACACACAGTATCAGGGTATCGGGAGTCTTCTGCCCGGTTGTAAATTACTTGAGCAACTGCAATCTGCCCAATGGCAGGCTCGCCTTGGGCCTCAAAGTATATTGCCAGTGCTACGCAGAGCAGGGAAGTTATCATAGTTCCTCTTTTTAATCGTAGATGTTATGGTTTGCCTCGAACGGTACGCACGTTTCTAAGATAATGCCGCCCAACTCTTCGGTTTCTTTTTTTGGCACTACCATAATCATGTTGGGCTGAACTTCGACTACGCACACAGTGCGTTTTTCCTCTTTAGCTCTATGCTCTGCTTCTTCTATCGCAGCCATAGGATCGGTGAAATACGACATTTTTTCTCCTAATGCGGTTTCTTAAATTCTTTTATAATTTCTTTAAGCTCTTGTAGGTCTTCGACTATGACTTCTAGCTTATCTACAATGTTGCTCGCCCGATACAGTAAAGTTATGCCTTCCTCGACATCGCTGTCGCTTAACTCGATAGTTATCTTTTTCATTTGACGTTGTGTATCTCGATTAGTAGGTCAATACAATGTTTGGCTTTTTCTAAGTCTTGTAACGGCTGTCCTTTTAGCTTCCAGCGCGAAATATATTTCACCACGTTGCCTTCTAGCAAGGACAGCCCATTCTTTTCGGCGTACTCAGCAGGCTGAATAACCATGTTCTTGTAGTGCGTGCCACCCGTTTGCCGTTGTAATGGCGTTTGCTTTTCTGCTTCCTTCATAATCACTCTCACCTCCACCCGGCGATACCAAGCACATATTTTCAACATGCAGTTTATTACTCGTTTTTACCCGTATCCTCCCAATCCATTGAGTCAGCTAGGTACTCTTGCCTAGCTCGCTCACGCTCATAGGGGTCTATGTAGTCTTCGTCTTGGGTATTTAAATATCGGTCTAGATCAATCATCACTGGGTCTTTATCGTTCATTATTGTTCTCCGGTATGTAGTCGCTATTTGGTTGTCTGCCAGTCGGTTCTTTTGTCGCGCTGTTTTGCATTGACGAAAATGCGGTCACGGTTAGCAAACTTCTGGTCTACCCGTCTGTTTTTTGCGGTCTCTTTCGCCGCCGCAGGCCCCAGCCTTATCCACTTAAACCGGTGGAGGTTTTGCACTATCTGTTCTGCGGTAAACTTGTCACTCCACAAACAACTGCTGAGACGTTTGCAGCGAGAATGGATAAACGCTCTGGTTGGCCCCTTGCCGCTAAATCGCAGTGTCCCGTCCGAGCCCTTATCCAGACACCTCCGAAGATTTAGAGAAACAAGGTAGGCTGAGAAAGCAGCGTGATCGTCCACTACCTCCCTCCACCCATCCACAACCCTCACCAATTCTGGATTTGTTTCTCTGACAAAATTAATTGCAACGACATATATATGCAAATCCCTAACCCACCCGGTGATAAGGTGCCTGTCCCAAATCGCCTGCATGTCAGCGTTACTCATAATCGGTGGTCCTCGTTGTTGGTTTTCTTTGTTAAACGCCCGTAACGTGGGCTAGTCGGCGTATACACAGTGCAGAGAACTGGTGAGCTACCGTTATACACTGCGGGTGTTGCGGCTTTTTAAAAACCTACCCACCGCCCGCTGGGGTCTTTTCTACATAACTTAACATTCGCCATATGAGTTTCCGTACCCGCCCTCGCAGTCCAACGGCAGATCAAGTGCCCACTTCGGACGCGCCTTCATGATTCTTTCAATGTGCCACATGCCTTCTTCTACTTCATTTTCAGGGACAATACAGCCTATTGCGTCATGCACAGTCATCACCACTTTATACTTCTGAGCAACTCTGAGAAGCTGTTCCCCTATCACAATCCTCGCTAAAGCCTGACAAATATTCTCGACAACTTTCCCGCCGTATATGCGATTAGGTATTATAGTTTTGCCTTTGCGGGTGTCATAAAAAGTCTCGTCATACTCGTCTTCTTCTTTCGCATCTTCAACTCGTAGGTTGGGGTACTTTACGTACAGACCGTTTGGTAATCTAATGCCTGTCTTGCCCTCTATTTTGAGTAAACCCGCACGCCCTAACTTTGCTACTTTGTCTTCCATCATAGTTGTAAGGGCTGTGTTAGCCAATTTCCACAGAGCAGGTATTTTAGAATATGTATCGCGGTATACTTCAATGATCCGTTCGCACTCGTTCTCGGGTAGGTCTACCCCAAAAGTTTTAAGCTGCGTCTTAAACCGTACAGCCCCCATGCCGTACCCTGCACCGAGTATTGTAGTCTTGCCAACGAACCTTTCTTCTTTCGTTACATCTGCCTCCGCTTTGTCGTAGATAACGGCTGCCATTATCTTGTATACATCGTCACCTCTATCGAACGCTGTTACTAACTCAGCTTCTTCGGCTAACCATGCTAGGGTACGTGCTTCAATTTGAGACAAGTCGCAGTCGATAAACTTGTACCCGGCTGGAGCGCACATTGCTTTTTTCAACTGGCTCCCACGGGGTAGATTCTGCATGTTGATCTTGTCAGCGCCACCCCACCGTCCAGTGTGTGCAGCGTAATAACGCAAGGGTATTGGCAAAGTACCACGCCCGGCGATGTCGATAAATCTCTGCGTGCGCGTCTCCTCGATAGTTGACCTAACCCCTAGTCGAGCGGCAACTATAGCTTGTACGTCTGGATTCTCGTGTTCTTGAAGTGCCTTGAAAGCTTCGTCACTCTTGGCAAAAGCAAACGTCTTTTTGCCTGTAGTGGGGCTTATTTTGATAGGCGGCTCGACTCCGTAGCTTCGCAGTAGGTCAGCGAACTGGGGGTTGCTTGTTAGCTTTTTCTTATCGTGAGCTACTTTGGCTAGTAGTGCTTCTTTAGTATCTTTAACTTCTTTTAAATGCTTGATTAGTATTTCTTTATCTAACACCAGCGTTGGCTCGCTGAACATACGGACTGTAAGATCAATCAATGCAAGCTCAAAAAGAGGAAAGTCTTTTTTCAACACTTGGAACAGTTTGTAAGTGAGTTCAACATCCTGCTGGCAATACCCGCCATAAGCGGCTATCTCTTTTTTGGTAAAGTCTAACCGCTTTTTTTCTATAGCAGTTTGTACCTCGTTTCCTTTTACACCCAAATTGTAGTGTTCAGAGAGTGCAGCTAGACTACCGCCGACCTCGACAGAGTGAATGGCCCGAGCCATTGCTAGAGTATCTACAATTTTCTTAGGTTTTATACCGAAGTGCCAATTTAGAATCGCCATATCAAACATGGCATTGTGAGCAACAACCGTGGAGTTTTCCCAATCAAATTGGGAAAGAAATTTAACTGTTTGTTTCTTTGAACCTGAAAACCAAAGCGGGACACCCGTTTTTTTCTGATGATAGTGCTTGACTGCAACGCCAATAACTTCAAAGCGAGGATCACGAATGTATTCCTCGGTAGTCATTTTACTAAGGCTGTACTTCTTACTGTAATAAGTCTCGAAGTCTATTATTAATAAGTTCATTGTTGGTATGTAAGCTCACCAGAGTAGTTAACATAGTTTCAAGCTCAGTAATGTTGTCCTCATTTATTACGCAGGACAGACCACCAGCTTTCATAATAGCTGCAAGCTCTTTCTCTTGCAGGGGAGTAGGTTTGTTCTTACCAGCTTTGCACTCGATACCAATGAAGTAACCATGTAGACAACACACGACATCTGGAATACCGCTCCTACCCATGCCGTAAGTAGCGGGGAAAAAATAATATGCGCCGTGTTCTTTAAGTACGCGGGTTACTTTATTCTTTACTTTCTTTTCGGGGGTCAAAGCCATTTAAGAAGAATAGCGTATGGTTTGGACTTTGTAAAGACATAAACAACCCCGCACTGAGCGGGGCTAAATAGACAACCTACAAATTGTAGGTTACTCGGTAGGGGCATCCACAAAGACTTGCTCCGTATCCATAATTACGTGTGTCTCTAATACCCTGCGCATCTCGGTGGTGTAATTCGGAAACTTGCGAAAGTAATCTAGTACATAAACTGGCAGTCGCAGGTTAACGTGCGTCCTAGCAAGTTTTGATCCTTTGCCTCTGCCACTGCGTTTAGTTGCTAAGTTCATTTGCAATGTCCTCACTTAACCAAAATTGTTCTGCGTCATATTTATAGCCTACATCCTCAATGAAGCTACAATCCTGTGCCAATTTAAGCATACCCACAGCTCCACGTACTTTTACCGGTAAACTGTCGCGTGCATAAGAACGCACCTTGTCGTTTTTGGGACTCCATACACAGTATTGATCTCCAACTTTTTTAACATACATACCTCTATCTTGTTCTTGGCTATTGTGAATACCGCTTACTAAGCGGTGATCTTCGCTTATAGAACTAAACTGCTCTAGTAGATGCAACTTACCCTTAACTTTCAAAACTTGCTCGGCTGCGTGTCTTAAGTGAGCGTTACTGAACAGCTCTTCTGTTAGTTCTGCTAGGACATTCGATTTAGTAAGCGCGTAGCTGCTAGTAGTTTTACTCCAAGCAGAAGCAACAGCGGTCTTTAGTACGTGTGCGCTGCTCTGTAGTTTTTCCAAGCCAGTCAGACCATAAAAATACTTACGGATAATTGCAAAAGCTTTGTTCTTATTTGCAGTTTTCACACTCCGACCACGACGCAAGCTAGCCGTAATGCGTTCATTAAAAAACAACAAAGCTCCCGAGACTGTATCAGAACCTTCAATACAACCAACACACTCCGATTGCTCGAATATATACACGCTTTTAAAGAGTCCGTTCGTAAAGATGCCGGGCTGTTTTAAGTCTACATAAAAAGCTAAATGTGGTAGTTTGATAGCCGCATGGCGCAACAGCGCATATGCAAAATTATGTACCCTACATTCCGGCATCAATGTAGGGTATCCGGCTGGACAAACTTCCGAATTAAAACTTAACGGCTCTTCGCCCGAACGAACGAGAGTGACGCCAGCATAGCTGTCATATCGCTCGTTGTAGTACTGCACATTGCAAGGCATATTTTTAAACCTCCGAAACACGGGGCCACCGTGGGGACTAATCAACCTAGCACCAGCGTGTGCGTCTCGAAATGCCCGTGGTATATTGCTGCTGGGGTAAACTTCTTCTATGCGATGTATCATACGTTCTCCTCACCACTCATACGTTTTAATTATTTCGTCTACTTCTTTCTTAACGCCTTCGCGCACTTTGGGCTGCTCCTTAAACATCTCCGTTGTCTTACCCTCCATGATCTCTTCTAGTTTCTTACGCGCTTCTTCCAGCTTGGGGTCGTTGGTGACGTTCATGTGCTTAAGCATACGACATAGCTCCAGTGAATTAGATATGAAGGTATCATGCCATCGTTTGTCGTCATCGTCTCCCGCTTCCGCGCACTTAGCACTGATGTGATCTAGCTGCTTGCGTAACCTATGCTCCGACTCCTTCACCGCCTCTTGTATCTTGCGATCTACTTCTCCGTCGCAAGCTGCTCGTAGTTCACGCATCTCCTGCTCGGGTAGGTCTATACACAAATGCCCACTGGTAGGAACAGGTGCAACTACAAAGTTCCATGCGTACTTGCTCATCACCTCTTCCACAGGCGGGTAGTCATCCGCATTGAACATAAGACCCCGATAGCCCTCGGCAATTGTGCGATAGACCGAGTACATACTTTCAAAGTCCGTAACCATGTTCTTAAACTCTTGGCGTTTCCAGTTATGCTGTGCTTTGTAGTCAATGAACAGACTTGTTGGACACAAGCGATAACCCTTGTCATCCCACGGTAGAGTCATAGTGGTATGCCACAGCCGCGCATTAGCGGCGTACTTTTGTATGTCGTTGTGTCCCGCAGAACCAATCATCAGATTGTCGTATAGACGTGTGGCTCGTGGGTCAGCATTCTTGCTAGCGGCTAACTCCTGCTCTAAAGTTTTGTTGCGCTTAGAGGCGCTCCATACGCTAATGTTTAACTTAACTAAAACTGCACTGTTTGCTATCGCACTCATACTTTTCTCCTTAGTCAATGTGAATTGTTTTACCCAAAGGGGCGGTTATCTTATCGTTGTCCGTTATTGCCCACAGAATTGGAACAGTCCAATTCCCCCAGTTACTTATCTCGCCATCAGTCAACATAATCACACAATCAGGCTTGATACCTTTCTTCTTCAAGTAAGCAGCTACACAACTAGGATTAGTGCCGCCACCACCTTTTGCTGCTTTTAAAGCAGGTGCAGTAGTCAACGTATCGCTAGAATAAATCTCGTGATTCTCTACTGCGCCGTCCCAATCAATGAAGTGTATCTTGTCGATAGAGACTGCTTTAGCAATGCCCACAATCTCACTCGTCACCGTGACAAGTCTGCGCTGGTAAAACATAGAACCTGAAGTGTCTCTGCAAACTGCTACTTCTTTTATGCTGTTACCTTGCAAGGTAGGCATGATGATGCCTTGATGCAGGAACCGCCGGTTAGGTCGTCGCCAAGTAGACTGCTCCTTCTTTCTACAGGTAGCGTGCATGAACATCCGTAACAGCGCACGCCAACTGACCTTGGGTGTTACTAGCTCGCGTAATCCGAGCGCGTCCTGCAAACCACCTTGTCCTGCTTTAGCATCAGCATGAATGCCTTGGCGTATAGCTTGCTTGATGTCCTCTGCAAGTTTCTCCTTCTCCTTGGCATCCAACTCGTTTGCACTTTTCCAATCATGCTCGTCAAAGTTAGTGCCTTCGCCAATGCTTCCGGCTTCTTGCTCCTGCTCAAGCTCTTGGATGATGCGCTTCACTGTCCAACCGTGGTACTTCTTGTCGTACAGACCTAGAGCCTTGCCCGCCGCGTCGATGGGCATCTCGGTCAATACGTGTTTGGGGTCAGCCGTCAGGATGCGGTCATTTATCCAATAGTCCGTTGCCATGTTGACAAGCATAGCGTTCTTCTCGACAAGCCTACGGTACACGACCATGTGCATTGCGGCCTTGTGCAACCACTCGTGTACCATGACAAACGCCGCACCCTTGTCCCCGTTCTTTATTGTCCCAAACAAGAAATCTAGGTTGAACCAACAGTCGCGCCCGTTGGTAGCTGCTGTAGGTACTTCGGCAGTCATATACGTTGTGCCGTGCATAGCCACACCGCGTAGTAACCCGAATTGACTAGACCGCATCAATCCAATCTTGATAGCTTTGAATTTTCTGTCAGCTAACATCGCTCGTTCTCCTCAGTGGAACCTACATAATGTAGGTTCATAGTAAATCTTCGTTATCCGCTGCCCACAAAGCAAAGTCACCATTAGTAAAGGCAATCTGCTTCTTGGATGCGTGGCGTGCCAGAGTCACACAAAAGATGACTTGGAATTCTTCTTCCATGCGGCGCAAGTACTTGAGAATATTACCCAAGGTGTTTTTCTCCACATGCTGGAGTAATCCAAAGGTGAGTACTGAGCGTGCGCCCACATCTTCTGGAACTTTAGCTGTGTCGGGTGAAGTAACGATTGAGGCCACGGAAGGCAAGTTCTCTTGGAACCTAATAAAGGAAGAGATAGATTCCGCAAACGACGCACCTGCTGCACCTGTTAGAGCAGCGATAAGCGCATCTCTGTCAAAGAAGTCCTTGCGCCAGATGATGCGACTACTTATCTCCAGAGTACGTGGGGATACCGCATTGGCTTGTGGGCGCGATGGATGAAAGATGAACTCGTTTGATGCCCCATCTAGATAAGACGCGAGTGCTTGCGGGTAGCGGTCCACCCATGCCATTACCACAGGATGAATATTCTTTGTCGCCGCCCATTGCAGCCACTCGGAAGAGTTCGGTTTACGCACAATCAACTCAACAATCCGTTGTCGTGTGTGCTGTGCGAGGCCATCGCCCACACCATCTGTGTCCAAGTTACCCGTCATAAAAATAATGCTACCCTCTGGGATGGGGAGGTCACCTAGTCGAGGCTTAAACACTTCGAGCATTGGGTGCAGCATGTTCTTCACGGGGTCTGCTCCTTTGGTAAACTCATCGAGGCAGATGACTACCGGCTTACCCGTAGTCAGACCAAACCTTGCGTTTGGGTAGTATCGTGTGACCCTGTGTTCATGGTCGATGACAGGCATCGCTACGTCACCTAAGTCCAAGTTGGGTACGTCAACCATCGCCAGCCAGTACCCAGTTGCCTCTGCTATAGCCTCTGCAATCATCGACTTCCCAACTCCCGGCTCACCTCTGAGCATGTAGCGTACATCGGGGTTGGCAAGGATAAGCGCAGCCGCCTGTGCATGATTCACAGTACGTGTTTCGTTCAGTGCATACTCACTCATGTCGTTCTCCAGTTGTAACCTACAAATTGTAGGTTGATTAAAAAGTGTTACATAGAATTCAAACAACAAGTATATTGTACCACAGTGTGGTACATTATGTCAAGTTAGGAAGCAGCCAAATTGCTCAGGTCGTGCCGATAAGTGCAGCTTGCGCTCGTCCATTGAAACTACTAACAGCTTGTTGTTGTGTAGCCCACGCAGATAATAAGTTCGTCCCTGTGCGTCCCTTAGTATTTCTCCCGTAGCCACAAGGGTCTGAGTCTTCGCTTTGATTAGCTTCATCACAACGCACCTTCGCCAAGATACTTGTAGTTGTTGTTTGAAAACGGAGTCTCCGCTTCGCGTACCTCAAACAATTCCTCTGCGAACACATACTTGATTGCGCCATCCAGCAACGCGTCCAGTTTTGTGATGTTCACTCCAATACGGAATTCCCCCCCACTGTATGTACTACACATACAGGCAGGTATCAGCAGCTCAAGTGCTTCGTTCCACTTCGTTAGGTCCATCATATAGGCGTGCATACGGCGGGCCACGGCTCGATGCCAATCTAGTGTTTGTTGTCCCACCCTGTTAGCAGAGTAGTCCTTGGGGTCAACCATTTTGGCGCAAGCTCGCGCAAACTTGCGGAAAGGTGCTATTTCCCTCTGCCGAAACAGGTACGGCGCACGCTTCAGGTAGTACGCAGTAAATCCTGCTTGCGTATCGGGAAAACATACTTCCCCGTTTTGTAGACGTATGGTTATCTTTGGCGAGGGTGCTTTAAGCACCGCTTTGGGACCGCCGCCGTACACGCTTTTGGGGTCGCCGCCGTACACGCTTATAACCGTAAAGCCTTGCTGTGTATTTGCATGTATACGTCTCCATAAAATAGCATTAATGAAGTTGTGGGTAGTCGAATTGGCATACCCGCCCGTATTAATAACGATGTCTCCCCCCGCATAGAAAGTTATGACATCTGTATTGTAGAGGCGGCAAGCCACCGCCTCCATTGGGTCTCCAGCGGGGTGCAGCGAATGCACTATTTGCACGTGCTTCTTGCGCCGCCCGTTGGTAGTGCGGCACAGAGGCCGCAGCTCGCTCCCCCTTATTGGGGTGATGCTCTTGAAATGCGCCAACGCATCCTCGAACGAGCGGAGTGTTGGTAAATCTATTATGTATCCAAACATGGT